>Ga0163217_1106422_pt1 | contig 13031 bp, 13 predicted proteins | sample SynspAceP_FD_185933 | JGI IMG/M metagenome (GOLD analysis project Ga0163217, IMG submission 185933) | Saline lake microbial communities from Ace Lake in Antarctica - Synechococcus sp. Ace-P (PacBio error correction) | ecosystem: Environmental > Aquatic > Non-marine Saline and Alkaline > Saline ...
CATCACTCATTTTTATGTCAAAAAATTTAAGGAGGGGGGGGAAAAAGGGGAAAAGGGGGATAAAAATTTTTTTTTTTAAAGGCCCCCCCCAAAAAAGGTCCCTTGCTCCCTTTTTTTTCCGGGCGCAAAAAAAAAAAAAATGGGACACGAAAAACAGGCCCCGGGGAAACTCCGAACAATATTTGCCCGATGCCCCAGATTTTGCACCTTGTGGGAAGCAAAATGCCCGCAGGGGCCCAGTGGGGGGGAGCGTGGGAGATCGAGCGCACCGAGAAACCGTGACCGGCCTTCCACACATCAGCACCAACTGAGTTTTTTTCCGGATGGGTACCATGTGGGCCCTCCACGCAGGCCAGGGGGGCCCCACGCGTAGCGCACCCCCGGCCAAAGGGCCACCCGGGTAGCGAATCGCCGCCGGAAGCAAGTCGGGTTCGGAGGTCAACCAGTCCACACTCCCGGCACACACACGCATGAATGGGCCTCGCGAGGCCTTGGGTGGCGGCTGATCGCCGCGAGGTGTGACCGGAATCACCAATCGAGGTCGACGTACACGAAGTCGTGGGGATTTTATGTTTGGGTTCATGGCGGCCCACCACGTCGATGAGACGTCGCGTGCAGAAGGTGTGAAAAAACAACTGGGGGTTCGCCCCAGGGCTAGCCATTTCCTGGGTCCACCCCGAAAGGGGGTCATGGCCATAAGAGGGACCAGCGTCGCCCTATAGAGCTGGTGGCGCAGGAGGCAGAGGTGTCGATGGGCCTGCTGGAAAGGTGTCCTCCCGCCTCTGCGATTTGAGGGCCTGTGAGGTGAGCTTGGGCGCTCGCAGGCTGATGCTGGGTCGCGGTATGGCTCAGCCAGGGGTAGCGCACCAGATCCGGCTTGCAGCAGGGGCCAGCCAGGGCACCGGGCTGCTCCGGGAGCTAACATAGGCGAGGGCGCGATCTGTAGGGGCTGGAGCAGCAGGCGCTCTTCCCGACGCCCTCGCAGCGCAAGAGCTCACTCCGCCCAGACTTTCAACTCCAGATCGCCAGGGCCCCCTCACCACCTGAGGTCACCGCAAGCCCGGCTCGAAGCAGTCCCGGGCCAGCAAACTGTGGGCGCGCCCGATCCGTTGTCCTCCCCGGTCTCCAGAGCTGCCCGCCCACGATCAAGGTAGCTTGACGGAACAAACGATCGCCCCGGACGGGCCTTGAGCATCACCTATCTAAGTCGCAGGACCGGGGCAGCCGCCTTTTCGCGTAGAAAGCTCCTCCGTCCCTCCGCGCAAGCCGGGGGGTTGGGGGCATGAGCTAACGTGGAGGCAAGTACAAGCAGAAGCGGCGAAGGCCAGGTGTAGCAGGTCGGGATCGATCAGTCGCGGCAGCATCGCTCCTTGGAGGCCCGCTCACCAAGCGCTGCTCCAGGCCCGGGCGGGTTGAGCGCGTCAAGTGGAGGATTTCATGTGGACGTCAGCCGCCCCCAGAGGTGTCGCTGCGTGACCCGCGAATTTCTTTTCGTCACGACAGACACCGAGGAGCCGCGATCGCCAGGGGCTCGCGGACGAGAGCATAACCGGTTGGAAACCAAGGGCCCCGAGTCGTCCAGTTCCTGCTGCGGGCTAATTGGGGAGCTGATCGTCGAAGCACTCACACGGCATTATCAGCACCTTGGCGATCTCTGGTTCACGCTTGTCGGACCTGCACTCCGCCTTCAAAGCGGCTTTCGAGCATGGCCCAGAGCCGCCGGCCCTCCAGCGCACGTTGAAAGATCCAGGTCGAATGCTCTCGCCATCCTGAGGTCTTCCCGCAGCCGTTGCAAACCAGCTGCGACGGCTTGCCCTCAGCCAGCAGGGTGGTTGAGCAAGTCCGGCCGGCCCGAGACACACATGAGCTGTTCGAGATCGCGGCTAGCAAGTCCGGAAACTCCCAGACCATCAACAGGCGGGCAGCCTCCAAACCGTGGTAGACGCAGGTCGTGGCGGCGTCGCTTTGCAGTGCAGGCTGGAACAGGGTGTGCACCACACCATCCTCGATCAGATCGTGTTGGCGGCGGGCATGAGTGACCAAGGCAACGGCGGCCACCAGTGTGCGCTCCAGCTCCAGCGCCCCGACCGCACCGGCCATTCGCCAGGCTGCGAAGTTCTCAGGCCCGGTAGCGCGCCGAATGGAACTGGGCCATCCGTTGCGGGCAATGGTCGAGCCAGGGCCTGGCGGTCGCGCAGGATCGGAGCGGCGGCATAGGGATGGCCGGGCGACAGCCAAGGCACAGCAAGCGCCGCTGAAACGCCACCTCTTCAGGCTGGTCTTCGCCTGGGCCAATCATCCAGCACCACCTGCTTCTCCAATGGCCGAATCGGTCGGCATGGAGAGCGGGGAGTCAAGCACCAGATCGCAGCAGATCCGAGGGCTTCGTGTGGCCGCTTTCCGGTGGAATCAGCACGTGTAGGGCAACATCGTCCGAAGCCGGTGGCGCGTTGCTGCTGCCACCGAGGGCCTGCGATGCGCCGATCGAATTCACCGCGGCGAAGCTGGGCCGCTCCCTTGAAACACCATGTGCTCAAGGAATGGGCGATCCCGCTCCTCAGCTGTTTCGGTGCGGCTTCCTGCCGCACACCAGAAATCGCAGGCAGACCACCGGCGCCTGCTCCTGGTCGACGCTCACCACAACGCACCCGTTGGCGCAAGGTTTGGAAGCTGTGGGGCGCCGGGAAAGATCTCGGCGATTCGCTGGAAGCGGCAAAGTGGGGAACGTGCAGGCAGAACCTGCAGGGCCCCCGCCCCCCCCCCCCCCCCCCAAAAAAAAGGGGGAAGGATCTGCATTTGCTTGCTGAAGCAGCGTCGTGACCAGAACCGCTCCCAACGCACGGAAGCATCCACCCTTGGTGGATAGCCCTGGCTGTACCAAATCCGCGAGAGCTGGAGCAGCTGCCCGGGTTGAGCTTCCCATGCCGATCGCTCCAGACCTCGAAGTCGAATCAGCGCAGCCTCGATGGCGAGAAGTTGTCTCATCCGAACGAGTTGAAGCATGCGGGGCCTGCGCGAAACTTCAGCCCCCACACTACGAACAGCCCGGCTCGGTGGCCGGTCTGCAATCCTTCAGCGTGTTTTTCCCGGTCCCGCTTGCGATCTACCGGTGTTCGGTGCCGACTCGTCCGCGGGCCCGGCCGGTGGTCTCCCGCCGGCACGCCGATCTTTCGCCCACGCGGTGCCCCACCCTGCCCTGCCCGGCGAATTCCGTCACTGGCCTGGAGGCGTTGCCGGTCCATCCCGTTTTCAGCAGCCCGCGCGAGCTTGCCCCGGCCTGGGGGCACGAATCTTCTCCCCTTTCGTGCGCTTCGTGCGGCCGGTGACCCCGCCGAAGAAGGGTGGTTCATCGAGGAGGTCAAGGGGCTGGCCGTGCTCGGCAAGGCCGTGATTGAAGGCAGCGAGCCAGCCCCCAGACCACGCCGCTAGCCTGACTCGCTATCACGGGCAGCGTCGTATTGGCCAGCAACGAAACGCAACGACAAGACACGACGGGTTTCTGGAGAAGGCGTTCAATCCCAACCTGGGCCGAACCGTTACAGTCGAGAACTCCTGTTCGACGACCCCGACCAGCCGCCGTCCCCTGGGGGCCTGGTGGCAGCGTCGCTGGCTGATCGCTCTTTGTTGGGCTACTCGTGCTGCGTGCGCTGGGGCCCTGGGTCTGGAAGCTGGGCCGCCATTCGCCCCGCCGCGCAGTGCGGCCCTGCCCAAGCAGGTGGTTTCCAGCACGAAAGCCGTTTCCGGCCTCGCCGGCTGAGCCAGCCGAATGTGGGCGCAAGCCGCCCGCCCGATCACCGGCATCGGCGGCAGTCCCCGGATCACCCCGCGTTGGCTTGTGCAGGAAGGCGATCGGACGGTTTGGGCGCTCGTAGGACAGGACTCGGTGCTGATGTGCGATCTGGTATGGATGACTCTGTGCCGAAACTCCGAGCAGTATCGTAGGGGTGCGGGCAACAGCAGTTGCTGCGCAGAGTCCGCACTTGGCACTATATATGTTCCGAGAGATTGTTGCTGGTCGATCGAGCGTGGACATCAACCGCTATGCGCCAGTTGCCAAGGCAGGCGCAACGGCCGCGCGGATCTTGGAGAAACCGCGACTGCGCTTGATCGAGTGCAGGGAAGCTGGCGGAAGCCGCGACGAGCTTCGTCAAGGTGGAGGCCCGATCTGGTCAACACCGTGCTGACGGCGCGACGCCGGCCACCGTGCTGCGGCCTGCAGGCCAAGGGTCGGCGAACGGCCCGGCGAGCCGGCATCCTTGAGCCGGCGCCGGCGACCGGATGGAAGCGGTGGCTGAGTTTATGAAAGTGACATCAAACCGAGGAGAGGGTCAATCCGGCATCAATCACCAGTGAGACACGGCGTTTCAAGCCGAGCACCCTCGAACGCCAAGGTGAGCCGCATCGACCCCAGCGATGCGCAACGGGACGTGCTCCTCACCACCGACCCCAATCAGCGACGCGTAACCTGGTCACCGGCGACGTCAGACGCCCGGTGGGTGGAAGTGCGATGCTGCGAGCCTCGACCAAGGATTCCTAACCCACACCTGGCTGGGGAATGAAAACGATCACCCGTTTTTTTCTGCGTGAAGCGGGCGGGGCTGTTTGGGGCCGGCTCGTGTGGGGGCGCGCGGGGCGATTTCCGCTGGCCTGGCTGCTGCTCACTTGCCAGCCATATCTCGGTGCGGCCTGGCGGTGTGCGAAGAGCTCTGCGGGCACATCAGCCTTCGCCGTGCATCTCGATTTAATGCAGCTAAGGGCTTCCGCGACGGCTGATTCGATGCCAGCGTCACGATCCCATAGGAAAGTTCGACGCCCGATCTGGTGCTTGATCAGCCCGCGCCGTCGGCCACGATCGCAAGCGCTCGGTCAAGCAGTCCCGGCTTTCCGAGGCGTGCGGCTTGCGTGCAGAGCCTCGCCGATTCGTAGGTGGCGAGGGATCACGCGGCAGCACATTGAGGTTTAGGTTAAGGAGCCTTCCACAGAGCCTTAGTCCGGTGAACTGATATGAGATACTTAGGCGAACCGCAGAAAACCCCGGTACAAGAACCACGTCGATTCTGGCGAATGCAGGACTTATGGAGCACTCATCGATCCGGCTTCTTACTCCACAGGAAGGCGTGAATGATCAAGGCCCAGAGCTTGAGATCTCAGGCAACGCCGGCCGGATTTACTCTTCGATGAGCAGTCAAGGGAGGGGGAGAGTTCGTCGCTGCGCGCGATATTGGTTCCGAGAGTTTGAAAGCTGGAGCGTAGGGTAGCCACGGTATGTATATACGGGTGCGATGTGGCCGGGGCTGGTGGCATCGCCTCGGGCCCACTCGTGTTGGGTGGGCCCGAACGGCTAACGTCTGTCAAATGACTACTCCAGCCCCGCGGTAACCGTTCTGCGCACTGCCTTAGAGAGCCCCAACACGCTCTCACAGGAAGCGACCGCTGTGGTGAAAGGTGGACGCTGGATCAGCGGTCGCCGGCGCAGGCGCAGGTTGCAGGCCCTACTGCTTCTGCCCCTCAGTTCTGGTCTCGGGCAGCAGAGCGCATTCTCGTTGTGTCTTGACTCAACACCGAGCCGAAACAAGGAAGAAAGCGCACGACTGGAGAGTGGGAGATCACTCGCGGAGCAGCGAAAGCACTCGGGCGATCGGTTTCAGTCTTCAGGAGTCGCGAGAGGAACGAGAAGTGGACTCATCGCGGAGTGTCCGAGGGCTGCGTGAATCTGTGTACCGTATCTAAGGTATCTCTCTAAGGCAGAGACGCGGTGTATAATATATATGTGTATATCGCTAGACATGTGATAAGATCCGCGCGCACATCGCGAGTCGCAGCATATCTCTATTGCTCGGAAGCGTCGCGTATGGTTGTATCCTCTCGAGCCCGGTGGCCCGCGAAGTGGTCTCGGAGGGTAGCTTCCGAGACACAGATGATCTCTCTCCTATCGTGACACTAGCGCGAGATTGGGAAGCAGTTCGAGCCCGCGCGCGAGCTCTGCGACAGTGAGAGGCGCGTAGATGAGAAGAGGCTCAAAACGGATGAGAACACACCTATGTGTGGTTTGTTTCATCACCTGCAGTATGCGGATGGACTGGAGTGCAATCCTTGGCTTCACGAGCCACGGATTGCCGCGATCGGGCGCGCCGGTACCACACCATGCCGACCCACGAGTCTTCTCGATCGGTCCCGAATGAGATATCCCAAAAGCTACCCCATCAGCGGCGCCCAAGACCCGCGACCCCCACTAGCCTCCTTTCCGACTCACACGACGGGCAGATTGGATCCAGGTCCAACTGGACTTAATTCCACGACGGATCCCAGCACCCCGGCGACGATGGAGGTTCGTGGCTCTTGGTCAATTGTGTTGTGTTAGGCGGGTCGAGTAGTGGGGAAGACTGCGCCGGCCCAGGTTTTCTCTGAGAGCAGAGGACGAGATCGATCTCTAACTTCCTATTCACGATTCCACGGCGCGAGTGGTGCTGAGCTCACCGGCTCCATCGGGATGTCGGCAAGACCACCCTCTGCTCACCTGGGTCCGAAGTTGCCGTTCCACGGTTTAGCAGGGCCGACAAGTGAGCGGAGCGTGGCTGGGCGCGCGAGGCCGAGAGAGGGAACTGAGGGCGCCGGGGCAGCGCCATGCGCCTGTCGCCGAGCCAGGATCGGCATGGGAGTCTCCAGGGCCACCTGCGCATGCGAGTTGTCTCAGCGCCGAGCAGGGAACGTCGATGGGCTCCGAACCTGCTGCGGGTCCTGACCTGAAGCGCCCATGGCCCGCAGTGAGCAGGCTCCGCCTGAGGAGCTGGGCCTGCGGGGCGAGGTGCACCTGGAGCGACCACCTGGCACCGAAAAGGGGCCCCAACGTGACTCTCTACCGGTGTCCAGATATAGCATCGGCTGGCGATCGCCTCAGTGCTGGGCCGCACCACCCGAGGCTGTTGCTGCTTCTACTATCCACACCGCGCGAGCCCCTGAACAGCCGAGCCGGGATGGGTGGAAAGCCGAAGAGGGCTGGCCCGCGAGTAGGCGGCTGGCTTCTGCCGTGCTTGCTGGTGACCCGCCAAGCGACCGGCGCAATGGTCTATATGGCTGATTCGGTTGTGGTCAAATGGAGGATATGCCGCCTCCGGCTCTCACGTCCCTCTGTCGAGCTGTGTGGCCCTGCCCTGATGGACCTCAGGAGTAGGATGGATTTTTCTATCCCAAGAACAACGGTTTCGAGATCGAAACGGCAGGAATCCTGAGAAGGAAAAGCAGGAACGCAAGCGCTCCACGCCCGTAAGTTCAAGAAGCCGGCAAGTGCCGCAACGACGGTGCGCGGGTGAGAGGCGCTGGCAGACGAGCGTCACCGGCAACGGCCCAAACATACGGCGGCGCCGCCGACTGACCCGCAGACGAAACCGCCATGTTCCAAGCGTCCGTCATCCCACCTACAACGGCGACCCAAGATCCTCCGAGCACTTGTCTGCCCGCCACCCTGGAGAACCAGGACCCGGCCGCTTCTCGGTTGAATCGTTTAGAGGTCGTCCGTGACGACGCTCCACCGATGGCACCCGCGCCTGGCCGAGGTGGCGCGCAGCAGGACGGCAGCCAGTCTACCCCATGTGCCCTGAACAGGCAGGATCATCTGGCGGTGCGCTGGCCGGTCGCAATTGGGTGTGGATGAACGCCCGCGAGACCGTGAATCGTTTCCATCGACAGCGATCTGTGGTGACGGCCGAGGCTTCCTTTTGCCGCCCATAGCCAACAGCCCTGGAGCGGCCAACTGGCGCCAGAGCGTAGACGACACACCACACGCGGTGATATCAACACACACACTCGCCGATCCCAGCAGCGAGCCCCATCATTAAATAGCTTCAGCGATCAGCTCCTGGGCCAATTTCGCCCACGCTCAAATGTGTCCATCCGAACCGGCGGACCTGCTGGACGCTCACGGCCTCTGTTTGACAACGGGCTTCCGGCTCTATGGCTGGGAAGACCTATGGAACTGGGTGAACGGCTGCGGCGATGGGCCCGTGGTGCTGGTGCGTTGCCCGCAGGCCCCCGGTCTATCCTGGCACCTAATCGCCGCTGAAGCCTGGAGCAGGTTCGCCCGAACTGGTTGCGCCCTGGAGCAGGAAACGGGCCCGGATGGGTCTGGTTTTTTACCGGAAACACACCACAACGTCGGGGTGCGCTTCATCACCAGCTTTCACCTGGCTGGCATCGCGCGCACTGTGGTATGCTGCGCACCTCCTCACTGGTCAGCGCCCGCGCGACGGCATGGCCGTCAACAGCACTGTCAATTGGGAGCACTGTGCCAGAGGCCTTGCACAGGCCCTTGTCTGGCACATATGGCGCCGAGCTGGGCCGTGGCCATTTTCCGGACCACGTGTGCGGGTAGGGATACGGCTGCGCACCTCGCGCCGCTCAATTGCGTGCTCGGGCATCGGTCTGTGCAGCGCCCTCTTTCAGCGCCGAAGTCGGCCGGCTTCGCCGCTGGTCGTCAGCTGAAACACAGAGCCCAGCAACGCAGCTTCTTTGAATCACGCTTGAGAGGGCGAGTGCCCTGAAATGAAAAACAGCCCGCGCACACTCTTGTCGCCATTCCGCGCGGATGCACTGGTCACACACTAGGAGAGGCCGGAGCTCCTCATCTCTTATCTCTTCTTTATCGTATCGCGCGCACCTGTAAGCGGAGATAGAGCCTGGCTCGCTCTGGAATCCTGGCAGGTCCGCCGCAAGGAAGAAACCCGGACAAAACCCCACCTCACCTCTAACCCATGAGGCTGTGCGTAAGTCTCTGTGGCGCCGAAAGCGATGGATGGCGGGTGCCCGCAGCTAGTCGCGCGAGCTCAAATCCCGTCGTGTGAAGACCTCCACACAAAGCGGAAATTGCGCGCTTAGCACGATCTATTGGTCGGCGCGAGCAACGGGCAGTTCACTCATGATCGATCTCGGGGTGCAGGACCGCAGGCATGAACAAATGGACGTACAAATAGAACCTCCGCATGTGCGCATTCCGCGTCGCTGGAAGTGACTTCTAGGTTCTCTAGGTCTTCGGACGTAACTATAGAAACGCAGCCGGCTCGCGCACGCGAGCTATAGCACATGTTGTTCTTTTGGTAAGCAGACCACTGAGCCGGCTAACCAGGCGTTGCGCACTACGGTACAGCCAGCACGAGCGGGACGTGCGGCCATGCTCACGCCAACTGGAGCTACAGATAGCCGCGCGACTCGGGACACCACACACGTGTCCGTACGGACACGCCGGGACTGCTCCTGGGGCAGAGTGATTTGTGTTTGGTTCGGGTCGGGACACGGTCCGGGGAGTAAGGTGTGCCATCTGAGCACGATTGCGCGCCCCGCCATCGATTCGGCTCAAAAGGATCTTGACGGATGGAATCGTCCTTGGCGCCATCGCCATGCGCCCCAAGAAGAAGACCGCTGTGGCTGCGGGCGCGAACTGCACGTCTGCGAAGTATCTGGGCGTCTCAAGAACATGCGCCCGCCTGCCCGATGTGGTGAATCCCTCGTCGACCAGCGCCGCGAACTCCAACGCGGTTACTTGGAGATGCCGCAAGCTCGATAATCCCCTGGTGTCGAATGCGGACACCCATACTGCGATCCCGATCTACCGACGTGCCGATTCCCTGCAGACGACGACGCGGGCTCCGTTCAGCTTGTGCTCGTCGCCTCGCCGACGTCGATCAATTGAGGGCGCACGGCGACCCACCGGATCAACGGGCCAGCGAAGACGAGGAGGGCCGAGGCCTCCGGGGCCGTCGCCTGGCCGGCCCTCCCTCAACCCCATCCCATTCCAGCTCTCCTCCCCTTCTCTCTTCCCTTTTCCTCCCCATGGCTGAGATTTCAGCAAAGCTCGTCAGGAACTGCGCGACAGACCGCGCAGGAATGATGAACTGCAAGAAGGCGCTCAAGGAACCAAATGGCGACATGACAAGGGCCCGACCGAGTGGTTTGCGTCAAGAAGGGGTCGCCAACCGGCCGAAAGAAGGCGGGTCGCACCGCTGCTGAAGGCCTCGATGGCAGCCTACATCCACACCGGTGCCTCGTGGGCGTGATTTTGAGCTGAACTGCGAAACCGATTTCGTCGCACGCGTGAGGTCTTCCAGGATCTGTGCGCACCGTGGCGATGCAGAATCGCCGCCTGCCCCAGCATCGAATACGTCAGCACCGATCAGTTCCAGCGGAGATGCGTGAGCGCGGAAAGGTGATCGAAAATGGGCCCCGCGACGGACCTCGCCGGGTAAGCCCCGACAAGAATGAAGGAAAAGATGTCGACGGCGCAATACGCCAAGCGACTAAGGAAGCTGGCCCTGCTGGATCACCCTGTCATCAAGGACGCTCGATCACGGTGCCGAACTGTCAAGCAGTGGTTGGCCGGCCAACTCGGTGATAACATCCAGGTTCGGCCGTTACACCCGCTAACACACCCTCGGCCGAAGGCATTGAGGTCGAGCAGAGCGACTTTGCTGCGAAGTGGCTTCAAATGGGCGTTCCGCCACCCGCCTGAGCACTCCTGAAGCTCCATCGCGCCTGAGCACCTCGCCTGAGCCCTAGCCCAGCCCTCTCCTCCTCCCCCCATGGCCTGGATTCCAGAGCCACTGCATTGACGGAGGCCACCGACCAGCTCTGAAGCGCTTTCCCCAGCGGCCTGCTGAAACGGCAACGGGGCTGTTGTAGCAGGGAATCTGGACCCCTCTACCTGCAAGTGCTTCAGGGAGACCGCCTGCCGATCGGCGGTGCAGCAGGCCACCTTCCATGTGGCCACGCAGCTGTTCCAGAAGCGTTAGGTGCCCTGGCGAAGGCGGCGCAGGAGTGCAGCAGCGCTTTTGGCTGAGCTGGTGAAGGCCGCTGCGGTTGCTTGCCGTCACCCTGGAGCAACTGGTGGTGCTCGCCAAGCAAGGTGCGACGGGAGCGGACGGCGCCAGCAGCGGCGGGGAGCAAACAGGCGGCTGATGGCAGTATTGCTGGAAGCGGGGCGATTCAGAGAACCGGCCTTCCTGCCTGCGGCCACAGCTCCCTGCCACCGGGTTCCGGTGCGCGCTCGGCCTTGATACTGCCCTCTCCGCTGAGTTTCGTTCGCCCTCGGGCCTGCCCGGGGCTGGTCGGTCTGCACCGAACCTGGCCCCCACCCTGGTGGACCGATAGGTGCCTCAGAGGCCAGTCGCTCCAGGGCGGACGTTGCCGTTGGACGACACACCAGCGACGACGAGGGCCAGGCGACGAAGACAATGACGACTCAGCGATGACGATAAGACGGTCTGACGACGACGACTCTGAGAGACGACTCAACTGGTTGAAGTCCCTAACCGAGCCGAACTGCTGGGAGAAGACGAGGCTGAGCTCGAAGACAAAGCGAGAGGAAGGCTGACGATCAGAAGGAACGCCGGGAATGGGGAGACGCACCGAAGCGATCGAGCCTCGCTTGTGCCCCGGCAAACGCTTGAGCTGCCTCAAGTGGTTGGGACTCCCTCGATCGGGCCTGGAACGGCGCCTGCGCAACCTCTCCCATGCATCAATCTCGACCTGCTTCGCCTCGGTCCTGACCCCGCAGCTTGCCTGCCCGATCAATCTTCTCGACGCCGTGGCTGGCCGGTCAGGTTGAGGCGAGCCCTGCCCCAGCCAACCTGTTGCGGCTTGTCGTTGCCCTTGCCCGACGGCAATGGCCGGCCAACTGGAGGCGATCGGTTTGCTGTGGCGCAGTGCTGATTCTGGAGTTCGATCAGAGCCCGTCTGCGCACCTGCCACGCAGCCGGTTGAGCGCAGACGGCAAGATGTGAGCAAAATGGCCCGGCAGTTCGCCACTGGCAGCGGCGGGCCCCGTCGCGTGAGGCGGAGCCAGCATGGTTGGAAGACGCCAAACCAACCTGCCGACTTCTCCTGTCCGCTCCCCCAGCTGGGGCCGACCAGCCTCTGCAGCAGGATCTCGGCGACTTGGCAGAAGGCCCTGAAGCTGGAAGCCGCGCCGCGGTTCGCAGATCCGAAGGCCGGCGGGAGCGCTTCAGCCAGCTTCCTGTCGCGCAGCTGCCAACACTGGCCGCAAGGCCTGCTTCACCCACCTTGAAATGCCTGCCCTGGCCGCCCTGGCGGCGGAATTCAGCGCCTTACGCCAATGAGGCCTCCAGCGCCGGCAGAACCTGGGTGCTGGCCTGCCCGGCGAGCGGCTGCAGTGGCCTGCGCACGCAGCCTGGAGCCGGCAACCCCCTCCCCCGCCGCGCCTGCGCCTGGCTGCGAAGCCAGACCGGTGAAGCCAGACCAGAGCACCCCGCTGGCCGCGCCGTCGGCGGACACGCCCTTGGCCGCAATTGCCGGCATCGCCCCAAGACCGCCCACGCTGGCTGGCCTTGGCCTGTTGCTGGCGCCGCGACCTGCTGCGCCAATTACCCCCGTGAACTACCTCGACTACGCCCATTTGCTGCGCAAATGAATGCCCTGGGCCCGGGTAGACCGCCACGATCGTGGCCACGGGTGCGGGCCGCTGCAAATGCCTTTTGCCAGTCCGCGCAATCCCAACCCTCGATCTTGGAACTGCAGCTCCAAGGACATCAAACCACGGACGGCTTGCGTGATCAGCAAATTTTTTCGCGACGGCAACGTTTCACCTTCCACAGGGCTGGCTGAGGTCCAGGGACGCCTGTACCCGCTGGGCTGCACCCCTGGCGGCCAGTTGGCTGTCAAGGAAACGCTTACGCCCAGCCTGCAGGAACCCCTTGATCGAAGTGCTCGAAGCCCCCATGCCGCCGGTTCCGCTCCAGCCAGATCGGTCGTACCGCTGCCTGTGTAAAATGGGCTCAGCCGAGGGCCTCACCCGCCGACGCCCTACGCCAGGCGTGGCAGCGGTGCTGCCCGGCCGCCGCCCCTGGGGCGATCCCTGCCCGCTGCCCTGGGCCAGCGGCTCGAGTTGATCGATCGCCCGCAGGCCTTGCAGGGAACCATTGCGCCCCAGACCGGTCAAGCAAAGCTCAGGGCAGCCGGCACCGCCCCGCCTGGTGTTCTGATGAGCTTGCTGTGCTGCAGCTGAAACCTGCTGCAACCGGCGCCAG
>Ga0163217_1100760_pt1 | contig 13029 bp, 7 predicted proteins | sample SynspAceP_FD_185933 | JGI IMG/M metagenome (GOLD analysis project Ga0163217, IMG submission 185933) | Saline lake microbial communities from Ace Lake in Antarctica - Synechococcus sp. Ace-P (PacBio error correction) | ecosystem: Environmental > Aquatic > Non-marine Saline and Alkaline > Saline ...
GCCCACGAGCAGCGGCGAGCCCACCCTGGTATCAGACGTCGGTTCAGGCCTCCCAAAGAGTGCTGTTTAGACCGCAGCCCACTGGCCCTGCTCAGCGACCCGCCCTGATGCGAAATCAGCGAAACCGGACTTGAGTTTGCCATGCTGGGGGGCCCCACGCAGAGCAACTCAGATACCATGGGCTGCGGGGAGCTTCGAAGCGAGCGCCACGCTGCAGTTGGAATGGAACGGCCCGAAATGCTGCCGTTTCACTCTGCCGAGGTGAAGCATGCACCACGCAGAACGAGGCAACAGACCGGCCCTGGCGTCGGTCCCATGATGGATGCACCTTGACGCCCAGCCGGCAAATGACCGAAGCGATCCAGTCTCTGCAACATAATACCCGACGATTAGCCAGCTGCCAACGCTCAGAGCGCACCTTCCGGCCCCTGGCCTTGCACTTGCAACGTTTCTTAACCGCTGCTGCAGCCGATGGCGGCGCAGGCAGTAGGACTTTCAAAGCGCAGCCTAACTGCCCTGACGATTCCAGGTCGATAACACCCTGAACAAGGACCATCCTACAAACGCCGCTCGAGAATCGATCAGACAAACGCGAGTTTACCACAACCGGCACAGCGCGAGAAAATGAAACTTCTGCTGCAAGTCCATGCCAAGCAGTTGGAACGACTGCCATGACGCCACAGTGGAGCTACAGCGTAGATAGAGAAATGCTACCTTCCCCAGCCGAGCTCCCAACTCCAGCCAATCGTTCGCCCCTTCCAGTCACCAGCACGGTTTGAGACGGCTGCGAAAGGATGAAGCCACTATACGACTGGTGGTCCGGCACGATACAGGATCAACGCACAACGCCGCCTGGTCTATCCCGAACCCAAAAGCGGAGGCCCTGCCGAGATCAAGGGTCGTAGTGGCTTTCATCTGAGGAGATTATACGAGATATTACGTTGAAGCGGGTCCGGATTGCTGGCTTACCCCAGTTTTGGCTATATGATGGGAACGATTCAGCCACGCAAATTTGGTTTCGGCAGAATCACGTTTCGTCATCTGGGTTTGCTGCTGTCCGGTGGTGAGATCAGTGTCTCCTTGAATGTTTTTGAGTGTGGCGGTTTGGGTCCGTAGGTGAAGGTCGCTGTCACGCTTGACCAACTGAAACGATCTTCAGCGAATTGGGAGCGCAAGAAAGAAACGCACAAGCGAACAGAACCGGCCATCCCGTTAGCCGATGAACGCGCCGAAAGAAAAAGGTCACCACAGGGTTGAATGTTAAGGCTATTCCCATCACTTTCGGGTGAACAGATTGTCCTGGATCTGTTGCACGAACAAAGTTCGAAAAACCACACCACTCCGAAAGGCCGAGAGTCGACGGCCTTGGGTGACGATGAGACAAGAACTAACTGATATGATCACTCCAAAGGTGGACCCCGAGTCAGCGATCGCATCGAGCACTCCAATGATGATCGCCAGAAACCAAAGAGAATCACACGACCACTAAAACTGTGAAAGGCGACAGAAGCCTTGGAAATTGAGAGCAACAGCAGCCAAGAATCATCTGCACCAGCCAAGAATCCAAGCACAGTTCTTCTGCACAACTGTTATCAAAGTGTTGTGCGGTGATCTGGCGGGACACCAGCCTGAGCAGCGAAATCCCAGAGAGACAGGCCATCCATCAAACAGCATGTAAACAGCTGATCACCGGCAAGAAAAACTGAGTGATCATAACATATGCTGAATTTAGCACCAGCCGATGAAACCGAAGCCGTCTACACAAGCTCGCTGCGAGCAACAACCGACGGATGAATAGTCACAGACATGATCCTGATTCAAGCAAGTTTCAGTAAAAGGCAGATCGCGCAATCTCGTCTTTGCTTAGAACGTCTCGTAGAAGTGCACTGACCTGGTTGACGACGTGAAACCCAAGGGATCGCAATAAAAGAGCCAGAATCAAAAACGCGCAAACAGCAGGCGGACGACCCAACGATGGCCAGCTCTGGGCACATGCTTGCTAAATAGCGAACACGAGAAAATCCATCAATAATATGCCAGAGAATCGCGACCGCGAGAATAAAATTACGCCAGAACGTTGTAAGCAACGCACAGTAAGGAAATTGGCAAAAGATTCCCCAGGCCCAACCGCTGGCAAACCACACCAGCAAAGAACCTCAATAAATCTGACTTCTGGATGGATTCCAGTCACGCGAATAACTAGTAGCCTTGAGCTGATTAAATGAGACTGCAATGTAGGGGACTGGTTCATTGAGACAGCACTTTGGCTGTACGCTAGGCTCTAACCAGAAAAATCCAGCTGATTACAATCATTAGCTATGTCAGCAAATCAATAAAGCTCTCCCGTTGCTGATCTCCTGGAAGCTCGGACCTGTTCTTATCACCAACACTGCTGGACACTACACGCACAACAACACGGCAACATAAAAACAGACCAAAATAATCAACTCGATAAGAGCCAAAAGCACCTCCAAAAAGCCTCTCGATTTAGGTGCACAACTCCGCACACACACTCAAGGCAGTCGTTCGGCCGTGCTTGACAGCTGCGATGGCAATGAACCAAACACGACTCGAGGAATCATTGAGCCTGCAGATTGAACCCACGAGCCGAATTGAAGCGGTAGCTAGAAGGCGCCCAGTAAAGCGATCAGCGAGATACTTTTTCGAAAGCGAGAAGGGCATGGAAGCTGCCGAGCTGAAGCTGGTTTTCAAGTTGCTGAGCCACCGGTCCAAATCCAACGAGATTCTGTAGTAATAAGTCATTGGGATGACGACCCACTTATACGACCACAGGAAGAACTGAAAGCACCGAGACTTACTGACAACGGCGCGAAAATGCACCAGCCCATCGGAGATCATTCACAGCCATCGAGCCAGTGAACTTGGGCCCAATTCAAGCAATAGCGGGCAAAAGAGAATCGTGGGCCGGAGTGGCAAATCTTTTATATATCCGGGGGTGGCTCCCACCTCCATCGACAGAGAGACGGCTGCCACGACCGGCCAACCTATGTCAATCACCTGATCCCGGACCAAGAGCTTGCTCCCACATAAAGGAGCAGTTTCCTACCCGCAAGGTAGGCAAAATCTCGCCCACCATGCACACCACTTCCTGCTGAGGGACATAGGCGGCCCATCAAACACACAACGTTCTACATCATTGCCAATGCCCATCGAGAACCATTTGATTCTGAAGCAACAATGCGAGTCTCGGCATATCAGTTACCACCGAGATGACGACCTAGAGGCTAAGTGAGACGGAGAATTCCTGATCCTTGGCTTGGCCGACGCGAGTAGAAAGGAGACAAGGAACCAAGGTGTCACGAAAGTAACTTTGTTGCCTTCCAAGAATGGCTAGGCCAGCCGTGAGGGTGGCTTTCGTGACGAAGCACATCCGCCCACTGAGCAGTAGCGCTTGTGGGCGCCTGCCAAATAGATGAGAACCCCGTACTTCCTATGCCCTCCAACACCAAACAGTGGCGAGGCGAAACGAAAACCATCAGGCCAGCGCGCTCTTGTTTTCCAGGGCCAAACTTCACAATTATTTGCTCGGTTTATCGAGCTAGAGCATCAATACTTGGGGCCTAGGAGAGACAGGCGGCCCTGGACTGGATTACACGACTTCATAGCCATAGCAGTGACGACTAGTATAAACAGATGCGCTACCACCTAGGTCCCACAGGGAGCATGAACCACCTGTACAGGAGCTATGCTGCCTAATCAAAGGAAAAGCCTTGATGACCCAATGACAAACTGGGTTTCTTGGCGGTCCTGGAGCGTCTCTTGCGGAGGAGACCGCCAATTTGTGTCGTCGACATTCATGCTCTCGATCCGCCACCCGCATAAACATCCGATCGACATCATCGTTTGTTGCTATGCATCACCATATTAGTTTCGCATAACCCATGAATTGACCGACCGTTCGTTGGCCCCCTAGAGCCTGGAATTCTTGGACTGGAGCCCTGCTGCCGATCCAACATTAGGTTTGCCCCAATCTTGCTGCCTGTTTCGCGCGACCCAGTATCTTCAGCCCTGAAACCGGCCACAAAGCCTGCCTTCGAGATGTCCCTTATTGATCACTCCCATGTTTTGATGAAACCAAATCGCGCCATCTATATCCGCTGGTGACATCGGCTCAAGTTAGCCGCGGCTTGTGAAGGTTCGGATTTATATGTATTGCTCTAAATGTGAGAGCAATGATCTTATGCGAGCAACACTTGGCAAAATCGTCAATACAACTTGTTCCTAATGGGCTGCTGTATGGAGATCGCGTGATCTTAATGTGGAGAGGGTGTCCGATCCCTGGCTGACGCCACCAGTTGCTTCCGTTAGCTGATGGTAACATATACTGTCTTTCAGCGGAGATCGCTGCTTTTCGATAGAGAGCAACGAATTGCGTCATCAATCGCTATTTAACCGCTCCAAGCGTATAATCGCTTGGTTGTGTTTTCTTTTTGGGTGTGATCAACCGAGCGATACCTCAGTATACCACACCCGGGTCAAGGCGACAAATGCTTTTTCACACACAAAGCCACAGATGAGAAAACTGGGACCTTAAACCAAATCTACCCGAGGACTTCCGGCGCTGGTGAAGACAGTGAAACTTTCCTGACAGATGACCCTTTCCAGCAGGATTATTATCACACTTCCTTCGCCATCCTTGATCGCTCTTCCGGGTGGATCCTCTATCTTGGATGATCAAGCCGAGAGTGGCCCCTTGCTCGCACTGAGCTTTGGTTTCACTTCGCTTAGCCATAGCACCATGGCTTGCCTTAGAAAGCCGATTACGCAAGCAGGCTTAACTCGAGAATCCATGGACCTAGCCTACAGAAAAGCTAAAGCTATTACGGTATAACAACACAACTATATCGAGTTTCAGGTAATCGTACCTATCACAATAATTAGCAGCCGTTGCCAGCTGGTCATCCTCTCACGCATTGGTTGGTGCAGGTATGCCTGTTCTGGAGCTTGTTACTTCGTCGTGATGGCCCTGCTCAGCAGCCCTGTTCGATCACTGTTATCTTTTTTTAGTTCAGCCAATTCGAGGCTCTACGCCCATCGAACAGAAGGCTGGAATTCGAGCTGACTGGAGCCCATTGATGGCACCCCAGTTCTGCTGCGGCGCTGCCAGCCATCCTCTAAATTGGAGTTCACAGCAAATATGGACTATAGCAACAACATTCCACCCATCCATCTGTTCACGCGGATCCCGATTACCACCATCCAGCGCTTGCCATCAACGCACAATGCGTCCTTGTTAACCGAAGCACAACCACCTCCTGACGGTGCGTCAAATTCCGATTGGGCTACTTGCCTTCATCCTCTGGGATCGCGCCACGACAGCCTGCAATCACGTTGAGCAGGTTCAGCGGCAACGGCTTGCGCAAACGAGCACACAGCAACTCGAGCCAGCTGGGTGAGCGAGCCAAATCCAGCTTCACAGCTGAACTCAATGTGACAGCAAGGGGAGGAGCTAACGAGCCAGGGCTGATCGGGGGCGATTGCGCTTCGAGGCCGCTTCTGGCCAGCTTGAACAACCCAGTGACGTGATTTGGCAGATTTGATATTGGTCACTTGGTGTTTCATGGTCTTGCGATAACAAAGAAAAGAACAGCAACATCCAGTCCGCGCACAGCTCATTGAGAGTGACCAAAGAAAGGCGTGAGCTGCTTGAACGGAGTCTTGGAGAACGATTTAGCGCGACCTGGAGGGCAAGCTTGCTACACTACAAAAAAGAACTTTCTTATGGGCTTGACTGGTGCTGAAGCGAAGCACTCAGGCGATGCAACAAAAAAACCAACAGCGCAGCGAGAATCGATTCATCAAAAGTATTGCAACTATTTTCAAATCTTACAACTCTTCAGCTGTTAGTTGGCCTCCTGGAAGATGATTCTAACTCAGTTAGGTTGTTTATGAAAGCTAAGTTTCTACTCAAGAAGTAACACTCAAACGAGTGCTACATCAAAGTTGGATCGACCTCACAGAGTCATGCGAATCAGGCCAAACCTGGGCGAGAACCACAAAAAGACTGCATTCCTTTGAAGAACTCTAGTCAATCCTGTACGCCAACCAGGCCGAAAGCCAGAAGGTTAGAAACAGTATGACGTGAGTATTGAGGCAATGGGAATAATCGACCCTAAAGGAGCTACGCGACAAGTACCATACTAACCCTTGACGCTGCTAGATAATTACCGGGTGAGGAGCGGATACTCCCTTGAACGGCGGCACCCGCCTGAACGGTGCTGGTGACTCAAAGCAAACCGCCAAATACGCACAGCTATTACCACACACAACCGACAATAAGCTTAAAAAACAAACAAACACTACGGAACAAAAATATACTAACAAACACAACGCACAGAATTTACAACAAACAGCAACCCACACCACAACAAAAACACTAACAAATAAAAACCACAACTATGAACAAACAACACAACAATTATAAACACATAAGAAAATTAACTCAGGACACAATACCAGATCAAAATACACACGCGTAACGATACAAATTACGGTAAAGAGAGTCACTAGCTTAACACATACACAACCGGCAGACCACATAAGCAAAACCCGACACAAACAAAACAAAACAAAACCAACCAAGACAAGGGGGGTGAAACGAAACAAGCCGGACGACAGCAAGATAACACAACCACAAAAAAACCAGCATTCTCAAAAAAGAAACAAAACAAACAAAAGAACCAACACTCAGGGTTTGGCCTTGACCAGTTTGTGTGGTGATATTCCCTTTTTATTCGGAGTCGATTTTCTGTCCCAACGGGGCTAAACGGGCACTTTACATATTACTGGTAATTTCTGGCGACGGGTGATGAAGAATCCAGCCACTATGAAAGCCATGCGACATATAATTAAATCCAATTCGGGCACCAGGTTTGGTTTGGCACGTCTCGAGATATCGGTTCGAATAGATCTAGACGAGATGTGCATATTCCGACAGTTCCGAAAAGGAGCGACCCCAAAAGATGGGCCAACGTTGCGGGAATTACGTATGCTTACTCTGCTGGTGGTCGCTGTTCTACCCCCAGAAAACAATCAAAAAAGAGCTTTTGGCTTATGCCACGGGGGGAATTAACCAGTTACGAGCAAGTGCTGCCAGTGGGGAGGTATAAAGGAAAAGATATTGGCTGCCAAGCGTGCAAATGAATTCACCAGCGAGATCATATACCTTGTGAGGATCACTAGGAAGATATCTATCTTGGAAATAAAGCAACGACTATTTAAAAGCGCGCTTACTTTTCATTATGTGACCAGATATGCCAGGAGGTCAATAGAATATCTCGCCTATCACCAGATGACTTCCTGTAAAAATCCGCAAGAACTATAACAGGAATTTTTTAAAAATTTAAACATAGGAATAAAAGTCACCTTATTGCTGTAAAATGGTAGGTTACTTTTGTTTTCTAAACATCCAACTATAAGCCGGGAATTCCTGTACAGAAAGGGGTGATAAGCACTATTCTTCAACAGTCTACTTCGTGCTGTCTCTTGATGTTAATATTTGTGGAACCCTTCGCGGAATCTTAACTCCATACTATGGAAATTGCGCAATTCCTTCATTATTTTGTAGAACCCCATGGGAAAGATTACTATTGCAATCGATGATTTTCATCTACGGAAGACGCATATAAAGCAAAAGCAGTTGGCGAAGGAGCACTGATTATGTTTATGTGGAGATAACCGTGGGCCATGGTATAGGGCGGTAACACATAACTTTGCTATGCGGGAAGGCTTTTGTCGGCGGTAAAACGATGATTTGAGCAGGGTTGGGTAATTCCCACTTTCCAAATATAGACCTTAGTTTTGTACTATAATAAATCCCTTGGAATTTTCGGAAATGTATTGAATGCGGTAAATGTAGAGAAATGAAATCAGCGACTCCTCGCCTGTTTCGCAGCAGGTGAGTAAGATTGCTACCATAGAGAAAGTGCGATTGACAGTTGGTAGGCTAAATGCAGCAAGATAATGGGTAACCGCCAGAGTACACAGGTGTTTGTGATGGATGGTAGGCGATGATTGGTATCAAGGTAAGTTTTTTTCCCAGATGCTGAATTCAAAATTTTATGACCGCATCGCCTGAAACAGAGCCTTAGAAGAATAAGGGTTCTTTGATTAAAGGGGAGAGGTAACGTTATGAGGAGGTGCTTACAGACATGTTCTCCACCGGGATTATATAGATTCACGAGTCGTGAATTTTCACCTTTGAGAAAAACGCCCGGAAGTGATAGCCATTGAATTTGATAATAGTGAATATGGGTTTTAAGGAACATATTGGGAACGTAATTTATAATTGCGCTCCGTAGAGTAAAAAAAATTGAGAATAATGTTTCTTAAATCCTATGAATAATCACATTTGGGGCAGTAAGGAAAGTTAATTGCCGATTCGCCCCTATTTCCGGACAGGGATCCGCCCAAAATGAAAAGTAATTCAGCCTCTAATTTAATTAGGGATGACAAACTTGATCTGGATGAATAAATCCGGATTTTTTTTAGGAATTATTTGGTGTTGGCTTCCGGAAAATTTTCTTGTACTCATAGGATCCACCCAGTAGTATTTTTTTGCAATCCTTGCTAAGAGACCTCTCCGCCTTTTACAGTGTGCCCTGTGGAAATAAACACTTCTCGTTCCGGCAACGCTAATATTTGCTTTGATATCAGGAAGGAATTTTCTCTCACCTAATTCTTTGATTTTATCCACAAAGGTTTTTTGCTCATGACTGGTTGCAAGCCTGACCTTTTTTATTTTTAGAATAACGCCTGCCTCCTCGTTATATCCCATCTTTTATTTTTAGTTTCTTCTCCTAAGGTTTAATACAGCTTGATACACTTGCTTTACACTCAATGAAATCGTATCTTATTTATACGGTTTTAATATTTACACTAAATCGAGATATAGGATTCTTGGTATGTTTTGCATCAAATTGCGCAAAATTATAAGTAATTGGACACTCATCTCCATTTTTAGGTTTTGCTAATGCCATTTTTTAGTTGTATTTTGCACTCCTTTTTTTAGCAAAGTATCAAGAGAAAAAAGGAACGAAAAGAAAATCAATATAAACTTCTATCGTGTCGGTAATTTGTTAATCTTGTAACTCATAGGAATACAAATTATAATCAGGCAATGGGGCTGAAGAAAAAAACAACCAGTTTGAGGTAGAATGAAACTGCCGCAACTACACAAGAAACAAAAAAGTAGGAGCCCCTGTAACAGGATCGCCCAAAAGAGATTTTTGGCTAGTTTTGTTTGGACGAGAGTTACGAACAAAGGAATTGAGGCGCGTTGGATGGACTCCAAATTAACAAGGGAATTTGAAGAACTTAGTGGCTGAAAACTATTGTAGACTATATGCCGATGCGGAGAAGTAGTAACGAGGGAACAGTAGTAAATAAGCCTAACGGAGCGTGAAGGCAATTATTCGATATAGAATGCTCAAATCTGAAGGTGTTATTTCACTTAACGAATCCGTACACATCCTGACCTAAAAGTTGGTGATAAGGTAGAGGTGTTGACGATATCCGTGAGGATAAAAGTTGGAACAATTGGTAAGCTCTCAACACAGAAAGGCAAAGAGACTATCCATGGCTTGGGATCCGCGTAAATGCTGCCCCATGACAAAGAAGAGATGGTTTAAGTGTTTTTGTTAAGTGCCGAACTAAAAGGAGGTATGATTGTCGATGTTTTTTGAATTGAGGGCATTCTTGCCAGGTCTCAGATCGATGTTAAGCCTACCGTGATACGACCCAATATGTAAACAAGACTATGGGGAATTTAAAGTGTTAAGGATAAACCACGAATTTAAAACGTAGTAGTTTTCTCATAAAGCGTTGAATCGAGGCTGATATTGAAGAAGCAGAAAAGGATGATCAATTGTCAATTGGAAAAAGGACAAGTATTGGAAGGTGTTTTAAAACCATTTACTTTTATGTGTCTTTATGATCTTAGGTGGTGTAAGACGGATTTGGTGCATAATTACCTGATCTATCTGGGAGCAGAATAACCATCAAGATGAAAGTTGGTGGAATTAGATCAGAAATCTGAATGTTTGTAATTCTGTGACTTTGAATGAGAACAAGTCTAGAAATCCAAATAGGTTCTTAAAGCAATTGGAGAACATCCTTGGATGACTGCTTTAGCGAAGAACATTAAAATTGGAGACAAAAGTTAGAAGGTAAGGTAGTTTTTGTTTATGGCCGACTACGGTTGGCATTTATCGAAAGTTGCAAGAAGGTGTTGACAGGATTGAAATTCACGTTTCCCTGAAGATGTCTTGGTCTAACACATTTACGTTCCGCTCAGGATTTTCGTAAAATTTTGGTGATCAGCGTTTTGAAGCTTGTAAAGTAATTGACTTTTGGATAGGGGAAAGACCCGTAAAAATGTCTCACTTGGAAATTAAGCTAATTAACTCCAGACCCATGGAACTGATATCACTAACTAAATATCCTGTTGGGATCTAAAGCACAAAGGTATTGTACGTAACTTCACTAATTTTTGGTGTGTTTGTTGAATTGGAAGAAGGAATGACGGATTGAATCTATATCTCCGAATCTTTCTTTTGGACCAAGAAAATTAAACATCCAATCCGAGTTTGTTACTGTAAAGGTGACATCTTTGGAAGTTGAGGTATTGGAATTGGATGTTGATGGCGTAAATAAGTTTAGGACACAAACAAACTACTGATAAATTCCTTGGGAAACAAAGTACGAACTGAATTTGCTTTTGGATACAGTTTCACAAGGAAGTATAAAGCTGAAATATGGATAAAGGAGCAACTATCGATTTAATGAAAGATAGGTACGTGTGCACTACTATGGATGTTACCGCTTCTTGTGCAGTCGGATCATTTAGAAAAAGAAAGTGGCAAGCAAATTTGGAAAAAAGGTGAAGAGGCTGAGTTAAGATCATTGAATTCAACAAAGAAATTCAAAAGAGTTGTAGGCCAGTCATTACTGGTATCTTTAGAGAGGAGAACAACGCAATGTAAAAGCGGCCGTTAAAAAGGCTGGCATTCTGGCAGTGAAGCTAAAACCTACTTTAGGTTGGACGCCCAAACGAAGCTTTGCAAGCGTTAAAAGATAAAAATGGAAGCTAAACGATAAGAAAAAAGAAGTAAGGCTTTTTAGATTATGATTTAATGAAAGCCCTGGCATTTGTCAGGGCTTTTTATTTGGAATAAATCCGATAATGATATATTTTAGCCTTTTACCTTACTGCCGGTTATAATTAATTTTAGATCAGGATTTTCGGTAATAATATAAAATACAAGCTCAAAGGCCCTCAGTGAATTGGTAAGCAGCAGTGCAAATTTCGTCCTTAGGTTATACGTTGTCTTTTGTGTCTTTAAGAAACGCCAATATTAAATAGAAATCCCTATTTTTTTTGTAATTCAAAAGCATTGGCCAAATCATCTAATGAGTCAAAAAGTATTACTTTCCCTTCAAAGAAATAAATATTAATCGGCTGCATCGCTTGGCTTGTCAATTTATTAGAAAGTCATATAGATTTTTAAAAACACAGTCCCTAATAGGTATACCTCAGCCGCCTAGAAGGCAATATTTTTGGCCATCACGCTTGGCCAAAGATTCCTTAAAGAAAGATTACGGAGTTTAAAAAATAATCGATTAGGTTTTTTGACATTACATTTATCGTGATGACTTTAGAAGAGGGGAAAAGACCTTGGAAGCCAATAAGACTCATAAATCTGATCTTTCTTTGTGGGAGGAAATAAGAAAAGTGTATTTGTAGATGACGTAACTGTAATATCGGGAAGAAGTATAAGGGCGGCATTAACGGCTATACAATCTTTTGGAAGACCTTAGAGATTGAGTTTGCTAGCTTTAATCGACCGTCGTTTTAGTAAGACACTTGCCCATACAGCCCATTAAGAGGACGGCAAGTTGATGCTAATAATGGAGAAAAAGTGAAGGTAATAGTTGGGGAGGAAAAAATGACGGCGAAGGATGTAAAATATATCTTAGTAAAGACATAGGCAATGGGCGAATTAAGGTGTAAAACACGTTGTAGGGATAAAGTTTCTGAAAGAACGGATATTCAGCTCATTTTTGAACTGCAGGATCATTTTTAAAGAGTAAGACTCAACCGATTCAATAAAATAAGTGCCTACACTTCGTGATATCAACCATAAGCGAATGTATTTTTTGAAAAAATAGTAACCCGTACCCGGCTTTCCCTTTTGAATTGGCTGAAAAAGGTTGTTCTGCAGACGTTTTCACAATTTTCTGCTGCACAGTCAATCCCGTGAAAGAGGGGGAAACGCCTTGTAGATACGGTAAATAAATATTCTATCTATGAAGGTAAGATTATGTGGTGATGGCGCCATCCTAAATCCAGGAGCTGGGGTATTTTCCTTTCCAAAAGAATGTTAAAGCTTCTAATACGTCAATGCAGGTGATGTGCTCCATGAGCAATGGCCGACACAGGCCTTATTGGATTCTATTCCATAAGGGAAAATTAGGTTGACGTAGCTTGGAAAAAATGTAGTCCAATTTGTGGGCGATATCCCTTCATTCTCGAGTGGCCACTGTCCAAATATTTTACGCCACCTTCGATTGCAGGGAGCACAATGTTAAAGGTTTGTGGCCTAAAGACTTTCTGCCAAACACATAGAATCTTGGGTGTTTCTGTGAAACCAATTTTGCGTACGGCTTTATAAACTGGTGCGATGTTGCTAATATGCTGCGCATTCAGAATGAGCGATTGGATATTAGTTATTTTCGCTACCACAAGGGAGTATAGCCCAACAGTTTGGGGGTTAACAAGGCCATTTTGAATAGTTTTTGGATAAAGAAATAGTGATTATGCAACCGGGGCCCATTAATCGAGGTGTGGAGATAACCAGTGATGTAAGCGGATTCAAAAACAATCCATTATATTAAAATCAAGGTGGAAATGGGGTGGCCATACGTAATGGCTGTAATCTATTTATTGGCAAATCTAAAAATTAAATAAAAGGCTTATGATTTTGGATAAAGAAGAAATGTACCTACAGT
>Ga0163217_1107718_pt1 | contig 13028 bp, 11 predicted proteins | sample SynspAceP_FD_185933 | JGI IMG/M metagenome (GOLD analysis project Ga0163217, IMG submission 185933) | Saline lake microbial communities from Ace Lake in Antarctica - Synechococcus sp. Ace-P (PacBio error correction) | ecosystem: Environmental > Aquatic > Non-marine Saline and Alkaline > Saline ...
TAACTGAACGTCGGTGGGCTTCGAAATATACGGATGGCCTTCTTTCGGCGTCGTCCGGGTTCCTACGATCAGCCGACTATCACGTTGAGCTGCCAAGGTAGCTTCCACGCAATCCTGCCATTTTCCTATCGGTCCACTTTCTGCTAAAATGACTTTAATGGTGTCGCCTTAATATTCGGGGCGTCCCGGTAAGTAATGTCAAATAAGACGTTTTGTATTCTGTGAATGGGACTAACGCCAACCTTTAGTGAAGAACATCGATCCAAGTTGTTTTCATTCATCTTTGCAAGTTCAGGATTTACGTATTCAATTGCTGAACGTTTGCCGCACACTTGAGAACCTTTGTCTTTATCTAAATGTCATTTAGTGCTATTCATTTTTCCTGGAGTTAACGGCTTAGATTGTCCTTCAATACGGCCATCTCGGTGATCAGTCCAATTAAATGCAGAAAACTCCTTCACTAGGCCTCTTGTTTTTTTTTTCTTTATCTTTCGACAGTAAATCTTCCCAAAAGAATTAAGAGCCGCCTAAAAGCAAAGTGAGCTGAGTACTTGTCAAAATTCGCTGTTTTGATCGTTGCTTGACCTTGCAATTAATCTCAAAAGCCTTTTTTTACTTTGCTCTAATTGTTCGCAGCTTCAAGCCAACGTCGGAATGTGTATTGCGTTCAAAACGAAGCAATTGGGCCTGTAGCGTTTTAACAACTTCTTGCGTCCGTAGTTCTTCTTCCATCCTCTTCTTCGCCGTTTTCTTTTTGAAGTTCGTTATTAGATCTGAATGTCGTCTTTGTTTACTGAGCCCAACTCATCAAAACGACGCTTCAAGTTTGCGATCCATTGATAGTTGCATTGGTCACTTATGCTTTTCTTGCTGATCTTTTTCTCGCAGTCTTGCTGAATCAGTTTTTTAGAGTCATCATGCGCTTCGGGAAACTTCCTAACGTTTTTGGCTTCTATGACGATACTCATTCAAAGACTTCTGGTAACACCAACCTGAAGCGGGCTTCGGCCAATACGAAGTATCTTGTACGAACGCGTGTAGGCCGAGGCAATAGGGACAAAATTTTCATACGCATTCTTGATTATTGTTTTGTAAGGACAGACTATGGCAGTTGATAAGTTGAATCTGGGCTTGGGCTTAACTCTCAAGTAAGCGATTTATGTATTTCGGGTGGCGAGCGCTACCGATTTAATGTAGGGATCTAAAACAACACCTTTTTCATCGACTCACGCACTTCGATCCAAGGTTTGGCTTTGTAGCCTTTTGGCCTTCCATTGCGTCGATAAGTCAATTTTCTGCGCCCCAAAATTAGGCAATACAAACGCCCCAGTACAATCTTCTTCTGGCGGACGCTAATAGAAGCGCTTTAATCTTACCAAGAAGTTGATTCATTGCCGGTGACCGCTGTCTCAAAACCAATGCAGAATAGCTGGTGGCGTCTTTGTCTTGGCTGAAAGTCCCCAATGCTTTACGTTTTGCTCTGGCCAGAATTATCATGCCCCAAAATATAAGAACGAATGCTAATTGACCACTGGCTTGTGCAATCATTTCTGCGCTTAGCGTTGTAATTAATGGATGTATTGGCACCGTGTTTTTAATACCAGGTTGTATGCGCATCAAGTAACGACCAGATTTGCCCTGAACCGTTGGTTCCACACTGGCGGTATTTCCCTCGAATATTACAAATTTCTTCTGCACAAGTAAGTACCAATTTCTATATCACGAATTCGGATTTAGACTTTTCATGTTTTGGGCCTAGTCTTGACTTGGTTGCTTGCAACTGTTCTGTTTCAAACATCTGTGTCAGCGACCTCGCTTCATCCCGGATGCTGCAGCCATTGAATGATTCTAAAATGCCTTAGGTAGGCTCTGTGACAATCCAGCCTGACCGACAGGAGGATATTGTATCATCCTGGTTTTTTTGCTGTCTTCTTCGTAAGATTGTGCACGAATTAACAATGCCCTGGCGACTAAAAACGCCAAAATATCTTTGAAGCGTGTTTTCGTTTGGAATTTCGCTCGTTTAGCCATTGCACAAATCTGATCAAGTATCGTGTGCGTATTGGTAGACAAAGCCATTATCTTACTTTCATTTTCAATTTTTTTCTTCGTCAAATCTGACGAACACTCATAGAAATAATTCTCATCTGTTTTTAAACGAACAAAGGCCTTCTTTTTTTTGAATAGGGTAGGACGGCCCCGCGAGACGCTCGTTCTCATTGATATAGAGTTTCACAGCCTAAGGCATGCAACAACTCGAGATCAAACTATTCTTGGTAGGACTCTAATAGAAGGTAATGCTCTTCGCTGACCATCGCTTATAGCGCCGCGAACTGATTCGCAATGACAAAATTTTTTGCGGTCTGTTGGAATTCTTGGATGCGTCTATTACCGGACCTCTTCAGCCCATAACCTTTTTTAATTCTCTAAGCATTAACGCTTTTGTCCTACGTACCATCATAAATTCGGTCGCGACATTCCAACGAACTCATGTAACATCCAAAATACTGATTGGTAAAGTGTATTTTCAAATAAGTCTCCCTAAATCTTTTAGACACTGACGCCAGCGAAACCGATATAGCGTAATGGTCAAAACAAACAAGTCTTCAAACCGATTCAATAGTGAAATCTAAAGAATATGTTTGCTGTTTCCAGAGTTTCATCTTGTTTTTCTAGATAGCCTTTGCATTTTCAGGAATGGTGACTGTTGCAGAGCCTCATGGAGCGCCGCTGTTGATCACGTGCTTTTATCGCGTCAAGCAGACACTTCCGCCTGGAAGTCATACAACTCGGAGGCGGTGGCGGTTCACGTCGTTTTAGTCGGGTTGGCAGCAGAAGCCATACCAACAAACGACGCGCCTACAACCTGTTTAATATGGCAGGTGTCGTACTTTGCACATCCTGAATAATGCAGCGATCTTATTCGCCATGGCCCTGGTCGACGGAGCCTGTCCATATAACGTGCGGTATCCGCTGCACGCTTTCTCTAATCGGTATCGAATATTCATCAAATGCGCTCTAAGCGTTGCTCAAATATTGCAAATGTCTGGAATGATATCGCGGACAAGTCTATTTTCACAGTACATTGCCTGCGCTTCGGCCAATTCGAATAAGTTCTCTGTATTCACATATAACATTGAGACCTTGCCCATGGTGTCTGGGTTTGGTTAAAAAATCTTGAGTCAATTCAAGTATTTGGCGACGAAAGCGAAAGGGGTTGTTGCTGGGTTTTGATCGTTTGTTAAGTCAGCAACAAAATACCCTCTACAAATAAGTCAAAGAAGCCCTGCAACAATGGCTTTTGGATCGCGCGTCGCAAAAAGTCTCGTCTTTGCTAAACTGCGAATGTCCCAGTAAATATTTTTTGGTTTCAGATGCGCTGAAAAGTCACTTTTGACGCTTCTGCCATGACTGACGAAGCGTTCCCCAGGGTTCTTTAGGGTTTTTTAGCGCGGCTTTCTAGGTTTACAAGAATACATCAAAACGGTTGCGCCATAGTTACGCTTACCAGTGTTGGCTGATCTCGACTAAAGATCGTAAGTAACATGGATATTTGAGGCGTCATCATACGCTACGCCGGTAACATGTTCTTGTTCTTCGACCACCAGCCAGTGTTCACCAAACGATGATAAAATTCTTTAAACGCTAATCGGAATGGTCTTTGGCGAGTCAAGGCTCTTTTTGTTTTCGTCATGCCAGCAAGCGTATCCAATTTATGAAGCGTTGTCTTCATCGATTCCTAATGGTCGATTTAATCCTTTTTAACTCGGATCTTCTTGCAATGATCATAAAAAGAAACGGCCAAGCCAGATCATATAAAAACAGCTTCAATACAAAAGCTTCTATTTGAAGCCGCTTAATGCCGATTGAAATATTTCGTCAGGTAAGTGTTTAAAAACAGCATTCATTCGAACTCCCATGATCCACTATAATAATGGCCATAACTTAACCTTACCCTAAATGATGGGCAATTACCAGTCTTGCATAGCCCTGCTTTTACTAACTCATCATCTCCAATTGGAGACAATAATTCTATGTGTAAATCAACTCGGTTGCAATTCCGCTAATTTTGTGCCCGGTACACTCCTGTCCTTAAATGACGGGCCTACTGCCAGAAAAAGTGGCAACAAGCCACGCTTCGAACGTCTTTATCTAGTAACGCAATGACATCTTCTAGTGAAGGTGATAGGTTTAAATTCCATATACGCCAAGCTCGCATTATTCTCCGCCATAGTTTTGAGTTAACGTGATGATAGAGAGATTCGAAGGGCTGTTTTTCCTTAAAGGAGGATCAGGGCTTCCCGTGTGCAATGAAGGTATGATGTGATCGTATCATTTGGTGTAAGCATTTTGGGATACCTAATAGGTTTCTCGATCCCCATTTTAGCCATCCTAGTTTCAGGAAAAAAGAAGGTGCAGATTAAACAAACCTTTTAAATCTTCTGATCAATACTAAGGGAAAACAGATAATGACCCATAAACTTAGGAAGCTTATTGATCCCTATTTCTTTTTTTGTACGTACATAGTGATTATTGCAATACAATGGAGCATTTATTAAATGAGATACTAATTGTCTGGGGCGACAAGGATTTTATTGGGCGATCCTTGCTTAAAAACTATTAACCGCAACCATCAATATGTATGCCTAAGTAGGCAGGTGGAGTAACCGATTGACGCCACCATCAATCCAACTCACTTTAGCCGTCTTTAAGCGTGCTAATGAGCAGTGCTTCGATGTGATTATATAATATTTAGCAGGTGAGAATATTGCTTAGTTCGCCCATGGACAAAAAAACGCAAACAAACTTTTGCTCAATAGCCGGGTTGAATACTAATATTAAGAGCTCATTAAATACCCACCAAAACTACTTTTATTTCAATTGTCAGCGGTGGGTTATTACGAGTGTAGCAGTCAACGGTGTTTTTTATGAAAGCACCCCCCCTAAAGAGGCGTTTTCTCATGAGATCTTTGGGTGCAGCATGGGAGGCCTCTGCTAACAAGCATTTTTATCAGATCAAACGCGGGTCTGTAATAATTCGATTAGGATAGTGCTCGGCGATGGAGGTAGCCTTAAGTAAAAATGCGAACAGCCATTCTTACTTGGTTTTAGGCGGCCTAATTGCGGAGCAAAGCAGTGGGTTTTCATGGGTTCATATTGATGATGTTGTTTGAAGCAATATTTACCTGCCTGAATAGGATGATCAAACCTATACTGGATTACAACCTAGCTTGCCCCTCAATTAATAGAGCAAGATCACTTCGCAGTCTTACGGGCGTCACTCAAATCGCCCGAGCCTGCGTTTACCTCACACATAGTAGAATGGCTTAAAGTGGTGCTTAAACTCTTCTATTGTGGTGAAATGGCCTGTTTGTTTTGACTGAAGGGGCAAAAATTGATCATCCCTCAAAAACTGGAAAACAAGGCTTTAGACGGTTTTTGCGTTATTCCAATATAGACGAGGCGCTATTGCAGATAGAACAGTACGACATTAAAGCGAATTAGTGTTTTTTTCTTTAAAACTGGGCAACCTTTGTCATCGTATTAGTGTATTTTGTGCATTTTGGATAAGTATGCCAGCCCCACGAAGTATCCAATTTTGGCTTATTTTTTTCTCACTAAAGTAATTGATCCACAAGTACGGCAAACGGATATATTTTTGTACTAAGAACGGTACGCCCTGTCATCTTCTACGGTTACCTTGCATTCAGGGTATTCCGTACACCAAAATATCATTGTCTATTAAAGGTGCTAAAAGGGGCTTGGCAGGCAGGACAACGATGAGACTAACCCGGTTTCCTTCTTCGTCATTAGCAGTGTAATCAACAGACGGATAAGACTTCGCCCCCGGCAGACGCCGCATTAGCACCTTCTTGTTAAAAAGCCCCGCCCCAGGAAACTTTCGCATTTGGGACAACGATAACGAACTTTGCTGATGTTTTGAGCATCGTCCTGCCTCTAAGAACTCTTGTTCCCAGTTACTTGTTCTAGGTGTTTTTGGCGGTCCTTTTTCCTGATGAAGCGTTACTCTTTAGTCTTTATAACATAAGCGCACTGTCTTCTTTGCAATCTTCTGCACTTACTAAGCTTTCTAATTTTGAAGCCCCTTTCCTAGCGCCTCAGCCGTAGACGGCTCCTACTTCTTTCATTTTATTCCCAAACCAACGGCAACCCGTTTCTTTGGCATTTTGGACGCTTTTTTGTTTCAATAATCAGAGGCTTTACCATGTCCGACTTCAACTTGCTTTTTTCCGAGGTGCACTGTCTGCTATTCAATAGGTGGTTTCTTTGTTTTATCCATTTAGCTGAAGTGCGCCGCCTTTGCTTTATCACGGGTACTTCTTCGCTGGTGCAAGGTCGATATTAGATAAGTGAACCCTATAAGACTCTTTTATGTATTTTCATCATACTGCCTGTTTATTTATTCAAAGATGAAAAATGCTAAAACCCAGCAAGAGATACTCGCTATATCGTTGAGCGTGGTTTTAAGTTGAGGGATATTGTAATAACCGTGTCAGTCCGGTGACTTTTTTTCATGGTCCCAAGTGCTGTGGAATAAGTACATGAAGGTTGCTTGAGCTTCCTAAATCCAGAAACCGGTAATAAATATCGGCAATTTTAAAGGAGTTTTACCTAATCCATTAAGAAATGCTCGGTAGGATGTTGTGTGGCGTTTGCAATATCTGGTTGATAAGCATCAAGACGTTTTTAAATCGCTGACTATTTTCAATGGTTTCAAAATAATCTGCAAATCCCAGAACGTGCTAATTTACTTTCTTGATCCAGTAAATCCCTTTTGGTGATCACAAAACATACCGTGGCTTTAACCTTCGGTTTAGACAGTAAGTTTTCCACGTTAGGCAGTAACTCAACAGGTGATGCCAGCATGCATTTTTGCAAGCTGTATAATTTTCATGTATTTCGTTAGCCGGAAATACGCCCCTTCAGTTAAATTCAATTAGCCGTTTCTATCATGGAAAGTAACAGCCTTTGATACCATAACCAATAGTGCTCCTAAATTCCCTGATCTGTAAAACATCACCTAAGTGGAGCGTATGCTAAGTTCGTCATGATATGCGCAGAAGTAGATTAATTAATTCGTCTTGCCGCATGAATAAAAAAATATCTATCATTGCGCCAGAAGTGTGTCGTCTGCAAATCAAAAGCAATATCACTTTGAACTCTGTAGTCTTATGTCATTGTTACTTCCATTGTTTTGGTAGTTTTGTTCTATCAAAATTTATATACGTGCAAACTTGGTCTGAGCGTGTATCGTTTAACCGCGGGGAATGTAATCAAAAGCCACACCACCACAGTTATTTAAAATTCATCACCCAGATTCCTAATGTCACTTCTTCAAGTGGTTTTTAATGCAACAATTGAAAGAAGTCAGGGCTAATGACGTTGATTTTTTTAACGCCTCCATGAGATGGCAAGAGGCTTTTCATGTGGGCATCTGCATGAAGGACTTCAGCCACTCCTCACAGGCCCAAATCGAGATTGATAGACATGGGTCCATTCGTGATCCGCCCAACTCTAGCTCTCTGCAACGAGTCGCCTTGTCATTTCACAAGCGACGGAGTATGGATCCTCCCCCCATTCGAAGATTCATATCGCTTTTGGGATGCCATGATAAGATAATACAAGGTGTCGCCGCTCTCCTTGTTTGTCCCATTGAAGGCTCGCATGGAATTAGAGAGCGCTTTAAATGTATCATCGGAACTGATCTGCGTAATTCGGGTGTAAAAGCTTGTAATGAACGGCCAATGGAGGGTGTTTTTTTAGCGACTTCATCAATCTAATCGATAAGCGCGAGAGCCGTCCCCGTGGTTGCTGAAAATTGTGGGTACAATAGGGATCACAACAATATTTTTAAACGGCTCTGCTCTCCATTAGTTTAATTGGCCAGCGGTTCCAACACTTGGGACCTTCCATAAGTCATTGCTAACTCAACAGGAAATGTTTGTCCTGTTTTTTACCGGACAATGTTTCTTTATCATTTTCTTTAACCGTTGGCTTAATTACTAATAATGGCGAGCCTTCATCCATCCAGACTTGTGGTATATTTATTAGCGACTTTTGGTGGGCGTATAGTCAAATATAATTAGGTTTCAAAAAGGCTTTCCAAACCAAAAGGGTTCAGATAACTACACGAGAGGTCGAGAGAAACTCCTTTAAGGAATCGACGAAACTTCAGGTGTCTTCGGAGCATCCGGTGTCCCCAGTTCACAATCATCAATAACCGTAGTCACTCGTGTTTTTTCATGCCTATACCTTTTGGTTTTGAATTGTTGATTCATTATAAACCATGAAATTGGGGGCAATAATGAAAAACCAAGCTTTTTTAAACTTTGATTGTTTAGTTTCGTATCTTCGTGAAGCGAGTTGAGTTCCACTTCTTGCGTAGTGGCAAAGCTGAGGGTTTTTAACTCTTAATAAGGTTGGTATTAAACCCATAGAACGTAACTAAAGAGCAGGTAAACAAAAATAACAAAGCTGATTGATAGAAACGCTTTTGGTCTAATGTATTGCCACGATTACGACAAAAGCCAAATAAAAAAGAGGGCAAATCGGCTAAATACTGCCAAACCAGCGAATTGAGAAGGAGAACATGTATTGCGCCTGAAAATATCCAGAAAAGTGTCGCTTGGTCGAAGGATTGGTGCCGGCAAAAATAAAACCCGACCATGGGAGAATATTTGTATGTAAACACAACAAAACTCATTGTATGCTTCCTTGAAGCGCTGCCTCTGAATCTACCGCTTTAAGTGTGCTTAAGCTTCCCCCCGGGTATGACCGCAATCCCGAGCACCAGCGACATCGTTCCAGATTAAAATAATGACCAATGGTTATATGACCTAATTTATTAATAACGATGGAGGGTGGTTTTTTTGGTTTCTAAGATCGTAATTATTATGTTAAGAATGGCGATCAATGGCGACAAGGTAAACCAATCTTTGAAACACCAAAAACTGGCTAAGACAGTGTTGTGCACCTATTTCCCCTCCCATAGCGGATGCCCGGGCGCGAAATTAATACTAAGTGTTGGGAATCCACTTTCGCCAAGCTTCATACGATTTTATCCAAGCATTAAAGATTAGTCCGGTATAAAAGACAGTAATACAAGTGGCATGACAAGGTAGGCATTAAATCGCTTGGAGTGATATCAGCTCAAAGGAGAAAAGTATAAGCGCCGGAAGTAGCGATGAGGGTAGGAGCAATTTTGATATATTGACGCAATGCTCCGCCCGTTGCAAGCGCCAATAAGGGATGAACTATAGGATCAATTCAATGTTGGCATAAAGATAAAAACCTAGATTACTGTTTTGGAAGTGAGGTAATAAAAAGCAGGCATTTAGTAGCCTGCTTTTTTTATAACACGCGGCAACTGTTATTCTCGTAAACAACACTGTCGAATTGCGTCTTTCGAATCAGAGTCGCCATCTTATCTGGCTGGAACTTCGAAAGAAAAGTCCATCAAACCCTAACTGTTTCTGACCATAAGCAATTTGTTAAAGCACCACTGTGAGTGTGTAGAAGAAACGATGTAAAGTCTTTTAAATGCCGGAAAATCTTCACGCACTTCTCTCGTTAAACTGATAGCATGCCATTTCAAGGCTTTTCGGCATCGTGTATCATCATGAGCAGCTTTTTCAGGAACCACATCCCTCAGCCAGCCCTCAATTTTTTTAAGTTGTTCCAAGCCATCGCTTACCGTTATTAAGCCTCATGAACCGTTATATCCCTAAGTAGTCTAATTGTAGAGCGACATTGAGCAAGAGCGGGACAGAAGAGATCATCGACAACCAACACTTTCTAATCCTTAGCGAGAGACACATGAAGTCTTTAATCAAATAACGTCCATCGCTAATAGGTTTCCGTCATAGTAGTGATATTTCAGCTAAATACTTTTATCCTACGTCAATAATTTCGACAATGCGATCATTTACACGCGTTATAGCGGGTTAAATAAGCTGTTCGCCGGACCTGTTCCGTCTGGCGGTGGTAGAATTTTCATTTCCAATTCATATTAATAAATGTTCGGTCCTACTTTCACCAACCATGAATCCTTAACGGTATTGTTGTTTTGTATTCCGTCACAATGCATAGTTTAGAAGGTTGAGTAACGATCCAATTGGGCTTATACCGATTGATTCAGACAGGTATATGTACGGGAATAGTCTGCTGCTGCGAAAATGTGTCACAACCCGCCGACAGAGGGATGTCATATGTGGCAATTATGGTTCAACTTTGGCAAGCTGAAACCACCTCTTGAACCTTGCCACACATTTTAATGCCAACATTTTGCATTCGCACTAAGACGGAGACATTGTAGTTCAAACGGTTTCAACCTACTTAATGGAACTTGGTTCCTCTGGTCTACAAGCGTCTAACATGCTTGCCATAATGTTTAACTCCAGAAGACAATTTATATAAGATTAAGGCTTTAATCCATTTTAGCCATGATATGTATTAGGCTAGCGTTACAACAAGTATTCTTTGTGTCTATCTTCTTGCAGGACGCTTTAATGAAGATATATTGGAAGTACTTTTTTGCCGTGAGGCGGTGGTTATATGGTTTTCCTGAAACGAACAGCTTACAACTCTGCGATCCAACGGTAACGCTAGTAAAAGGGACATTGATTGCGGCTTTTTTAAGCTCTTTGTTTGTGGATATCAATCTTACCGAAATTACATCAGCAATAAGAGCCATTTTTTTTTTTCTTGAGGTAGTTTAGAACGCTTTATAGACCTGCCGTTACAGACTCATATTCACGACGGTGGACTTCTTGAGCTACTGAAGTTATCTGAAGGTACATTTAGAACCGAGTTATCCGAATTCAGACTTCAAGGTTATCAAGTTGGTATTAGATAACCCTAGTCCCGAATAATCTTTCACTGACGTTGTGCTTTGATATTTTTTCTTATGCCTTTTGACCCTAGAACAATCCTAACCCATTGATGACCCTAACTTGTTCGAGTTAAGCACCCATTGATAGCGTCAAAAAAGCACTATGGGTCAATAAAGTTTGAAAATATGGAACCAATTTACTCAACTTGAGAAAGAAAAAATTCCTAATGGTCAGTTTAGCGGTAGGCTTTAATAAGCCAAAGTAACGCCCGGTGAAAGGCCAAGCGGCTCTTTAAGCCTATACTAGGCTATTTTTGATTGATTTATAATATATATGCGCCTCAATGATGGCGTGGAATCTTCTCCTCGATTGTATTGCAGGGTACATCGCAAAGGGAGATCCAACGCTTACTTATCGAATATAAAATTGACTCATAAAGGCGCTGTATCATAGCCAATTTAATGTTCTGATATGCCACATGAGAGCGATAGAAAAATTATTAAGGCGTCAGAAGAACTTAATTAAATGGGTTGGCCTGTGTGATGTTGAGGCGTGTTCATGGTAAACAGATTGCTTTAATTTCCATGGCGGTTCTCGAGCAATAAGCTTCTGACCAGAGCTCTTTCCTGCGATATTGTTTTCCAAATTTAGAAGGGTGCATTCTTGGTCTGGCCTTTTTTCGTAATCTACCCGTTTCTTTGATTGAAGAACTCCCTATACTCTAAAAGATCTAACCTCTTGATGAAATATTAAAGTCGCCTTGCCTAGAATATTAAGGCAATCATAGGCGGTATTTTAAATTGTTTGAAGCCCTGTGAGAATCTGGTTCGTTGGGAAACATTCCTTTTGATCCAACGTTGCTAGCAAGATATATCGAAGCAGCTTCGCTTAAAGATTTTGGTATGTAAAAAAGTTTAATAAGATGCTCGTGAGATGGGACGTTATAATAGACATTGGGATGTAAAACCATAAATCACCAGCTATCTTTCGTTGATAATGGTGATAAAGACGTATAGACAGAAAAATTTTCTTGCAGAAGAGGCGGAGTGACGGTATGAGTTGCATTGCCTCTGATTTAGAAGAAAGTCAGACAGATTCAGCATTGCGTGCAAATACACCCTAATGATGATGGATATACCTTAAGGCCTGCCCATCCGCATCAGCTAAAAAATGGGAAGGCTGATAGTCAATCTCAAATTTTGGCTTCAAGGCTTATACCAAAAAGAGAAGCGTTGGCTATTGGCGAACAGGTTCTTATGATTTTAACCGTAAACTATTCAATCGCCTGATTGAACAACGCTACGCTTTTCATCCAGCAAATACGAGTTGTGCGCTCTGGTATCACATCTGCGCCTTCGATCTGCACGAACAGGGACCGCGCCATGAGGAAATTGGTCAAAACTACTATATGAAAGCTCCCAGTAATTAGCTCAACAGTCCAGTAATCCATTGCTTTAAAATCTGGAAGTAGATAGCGCTACGAAGGTATTTAGAATTGGGTTGTATATTGGTATTACTGGCTGGTGTGCGACGAGCGAACGTGGCGCAGACTTTACAAGCTTCCAATTCCGGCATATTCAATGGACATCGATTGCTCTTAGAACCGAACGCGCCTTATCTTTTACCAAGAAATATTCGGCCTCGACCGAAAAAAAATCATACCAAAATATCTGCTTGGGTAAGCGCAAGAAAAGGTCGCGAAGCTAAAAGGTGTTTTCTCTTGAAGAGTTTGATTCAGCGACAAGGATATACACAGGCCGTCTATCGCGTATTCGAGCATAAAAAATACGTATCCAGAGCAATGAAAATCTGTTGTGAGAGCAGGCTGCCATGCTGGTTTTAAAAAACGGCAGATGCTATCGGCTGGGCTCCAATCTGCTTTTTCTATATAATGTTCGTATCCCAATATCGATCAAGTTTTTCTCACTTTCATAGGCACCACGCGGATCGCTGATAACATAATACACACGCCTTTCGTTCCTTAATATTGTATTCCAAAGGAAGTTCCCTGCCCGCCTCGTTTTGATCTATCAATGGCAGCGGCTTTTCTAACATGAGGCGTTTTAATGTTATAATAAAGAAGCCAAGGGGCGACTCAGTTGTTTGCTGTAATGAGTTGGATCGTCATAACTACCTGTCCAATCTGAACTTTGAAATGGTCTCTTGAATAAAGTT
>Ga0163217_1011365_pt1 | contig 13027 bp, 20 predicted proteins | sample SynspAceP_FD_185933 | JGI IMG/M metagenome (GOLD analysis project Ga0163217, IMG submission 185933) | Saline lake microbial communities from Ace Lake in Antarctica - Synechococcus sp. Ace-P (PacBio error correction) | ecosystem: Environmental > Aquatic > Non-marine Saline and Alkaline > Saline ...
ACAAATAGCGAAGGTAGGAGAAATGGAATGAGCTTTTCCGGGCTCGTTTTCATACTCAGAATTGTTGATAAACGTGTGGGTCCAGGGAGATTTGTGCCAAAGAAGCTGCGCCGGTCAGGCGGTTCCTGAGCCAAGGTTCCTGTCCATTTCGTCGAAGGGCAAGGTTTTGCTGTGATGAAGTGTTGCGTTCCGCGTTCATGGAGCGTTGGCGGAATGCAGCTCGATACAAGGAGTCAGCGACAGTTTTGCTGAGCGGCCGAGCCCACTCTCGATGATCAGGTCATCTTGGTGGGCTTGACGCATTGCTTGAAGCCGAGCAGTCTTCTTCGTCCCTCGCCTCCATCAGCTGCATGACGAGTGCGGCGGGCGGTGACAAAAGCCGACGGACAGGCCCTTTTGTGGCAGGTCAGGATAGTCATAGAACCCGAGGAATGTGGGTCGCTTGCGGTGCCTCGACGGGCAAGGTGCGATGACGTTCTCGCGCGCACGCTGCGGACCCATTACTAACGGCCAGTTTTCGAGCAGCCGTGCTCTTGTTCAGAGCGGGATTGCTGAAGTGCGAAGCTGTCAGGCTTGTTGGGACAGGCCGGGAACTTTGGGGCTTTGATCCTGGCGGCTCTGAGTCATCGCGGCGTTCCGGTCGATCATCTCCGAGTTCGATCAGGCCTCTCTGTCCAATAAGAGTGAGACAATTGAGTGGCTGAAGTTTACACTTGAGGGTGTAGGAGAACGTATCGTGCCTGGTTAATGCCGTTCGAAGACACCGCTTTCTGACGATAATTGTTGTCTGACGAATACGCAAGCTCACCGGCTATCCTGCAAACCCGCATGGTGACAGCGCGGCTAGTTCAACTACATTGCCGAGCTGACAGCTATCCCCAAGCGGAGGTAATGTTACTAGACAATTACTAGAACTGCGCTTTCTTGGCATGAGTGCGGACCAAGCAGCAGACCGGTGGTGTTAAGGCCATTTTTTTCGGCGCGAAGCTGGCTCTATTCTTCTGCGGCTAACGGATTGCGTCGGGCGCGATCGCTGCGGTTGCATTGGAGCATGTGCGCCGCGGCAAAGCTGGCGCGAAAAAGCACAGCCAACCTCGTTATGCGGCTGAACTGGCCAGAGGCTATATCTGCGTGAGTTTTCAGCGCTGACGTGCGTGCGTCTGGACAGGGCGGATAGCGCATCATTTGTATAATCTCAAATAAAGTGGCGGCATTGCTTTGGAGTAGATGGAGCAGACGCAGATGCGCAGCGGGCAAATGCATTGATGGCTAGGGCGAGTGCTCTGGCCTCCAGGCGCTGGCCTTGACCTCAGCCGTTTGCTCTGCGGCTCTCTTGTCGCGGGCAACAGGCGTTCTTCGCACCGCTCCACACTGGGACCGCCCCGCACGCGCGTCACTACGCGCTGCCTTAGCGCGTGCTTGCCGAGAAAACGAACGTGTATCAGGTGCTTGCTCTAAGCTGCGGAACCCTCGCGTGACCTCCGAGTTCGCTGATCGAGACGCCCTCGAAAGTCTTTGCACTTTGGCTCGACGAATGCACTACCTTGCTCGATCCGGGACGAATGTAGTCGCTCCTGGAGATCAGGGGGAAGGTTACAACGAGCGCCGTCGCCCAGCGTCGCCATCCGTCTACATGACGCCGAATTGGCTGCGCGAGGCGCCCAATCAGGTCTGGTCTTGGGAACATCACAAGCTGATGGCACCGGTGAAGTGGTCTACTTCTATATCTATGTCATAACCTCGCCATCTTTAGCGCCGTGTTGTTGGTGGCGCATTGGAAGCACGTCGAAAGCGCAGCCAGTTAAGAATTATTATCGATGTCTATGGAAAGCAGCTGTGGCCACGCGATCAGCCTGACATGTGCTGCTGACGTGGGTGGACTAATGAAGGCAAGACAGCTGATGCTGGTCGATCTTGGTGGTGATGCACTTGCCGGCACAGCCGTCCCTAACGGATCAAACCGATAACCCGTTCTCAGAAGCCCACTTCAAGACGGCTGAAGATATCAGCTGAAATTTCCAGAAAAAGTTTGAAACTATGAGCAGGCCCGGACTTCTGCGCAGGTTCCTTGTGCATGGTAGCAACGAAGAAATAATCAAGCAGGTATGGCGGATGTATGAGCCCCGATCAGGTCACTCGGACAGTGCGCTGAGGGCTATCTAGCCGCACGCCAGGATAACGCGCTCGATATGCTGCGTCATCGCAGCCCGAGCGCTTCGTCCGAAAGCCCACCCGGCCGCCTCACATCCGACTGCTGTCTGGTAAATTCCACAAAGCAAACGAGGGAAACCAAGCTTAAGTCCTAAGCCATTGCTCAAAGTGCGTATGACCGTTCCGAGTCGCGTGCGAGGAGCCACACTGTCTTGCCAGCTAATATACCGCCACTTGACAAAAGCTTCTATGCGCCAAAGCGCATAGTGACGATAATGCGAGGCTTGGGCGGACATTGAAACCGGTCGGCTATGCGTGAGCAGCGTGGCTGACTGAGGCGCTCTTCGCGCAGAGGAGCTTGCAAAGTTGCCTGCTGTCGTCGAATTCGGAAAGTACGGCCAAAGCTGCCACTGATCGAACGGCAGCAATGCTGGGCTGGCGGTGTCGGCCGTGACGAGGCCATTACATGGCGGCGCAGCATTATTCTATAGGTGACGGACGGCAGAGCGGACGCAGAGGACTGTCCTTGCGGAAGTTTTTGAGTTGCCCGACTTGTTTCCATTGTATGATGGAACAGATCGCCGTGAGCTTGAAACGGAGCGTCGTAGGTGAGAAGGCCAGGATACATGCATGTCACTTATTCCTTTCATACGCCTTGTTGGGCAGCAAAGCAAAGGCCTTGCGAAGGCAAAGCTGGCGCGTGTCGCTGACGGCGAGGGGAACGCTGCCACGCGCTCAGGCGACAGGCTTTCATTGACATGGCACAGCAGGGCGGCCGCGGCACTATGGCTGAAGCAGGCGTACTGCGGAGGAATCAAAATCAAGAGGCTAGCTGAGTAAGCAGGCGACGCATAGTACAAGAGAGGCAGAGGGCGACGATGGCAAACGCGTTGCGATGGCTCTGATCGCCGACCTCCATCTTCCCAACACGCGGGCAGCGCTACACTAAGCGTTTGAAGCAAGGGGCGGTTCATGGACTCTTAGCTGAGCGTCGACTCGTCTGCTGCGAGTCATTCGACAGTAAAAAAAACATGGGCTGCGAAGCAGCCGTGCGGCGTGCAGCTGGTTCGTCGACCCGTCCGGTTATGCCATTGACCCAACGCCATAGGCTGATCACCGGAGACGTGTTTCAGTGAATGAACGGTCCTGGCGCGTATAGTGTGGTCAAGCGCAATACCGACATTCTCAATTCTGAGGCCATCAAAAGAGTAATCCGCAACGCTATTGCGAGCTGTATGGCCAAGGGCTTGGCTTCAGTGAATCGGGTCATATTCCATGAGGCAGGAGGCGGATGGGGGGGGGGGGGGGGGGGGGGGGGGGGGTGGGGGGGGGGGGTTTTCAGCGGATGGAAGTTCGCGTGCCAACTTGACCTCCTAGGGCGACAAGAGCCGGCCGCGCGCGCGGATCCTGCGAGTGATGTCTCTAATACAACGTTACCGCAGTTTTCGCGCGCGCGGCGCTGTAGAGCGCAGCCATAAGGCGGCTCGTCGATCTGCCAAGGCGGGGAACTCGCAATCAGTAATGCGGCTGGATCGAGATACTCCCGCAATCGAAGCTGGGTCCTTTATTTTCGTTTTGTCCAATCAGGCGCCAACTCGGAAAATGCGATATACACTGGGGTGCTTAGACAACTGCCCTCCGCCCCATGCAAAGATATCGGCTTTTTTTTGAAATCCGGGGTAGAACATGTTCGAATCGAGGCACGGCGACCTCAGTCAGGTTGGCACCATTTCCGGCCCTGGACGAATTACGTCTCCGTCGGGAAAGGATATTCTGTTGAAGGTCTGTGCATACCACCGTGCATCGTCGCCGCGGTTAAACACTACAACTGGATTGGGCGAGGACCTGAAGTAAGCCCTCAGTGAAAAACGCATCTGGATCATTATGCCCGGACACAGAAGCGATGGACGGTTGTGATGGCGGTTTATCTTTTCGGAGTGACTTCCGGGAACTCCGCGTGGGCGAAATTCGTAGAGGCGACGGTCTTAGGTTCCATCCGTCGCAGGAGAGATTTGGATTCCGCCAGTTGGGGGAACTTTTACACGGAAAAAATGAGCATAGCTATCTGAAGAGCGCAGTGTTTGCCCGGACGCAAGAAACTGCATGCACAGCTGCGCCGGGCCCCCGTAATCTCTGACGGATAGAACCAGGCAGATGTCAGTAACGTGTAGCTTGATATGTGGTAATGCCAGCATGTTCGGGTTGGAGGATATTTGTTGACTGAACGGCCAAGCGTGAAATCAAGCGGATACATGTCTGAAGGTTTCTAAGACTCCCATTTCTACCCTTTGGCGGACGCTGCAGGCGGCCGCTACTTCTGAGGTTGCGTATTTGAAGCAGCTCGAAGTGAACAGGCGCTTGAGCAGCGGATCATCGCGCTGAACGAAAGGCTCTCAACTAGTAAGACCAGCAGAACCAGCCCCGTCGAGGTGACGGCATTGAAGAGAGCACTGCCCAGAAGCGGACGCAAAGCTTGAGGGTAAATAGCGAGACCGCAAACCGGCGTCAGCCGGCGGCCATAAGGGGAAGACGTTGCGACAGTCGTCGACGCTGACCATATGATCCTCACTACCCCAGGTTTTGTGACGCTTGCGGCGCGGCACTCTCAGACCTAAGCATGGCAGAGATACTGTGGTGGCGTCAGGGGTTGATTTGGCAGTTCCGCCGCGTCGATAGGTACCTGGGGCCACGGTACATCTGTTGTCGTGTGGCCAGTGTGATGCTGTCACGGCGGGGCTTCCCTGAGGGTGTTCGCGAGGGCCAGTTCATAGCGCGCCCTCAGGATCGCGTATGCCAGCTACTTGGGCAAACTATCATTGCTATTCCGGAGGAACGTCTTTCTCTTGTGTTGTCTGATCTGTTTGGCTTTCATGTTTCAGCCACTTGGCCCGACTTATCGGGCGGCACAGCTGATCGCCTTCACCCTTCGGCGAAGGCTATATGCAAAGGGCTGATTGGAGCGCAAGTGCTCGGTCAAGCATCTGAGATGAGACACAGGCTTCGCGTGCTGGCGAAACACAGTGTTACATGTGTCTGTTCGCCGCCCTCCTAGAGCCCTTCGCGCGTCTGGCGTCCCGCAGAGGCGATCTTCTAACGCACGGGTCTGCGGGCTTGTCGTGCCGATCACTGGGCCCGTATTCAAGATGGAATGGTGTCCAACACCGCTTGTGGCAATGGCCCACATCTTCGCAAGTCAAAGCGCTGATCGTGCTGAATAGAAAGAGGCCGTGGCAACGACAGTGAACTTTTGCTGGACGCCAAAGCCCCCGTGGCTGACCCGAACCAGATGATTGCAGCAATTGGGGATCGTGCGTGATGGGTGAGCTCCTGCAGGGCGTTAGATGTGAGCATCCTCGACCCAGGGGCGGTGATTTTGCATGAAGTCCACGCCTTCTGGCAAGCATTCCAAGGCGAAAAGCGCCGGGTTCGCCCGAACGGCTGAATCTGGCCAACTCTGCGCTGCGCCTGCAACAGCGCAAAAGCGAGGCCTCAGTAGCGCTCTGACGACGCTCAACGCGCCTTCCCCTATAATGGAAGCTGACGGGCAATTTAGCGTATTGGGCAAGTCGGCAAAAAGTATTCATCGCCTGTTACCGGCGCCCGTGAGGGGCGGCCGAGATTTTCTGGCTGTGCTTACGCTGTGACATGCCGCCCGCAAGCAGGGTTTGGTCTGTCATCGAAACGCCTCGATGAACCGTCAGATCAGTTTGATCGCGACAACTGCGCTTCGATGAATAATCTGATACTGCTAAGGCACATCCAGCATGCTGGGCAGGTGATCTGTGATTGCCCAACGCTGCTATCACCAGAGAGCAAACGGGTCTCTATCGAAGCCGAGTGTCACGCTACGTAATGTTCTTTTACGTGAGCATCCGAATAACGAAATCGGGTGAGATTTGCCTAGTCGAGCATAGCGAGCCTCGATACTGAAGCGTTGATCGCGCTGCGCTGACCATAGAAAACTTTGCGCATTTGCTGAGTTAGGTCATCTTCAAGGCGTGGCCGCGGGTGATGAATCGCGCTGGGGAATTTCCGAGAAACGGGGCATGGAACCAATGCATACAGTCCCGGAATATAACGGCTTTGGCAACTGGGGATGCCACGTAGGCTACGATAAGCGCATGCACTAAGAACGCGATCGCGCAGTGAATGAGAGACAACGATCTCCGGCTCCACGAATGTGGTCACCGCAGAGCCCGAAATGCGCGTCAGCATGCGCAGCTCTTCGTATAAAAGAAATCGCGCCGTCACTGTCGAACGGCACGACAAGTCCTTGAAGCATGTCGGAGTTCCAGTTGGGGCTTTTCTTTCCGCAGCAATTTCCCCGAGTTTGTCCGCGTCGCGCAGGATTCGGATCCGGCTTCGATGCGCAATGTCGGCATCGACGCAAAGGATTTGACATCGCCGCGCGTAGGATCGCCGATGGTCTCGGGCCGGATAGACGTATTCAAGTCAGCACTATTGGGTCGCGGCGTGTAGAGCGGTCCACGGCACTTTGTCCCGCGCGACAACGCATGGTGGGCGTTTTCATGGCGCTGAGGTTGTGCGTTTTGTTTCGGTTTCGGTAGGTCTGCTCTTCGTTTGGTTTTCGGTGATGGTTGTCGCTGGCGCTTCGGCTCTTGCTTTATTGGAGGCGGCGGACGTTGACGGAAGCTTCCGTTCTATTCGAGGATGGCCGCGTGATGAACAGAGCGCGGTCGATAGCCGCAGACGGTCACTGGCCTTGTCGTGGAAGACTGATCTGCCAGCCGGCTAAGGGTTGGTTGATCGATGGCGAGTCTTCGGCGGTATTCGTAGCGCGGGCGGATCAGCCTCGTAAGAGGACGCCGGTTTCAGCTGATTCTTGTGGGCATAGGTGATGCTCATGTGCGAGGATGATCAGCGTCGAACTTATCGAGTTTGGGAGGCCGATTCTGAGAACGAGTAGCGCTTGCAGCTGAAGAGCACGCTGCACGGTCGCTGGTCCGGGTGTAGAAGACGCGATGTCCGGCTTCCAGCCAGAGGTGACCGATGGGGCTCAGCAGGATGATGCGTCTTGGCCAGGTGCGGAATTACGATGCGGATCAGGTTGCCGGCGCGTCCAGCATCGCCTGCTGCCAAGAGCCTCGATGCGGGCACGTGGGGCAAGTTGGGGGCAGGGCATTCGAAGTCGAAGGTGCGATGTTTTGCTGCTGGCTAGTTGCTTCGTTCAGGATGGGCGCGATGCGGCGCATGTCGGCTCGTGAGTTATATTTCCGCCAGAACGGCGATAGAAACGGGGCAGGCAGGCCAGCCTCGTTATGGCGTGGGTGGCAATCTCGGCCCAAGAGCTTGTGGAAGCTGGGTGCCGCCGGAGCGTCGGTTCAACTGCTGGGCAGCGTGTGAATGTCGATCTCAGCGGCGGTCATGCGCTGCCCCATGAGAGCAGTCGAAGCTGTCCAGCGAGGGATGGGCGATGCACATCCTCGGCAATGCGTGGCTTTTGGCCAGAGCAGCAATACCAGTGGGCCTGGGCTCCGGCACCCGGCCTGCGTCGAGGTCTTGGCTCCGCAATGCGTACAGTTCCGCTCACAGGCCTGTCATGCGGGCATGACAGCAGATCGACATTCCGGCGGCAGCGTCCCGTTTGGAGATGCAGCGCTGCAATACATTCCACCTTGCAGAATATTCGGTGCGGGGGAACAGGCTGTCGCGGTAGAGCCTCGAACTACAGCAGGGCCTGCGGTTGCGCCGCAGGGCGTGATGATGGTGATAGTTGATGACGATTGACGCGGCTGGCCGTGTTGCGCCCGCGGCGGCCGAGATGCGGTCACAGCGAGGTGCACCACAGAAACGCCTCGATTGCGGTCATCGTGAGTGGTAGCCGCAGTACGTTGCCCGATCAGCTGCGACGGCGCGCTGTAGAAGATATCTTGATGCAGGAACCCGCACCGTCGCGTGACGTGGCGCCACGATCTCGGTGAAGTCGTGGTGACGCCGTTGGCGGCAAGTGCGTCACTATGCGTCCGTCCGCCTGAGGCAGCAACCGCTGCTTGTTGCGCCGGGCATCCCAAGCGTGTCGATGAAGTCCGGTAATATTCAAACGTTGGCGTAAGTCGCGGCTCGCGGCAGGATCAGTGGCTGATAGAAGGCTTCTGAGATGCCGTTCTGGGTTCCATCAGCCCGTTCTCGGTGGCTCACAACGGTTGTTGGCGCTGCGTCCATGCCGTATGCCAGACGAAGGCATCATAAGCGCTTGGTGTGTCACTCGCGCTGATCGTGGTCAGGTTGCGAAAGCGGACGCGAAGGCTGTCGGTACCGGTGGTTTTGCGGCACGCCACCAAGCGACATTAGGCTTGCTGCAGGTTCTCGCCAGCGCCGTGAATGCTTCCACAAGAACGAGCCAACGTGTTCCGAGCGGATGTAGACATGAAGAAGTGATTAAAAGGCAGGTGCGGGAACGGCTGCCCTGGCGATCAAATCACGCTCCGTCTCGTCGGCGGGTAGAAGTCGGACTGCCCATGTATACGCGGCTCCCGCGTCTGGCGGAAGATTATGTCGCACTCGGACCGTTCAGAGCCGCAATGCGCGAGCCTGCGCGCTCCAGGGATGCGGGCCAATACGGTCGTCGGGACGCCGTGATGTGCGGTTTGAAGTGGCGTCTAAAGGGTGCCCGCTGCAACGCGGCTGTCCATTTCCAACAAGAGGGAGAAGGTCGTTCTCCATAGTGCGTTCGAGAGGATCGTCCAGTGCGCATGACGAATTCTTGCGCTTTGAGGGCGGTGTGGGGTCGGCAATGCGAAGCGTGGCGTTCGTTCCTGAACCCGGCGCGGGCAGCCGCTGTGGCGCTGCTATGTGATTTGAGAGGTCGGTCATGTATAATCTCATTTGCTGGTACGTGATGGGTTTGTAGGCCAAATCCGGGTCCTCCGTTTGAAGGCAGAAGATCCGCAGGTTTACGCAAACCGCAGCGACAGCACTATTCGCCAAAATCAATCAGCATGGGGGCTGCCCTCTCAAACGGCAAGGCGTCTTCCGTTCAGCCCGGACCGCTAAGTGGTTGTCGGCACCGCAAGCTGGTTGTGCGCCAGTCGGCCATGTAAATATCGCCGCCAGGGTCCGGTGTGGCGTGCAACTGCGCACTGCCGTTACGAGCAGTGATGCAGTTTGAAACCATCGGAAACAATGTCGCTTCGCCTAATACGTATTTTTTGAGTGCGATCCGCGAGGCCGCCGTTGCGCTGCAATGTGTTGCGTGTTCGCTATGAGTGGACTGTAGAGTTCATAAGAACTCGTAGCATATTCGGCAGATCGACTGATTGATGGTATTGGATCGCCAGCTGGGCAACATAGTTGAAAAAGATTTGAGCGCAGATGAACGGAGGCTGCCGCGCAAGATCGCCAAGGCGGTCGAAAGACTACGGGTTTATTTCGGCAATCGGAGCACGAGCTCTTTTTGGTCGTTGGACGCTAAACGCGCTATGATCGTGTTCGCACAAAACGGACTTGTAATGAGGAAGGCGCGTTGTCGCGGCGTAGCGGCTTCCTGCAAAAGGCGCACGTCTCCGCAATCGGGAATACCATGTGTCTTGAAGCAATTGCGCCGGTTCTCACCAGGTTGGCCTTGGCTGAACTCTTGCACCAGCGACATGCGGTATCGACATGTCGGTCTTTCGGAGTGAGCGATAGTTTCGAACACGGCGTAGGCGCTGCGAAGAGGAGTGGATGAATTGCGCATTCTCATGTAGCAAGACGCTTGTGAAGCGCCTGGAGTCGATGCCCTGCTGGGCCTGCTCGTCGACTTTTTTCGCCCGCATTATATGCACCTGAGCTCCGCCCTTGTCCTCCATTTACCTGAATGCCATTTCCAGTGAGCGAGTGTCTTTCTTTAGGTCGTCGCACCAAACTTCGAATCGTCGGCGAATACAACGATCTGCTCCGCGAAAGAACGACGAACTACGGCCCGGCTCATAATGGGCGGGAAGGTGCCGGCCCTCGGCAGATCCCGCATCTGCTTTTCGGTGAAGGGATGACGCTGTCTTGGCAGCGATTCCAAGTACTAGCCGGAACTGATCTGTCACTGGAGTCGCGCTTGACGAATCATCGTCAGAAGCCAACAAAGATAGGCTCGACCCGTCCCATCGCATCAAGGTACATGTTGCTTTTCGCCTCAGAACTCTGCTTGACAGGTAGAGTAGTGGACCCGTGTGCTCCAGTTCAAAGGCAGCGTGCATGTGCACGGCGGGGCCTTGGAGGGGCGATCACAAAGGAAAAAGCGAATGAAGGCCATGAAAAGAAGAATAATCTCCCCATAGTCGAGATTGTTGCACAACAGAACGAGAAATCAGAAAAATAAAAGTTGCTAGCCATACGTATGTGGATCTTCGCCGAACATTGCAGCGAACGGCCATCTTGCGTTAGTATCCGGGCGACGCAACTTGCGGCCCAAAACTGCCATGTTGCTTTATCGTCAAGCGCTTGCGGTGCAGGCGTCACCTAGAGCGGCATTCATCATCGCAAGAATTTTCGAAGCTGGGGGACGCCAGACGAACCCCCCCGCCCACCCCCCCCGCCGCCCCCCCCGCGAGACGTATAACGTATCCCATAACTTGATAACTCTTCGGGTCTGAGCGATATGTGATCTCATTGTGACTCTTGACGATCAACGACGCCTTGACCATGAAAGCCTGTCACGCGCTTCAAACGCTACTGTAGTCCTCAAAATGAAGATGGCTTTGCAGTGCTCTTCCAAGATCAGCTAGCGTCAGCGGCAGAGTGCCACAATGAGGCGCAGGCCAGTTGCGCGCGCTCAAAGTCAGGAGGGTGAACTTTCACTAATTCTGTCGATCAGATCAACGAATCTACATTTTGGGGGACAAACACCACGGCTCTGCTATCCGAGCGGCTCAGGCAGCAAAAACTATGCCAAGCAGCGAGTTGCGCGCATTGCCAAGGCGCGCCTACAAACGTGACTCGGAATGCACGCGACGAGTCGCCGCGCCTCAGCGACCTCGACTCGCTCCAGAAAAGCCAAGGCAAAAGGGGTCAGTAATCTGTCCACCCAGAGAATCTGTGCCTCTGCCGCCAGTCTAGTGATGATAATGGGATCACCGCCAACGGCGAGTGAGCGCAGAAACGACGCGCGCGTGTATTGGATGTGCCGTTGACTGTCTCAGAAATGCCGCAGTTCGCCGGCATGAGTGGCCAGCGCGTTGCGATTCGGTCAGCTGAAAGGCAACTTTCGCAGCCAGATCCCGATCAAGTCCACAGCGTGAGCTAGATCTGCGTATTCTTACCAGTTCGGCTTCCGGCGTTCCTCCAGTTCACGTGTTTCACGCGCATAATCCGCTGCCTGCGTCGGTCTGGGAACTGACTGCGAGACATATTTCAGCCCGTACGATGGACATGCCCGGCCTATGGGCCAGCGCGACAGCAATCAGCACTTCGGTTGTCTGACCCGCCGGGCGACGTCCCACAGACAAGGCTGGATGTCGAGATCAGACCGTCGTTTGGCGCCATAATACGGCCGCGCCGCAGCCAAGCCGATGCGGTGGACGGCATGTGCACTCGGAATGCGAAAGACGGCTGCTGTCTTGTTCGCTTTGACAGGTTTTGATAGTGGGAGGGAAGCAGGCAATGGCTCAGACAGTAGCGCTGGCCGCTGGCGCTGGCCGCTGGCGATATCCGCAGCGCACGCAGGGCGTTCAGGATGACGGACGTCGATGCACCTCTTGAAAGAGCGCGCTGCACTGGTGTCAGATATCCAAAACTGCGCGTATCATGCCCAGAACCAGACAGGCTATTCCGGCGAGAGCCTTTCCTACGGCGATCCTGGCGCGAGACCGCGCATCTCGATGCCATCGTCCTCTCTCGTCGCAGCCGGTCGCACTCAAACAAACTACATGCAGCGGCCGCTTCGCCGAGGCGGCGGCTCCGCGGGCTCCATGCGACCCGCTCTCGGCGGCGCAAGCGCGGCGCATAACGTTCACAGACCGTCACGCGACCATGCATTCACAGGCCCATTCTTGCGCTCGCTCCAGCACAGAAAAGTTCGTGATCGGCGATCAATCGCAGAGCGTGCCCGTCGAGCCCAAGCCCGTGTGACCCGCTCGGCTACTCTCAGCACGGTCGCCGAGGTCGCACAGCAGTGATGCGCAAAATAACTTGCCCGCGCAGATGCTCCAACATCTGCGCTGCCCCATTACTCAAGCGGAATCGACTGATCAGCATGTCGAGCGGGCGATATGACCGTCGCACCGCAACGACCACCACGACTGACCCGACGCAATTTCGGATGCTGCCGCGATATTGACGTCCACACGGTTTAGCGACGATATCCATCACACGCCACAATAGACGCGCATGACCCGAGAACGCCGTCGATCACGCTTCTCAGGGATTCGGCGACCTCGGAAGGGACCGGCTAGCGCCAGTCCCGCGCTTGGCGGCCGCAACATCGCCCTGTGCGCGGGATGTTTCGAGGCCTTGGGGGGCATTTTTTTTGGTGCAGCAGCATAGAGGCAGGCTCTGGTCTTCGCTCATGCCGCGGCGCTGTCGATCGACCGATCTGTGGCGCGCCCATCGGTCAGCGTGCAGTTCTTGTCGAGGATTAACGTAGCGGATGCGCGCGCATTCGCTTCAAGTGATCCCGCGCCATGACAAGCACCCGAAAATGGGGCGGCCGCGACAGCCCGCGAGCAAATGCACGCACAGCAAGAGATCACAACGGACGGGTGTGGCACCACAGCACGGCACGCCGCGCGTTCGGATCGCCGGTGAACCACCATGCTCGAAAAGCGATTGCGAATGGTGACAGGCGCAGAAACCACGACACCGAATCTGCCAGCCGTGACAATCGGCGGCTATGGATTTCTGCGCCGCTTCGACAATCCGGACTAATCACGGCATAGTGAACGCT
>Ga0163217_1038529_pt1 | contig 13027 bp, 11 predicted proteins | sample SynspAceP_FD_185933 | JGI IMG/M metagenome (GOLD analysis project Ga0163217, IMG submission 185933) | Saline lake microbial communities from Ace Lake in Antarctica - Synechococcus sp. Ace-P (PacBio error correction) | ecosystem: Environmental > Aquatic > Non-marine Saline and Alkaline > Saline ...
CAAAAAAAAAAAAAGAGAGAGGGAATTGGGGATGTTTTAATAATATAATAATTATATATAATATAATATAAATAAATAAATATATATTTTTTTATAAAATCAATAAAAAAATTGCTTTGAACAAAGAAAAGGCTAAAAAATGTGGTTGGAGGCCCATTGGATAAAGATTGGGTAATTCAAACAAGTTGAATAATCGATCCGATTCAAAAATATAAGCGGATCTGCCCCAAAAAAATCCTTACCAAAGTTACCAAGGCCCAACCGTGCGCCTAACCGCCTGTGAGAGACTATAAGTCCAAAACGTTTTTAAAGGTCAAATTCCATAATGCCTTAGTTTAATAAACACACCCATTCTATCATTTTTTTTTAATTATGTTGCTCCTCGGAGGCCCTTCACCAAAAAGTAGAAAGATGTGGTGATTAAACGATAACCCTTTCGCGAAAGCACTTGTTTCACAAAGAATAATTTCCAAAAACCGGACTCGATAATTGGAAAGTGGAGCAGATGCCCGGGGTACAGTTTTAAATACTGACGGAAAATTGGAAATTACCGTGTACTGGGTTGTACTAATTTGTTCAATAAGCTATTGGAAGGACCCTAATTATGATCCAATATGATGCTTATGTAATAAGCCCGGCGGAATCTCAAGACCGTGTTTTCCGATCTTAAATTGTTTTTGGATGGCCCAAAGACGCCTGAGAATCCTGATGACTTTTTGCAAATTCAAAAAAACGCGGGAGGTTTCAGCAATTTTAATGACGTCTGCGGCTTAATTATATGGGTGTTGGGCGGACCACGACAATACCAAAACCCGTTTCAGACGCTATACGGAACCGGGATAGGCCTATTCCAGAGAGACCTTCGGACAAAAATTTCTGATATGCCGAATAAGGTAACAAAGATTCAAGATCATAGCGTACAACCGGAATTTATTCAATATTACCGCGATGGCCATGCCATGCCATTGAATTTTATGAACCCTCACCGTACACAAGTGGATACTTTTGGCCCTAAAACGGTAAAAACAACCATAATGACCATAGACAATTTTCAAAGTATTCCCGATTCGGGGCGCAAAGAAAGGACCTGATCCCCGAAAAAAATATCAAAATAACGAAAAATCTTGGTAGTAAATTCAGTTCCATCACCTTTTTAAAAAAAATGTCTTGTCTTCTTCCGTGATTGGTAATCCTCATCTTATTCCTATAGGAATTAAGGGGGCGTTCCTTGCTTTTTGAAAACTAATTTTTCCTGGGGCCGAATTTTTAGGTAGGGTTTCCTTTAAATAGTTTTTAGCTTCCCTTTAATCCTTAAGTTTTTCAAGAATTTTTCCAAGCAGACACATCCCTTTCTCTCCCGCCCAACCAAACCATTTATATGTTTCTGTCCTTTCCTAATTTATCATTCGTCAATAGCTTCCAGTTATCTTCTGCACAGCGGCACTTGGCCAAAAACTGTTCGGTCATTGAAAAACGGCCAAGTTCACCAAAAGATGGGCTTTTGTCGACTAAAAAGAATTTGCCCTAATGGCCGATACCTATACTCACACCCATCAGGTTGGGTATTCTCTGTATAGCTTTGCCCCTGCAAGATTCAAAAATGTTGGTAGCAGATCTAACGTGGCCAGTTTTCGGTAGTATTATCAATCCTTCCAGCTGGCACTTTTACCGGGCCAGCGCACCACAAACGGTATGCCGCACACCCGCCTGCGAAAGGGAACGCTTTAACGACCTTTTAGTCCGCCAGTTTCCCCTAACCGAATATAAGTTTCCCAACCTGGTCCCTGTAAGAATTATCCTCCCGTTATTTTATTTTTACCAGTTTATTTCGGGCCCATTAATCAGAAGAGAAGACACCAAAATGTATTCCTAATCGATTCCAAAGTTTTTTTAAGAACGGCAACAGTTTCCATACGCCAGCATCATACTCGCCAACAACAGCGGGGCATAAACCTGTTCCTGTTCATCAAATGTGCAAATTGTTGCATGTACTCCTCCTTAGGTAATGCGGAGTATGCGTTTGCATGGATCCAGATTTACAAAAAATGGCTATCCTTATTGCGCTTCCAAAATCAATAGTTTTATATATACGTATGAATCGGCCTGCATTTGATGTAAGTTGCTCGGTAAATTAATGCGCCCATACTCATCGTAATCCATACTCCAAGGGAAGAAGGTTGCATCTTCAACAATGGTAAATTGACAAATGCCATTTTTAGACCAAAATGGGCCGTGGAATATCCAGCTTCCTTTAACATTTTTTTGGGGAAGTAAGGAGCCTGGGGATTCACCAAATCCGGCATATTTTCTGTTGAATTGGTGATTCTACGGAGCCAAAAATGCCCATGAACACTTTGTCGTGGCAGGGTATTGACCGTCATTACAGCCACCTCTGCTGGCAGAACAAACAAGGATTTTAACAACAGAGAAGTTTCTGAATATATATCTATACTTCGGGCCGCCATTTTTAATCTAGATTAAGGTGTCTTGGCAACAGCTCTTCCGTGAAATTCACCAAATCGCCAATAGCCCCCAATCATCAGCCGAAAATGAATATGATATTAGGTGGGGTTTCTTCCTTGGAAACTACCTCCTTTTTAGCTTCTTGTTTGCCACCACATGATAGGAGCAGTAGGGAAAACTAAATGAACAAGATATAGATCTGATTTTCATTCTTAATTCTTATTTTAAAGCATGGTTATAAATGGGGTAAAAGGAAATTAGGCATATTAGCAACCTAAGGGTTGCGCTTAAATATAGGATCTCAGTTCGCCCTTTCTTTTGCTCAATTTCGATCAATAAGAGGGAATTGAATTATTGCTACATTTCGTTGGGATTAGAACCTACCGATTTTGATCCAATTGGGCAACTCCCCAATTCTCTTTACATAAGCCTGAGTTTTCCCGCTGTTGTTTTCTACCGTCCTTAATGATCTTTTATTATATTTTTTCTTTAGTCTTTCAACAACAATCAGGAAAATGTTCAAAATAAAGGTTGGTGGTTTTCAGCACCAAGGGTCTTCCTCCATATTATAAAGCTCAAATACCGCTTCCCCAACTTTGGGTTGAATAAATCTAGTTGCCAAGGAACCCCCTGGAAACCACGCACCATGTTCAATTCCATTTTCCCATCGCGTTGGCAAAGTCACGCAGTTACGGAATGAATGATTTAACCGGCCCTCTGACTTTTCATTGTAAGTCTCCCCCTTTTAAAATCGGCAACAGGCTATAACTAAATCCCTCACCTGCATTTATCCGCAAGCTTTACTCCATGATATCGGCAATATCGCAAGATAATCGGTCTGACATACAGGACACTACTTTTGTCCCTGCCTTTATTGCATTTGGTCCAACGCATTAAGAAAGGGTACAACGCATGACCACCTTCATAAATTTCGCGTTGCCACCCTAAAATTCAAAAAACTACTATAATTGATCATGTCCATCCCGTTGAAGAACTGTAATTGTTTCCGCGCCAATTATCCGAAGAAAAATTACCAAAGTATTGTCTCAATCCGTTGGCTTTCAAGGCATCCAGTACCCTGTCCAACCCTAAAATCTGGTTTCTTTCCATTTAAATCCCATAATTACCACCGGACAGTTGCTACGGACTTGAAAATCGGGGTGAGTACATGGTGGTAAATGTGGACTGGTCAATGGCAGGTATAAATAAGAAAGGCCTTGCCCATTTTTTGCATCCTTGGAGATTCCATCCAATATACTCCACTGCCTTGTTTGGCCCAGCAGTTTCGTACCCAACTCATCATTAAAAGATGGTGCTGCTTCTACCCAGCCTTTACCTCCTCTTTTTCCATATGGGGGTGTCATTCTGTAGGCTGCCCGGGTTTATCCGTTTCCCGTAAGACCTGCCTTTTCATCATCTTTCTTTTAGTCCCTAACACTGGAAGATCCAAAACCCTATCATTTTCCAATAAGGTTAAGAATACCATAATCTGGAAGCCCCCCGGGGAAAAAATTTCCCCGAAAAAAATTAGTCAAACCCCTTCTTCATAGGACAATCGGTAAAGGGTTTTGACCATCACGATCCTATTGCCCAAACTTCCTTCAAAACCTCCATTTGTAGATAGCCAATTTCCCTACCATAGCGGTAATTCATAGCCATTATCTCCCTCAGTAAGGAGCAATGGTCATCCTATCCTTTCTCTAATCAACAGGGGGCCATCCCGACCAAGACCTTTTTTTTTAGAGATGTTCGCTCCAACTGGTATCGCCCTGTTAACAGGAATATCTAGAGGGGGTGCAGACTGCATCACTACTATGGCCGTCCGTAAAAAATGACTCCCTCATGGCCAATTTATCCATATTTGGGTCCTAAATTTAGCCTCCAGAATTTAGGCTCCCAACTCACCATAACCTTGGTCATCGGTATAAATGATGATTATATTCTGGTTTTTGTAAAAATTTTTGCGCCCCCAGTTGTTAATTGGGAAAATAATAGCAATAAAACTCTAAGGCCCTTTTTTGAAATAAACTGCTATGATTTTCCTTTAAACCTAATTTTTAATAAATCTATTTCCCACGTATACCCTGACGAACTTTTCGCAATAATGCCCTTGACCCTCTGGCGAAACCGAACCGCCCTCATACATTTCGAAGATTTATGGGAAAGTGGATTCATCCGATTTTTTGCCGCCCAGTTAATTCTGCCAATTAAGTTCCTCTCAAGTGAATGGCCCGGCTGGCAAATCGGTAGTATTCTTCATCGATGTGTTCCCCATCTTTTTTCTAAAGTGAAACATGTATGTGGCCCTGTAAGCCATTTATAATTTCCTTCAGGAAATTACACCGTCTCAAGTCCAGCAAAATTGGTTTTGGACCTCTCCGGCATAATAAATCCTGATATTCCGTTACCATGGGCAAAATCAAGAATATAGGCAATTATCCGTTGAGCGTTATTTGTTTTGGCGGCGCTACTTAATCTCCCCCTAAAATTCGCTGTGGAAACACCCCGAAACCTGCCATCAAAAATGTGTGTCGTAAAATAGCGTGTCCCCATCAAAAAACCCTCCGGCCAATTTGGTTCCCATATCTATTACCCAACCTCCCGCCACGAAATGTTTCTTAATGTTGGCCCGTACAATCCGTTTCTCGCCTTATAGCCTCCTGACCGCCTCCATCCAAAGTAGCGTCTACTTGAAGAATAGCAATCATAGCCCAATAATGATAGTAGAATATTCATTTGATTCCTTTTGCATAAAGTCCGATCCGCCATTTTCGCCCAAAAATCCGCTTTATTTGTTCGTCCTTTTAATACTTATCCAAGATGCATAGGGTGCGGATATACTGTTTGCCCCACGTCATGACCAGATGCCAATATTCCGCCCCGGATTCCTCCACCAATAATCACAAATTCCCTTCAACATCAAATCCATTACTTTATCCTTCCCCATGCCTGATTCGTATCACCTTTCCGAGTTGCCCTATTGGTCCACTGAAACATTAAAAGCTCGTAACCAGAATCTTTGAACCAGTCTGCTTTTTTGCCTCAATTTGAGAGCCTTCTGATCTTTCTTGCCATAAGTAGGTTCAATTAATTTCCAACGCAGATAGTTTAAAACACTTTATCCGATTCTATTTCACTGCAGCTTATTGAGTCCTTTTTTTTAATTTAAAGCAGTCCCAAGATTATGTCGGACCACTCTTTTTTCATTGAAAGAAAACTTATGATTGCCATTGCAGGATCATATCCTCTACATTTTCGCCAAGGATCTAGCAACGACATCAATAACTTTCCTCTTTTGGATGATTTCCAAAATTCATTTTATGATGTATGCCCCGCAGCATCGGACTCGATCCATTGGAACATAAAATTTAGAATCCGTAGTTTTTAAATTGGACTTTTTCGGCGAGACCACCTGAAAGCACGTTAAATCTCATCCCCCTTGATTATTATTGGGTCCCAATTTCTTTTTAAATGCTATTTGTTTGCAGTTTCGGCGTAAGGATCGGTGCATACTTGAGCCATTCACTGATTATCGCTATTAAAAATAACTGAAGAATACCAGCCCGCCTTTAAACTAACTTTTTTTTAATTTGCCCCATATTATCTTTATAATGATATTTATCTATCCAACTTCACCTATTTTCATCCTGGCCAAACTCAAATCCTAAATCTAACTATTTTTTTGTTCTTTTTTGATTGTAAGCTTATAACAGTTATCGTTTTTTTGCAACCAAAAAGCAAAAATTCCAATTTAAATTTAATCATCCTTAGGAATTTCATTATCCGTTCTAAAGGGATATGCCGCAAGTCTGCGCCATTGACCAAGTTTACGTCAAGGTTTTCCAAGCAAAAGGCATATCGCACATATAATGGGCTCTTAATTTTATCATTGTACATGCACTACTGTTTCTCCATCCCAACTTTGAATCGCGCACTTGCCCAGTGCAATAAAATTCATCCTGCAATCCAAAAGCCTAGAAGGTGCTTTTCCATCGATAGTTTCAAACTTGTGCATTCTTAAAGAATTATCAGTGTATATTTTGTGTGCCTTAAACAACCTTAGAATGGGGCCCTTTCTGAAACCACATCCTTAATTTAAGGGTATGTTTTTTCAGCGAGTAGTGCCAATCTAATTCCATATGGGAGCTTGTCCTTGGGATGCACGTTTTTCATCGCCAAGATCCATGGTGTTGACAACATTGGTATTAGGAAGATCCAATACTTTTAATTGCGATTCACTGCATCCATCCCCAAGACATGGCGGTAAGGACTTTTAAGGGTCGATATCCGCGGGTTGTTGGTTAGTGCCTTTAACCATAACCTGGAAGCAATTACTATGGAGAAGTGCCATCTTATTATTTTCCATTCTTCTATAACGCTTGAATCCATGATTTAAGAACATCTTCCATATTCCGTGCATTCCTATAACCCTGTGGTACCTAATTGTCCTCTGTTACTTCTGGTACCCCCGAAAAAGTAACGCGTATTCCCCGTTCCCCTTGGTACCAACCAAGCATCTACAGGCAATAAGGAAGCCTGGCTCCATCCAATGCATTATAAAGAAATATTGGGTTGCCTACGCATAAAAATATCCTCTTCGTTATAGACCCAGCCGTTAGGAGAAGAAATTGATGAGATATTTTAGCTCTAGTTACCCGTATGGCATCAAAAGCCTCCATATATAATATCTAACAATAATGGCAACTCTTTACCCATGTCCCGCGCATCCATGCTTCAAGGGAAGAACTTCCCGAGGCAGTATTATTCCATAGAATGTCCTTCAGCTTTTTCAAGAATAGTAATGCCCAAAACCAATGCAAAATTTGCAAACTGCACTTGGTTGGGGTACATCTGCCCATTCCAAATAAGCATTGTCTGCCTTCTTTGTAGAAACGGTTCCTCTTCACCTCAAAACTTCTAATGTTTTTTTGAAAGAAGCAACAGTGCTTTTGTTAAGAACATTGTCCTACAGAAAAATTGCATGTTTGACTGTCCCAGAGCATACCCAAACTTCACCCACTACCACATTGGACAAAACTTTTCCGTATTTCCACTAATAGTCATTCCCGGGAATTTTCGAACCTTGCAAGGGACCTAAATTCAACATCCATTTACCATCTTTCCCTGCTTTTGGTTGAGGACGGTCCTGACCGCAAATTTTTACCGTTATCCTTTCCTTGGCGCTTGCAACTCCCCATACAGGGAACCTCCGTGCCAAAACGCTGCCAATACATGTATTGCAGAAATAACTGGATGGTTCTAAAATTCCTGCGAAACGTGCAATTGAATATAGAAAATAATAGAAAAACAAGTTGTCTAAGATGTATGGCTTTTTCGTCATTTACTAAAATATTGGTTTTTTAATTCCATACTTCCCTCAGGAGTCAATCGTATTTCTTGAAGACTGGCAAACCTTTCCATTTTCCATCTACCAAAGACACGGTTTATGGTAATGCTTCTCCACCTTTTCAATTTCAAACAGTCCCATTTCAATAATAATTGTAAGACCTCTGAAGAGTTTTGCTGTTCTTGAACAACATTTCCCCTCCGTCCGAAGTAATATTCCATAACAAGCCGCCAGTCCCTGCAATAAATGAGTCTATTTGGTAGTACCGGGCTCTTTACCACTAACCCTTCCAAGTCACTTACCCTTATCTGTCCAATCTTGGGCTTGTTCAATATGCTTCCACTCCCCCAAATTTTTCCATCCACCTTTTTTTTCTGTGAATGGCCATCCACCTTCCGCTGTGGCGAATCCACAGGAAAGTACCCGTTGCAAAATGGGTCTAGACTGGAGCTCGGTATCTCCTCACGACGGCCATCTACCTCACCTCTATAATGGAATCAAGCCTTTCTGGATACGTTGGCCGGAAGAATTAATGCGGCCAATCCCCATCCCTGCTGGTCTCCAATTTACTGTTCTCCGTTTACCCCAAGCTTTGCGGAGGTAAATATTTTCTTTAGGCAGGAAGCCACAATTTACCAATCTATAGGCCATTCATAAACAGCAAGAGGTTCAATTTGCCGTTGGAAGATATGGTAACATCTCCCCAAGGGCAACTTCGCCCCCATGGCGAAAGCAGCAGTCTTATAAAATTACCTGAGATATCTACCGATCCACTCTCGCCGAAGCTCTTAACGATCCTGCGCCTCTGAACGGAATACTGCCATCAGGTGCGGGCCCAACATTCAACAATATAGGTTGCCCCCCCGGGCCAGTGTAGAGATTATAACTCTTCAAAATGCGTTAGGGCTCCTCCCAATATGATCGTACAGGCATATCCCCAAAGTCATTGGTAACATCTACCGTTCCCATAGACCCCAATATTTTACGGGAATATTCATATCGCCCAAGGATTTATAATCTCTATCCGTGGCCCTGCCCATCCAGAAATCATAGCATGGGTTTGATGCTTGCGCACCACATCGACCCAATTCTGCTACATATTTCTTCTCCATATTACCCGGAGTATCAACAAACATGGCAATAATTCCCATATTCCGTAACTATTTCCCTTAACCTGGGAACTGGCACTGTATTTTTTGAAAATAATAGTCGAATCCACCTCTTTGCCTTTTATTGACCCTTGGGACCGCCATTACACCCCGGAAAAGTCCCATCCTGATTGTGCGAATAGTACAAAAATCCAAATCCAAGCCCAAGTTTCTTAACAGGCTCTTGCCAGTTCTTTCATAGGGTCTCTGGCAAGGGAGTGGCCTTACAATATTGAAATCATTGCTTTGGAGTCACGTACATGGCAAAACCCATCCATGTGTTAACTGTACGACCAATATATTTCATTCCGGCATCTTTACCCAATTGGGGCAATGCCTTGGCATCAAAATTTACTGGATTCGAAGGTTTTTTTGCCTCCCGCCATATATTCGTCAACCTGGAATATTGGCCCTTCTAGATTCATGATCCCATTCGCTAATCCATAATAGGTGCTAATCTTTCCATTTGTTGGCAATGTTGGATGTAAATACCCCAATGGAATAAACATGGCATAATTGCCATCAATCAAAAATAGGCTGTTCGGGAAGCGGGGGCATCTGCGCCCATGGTAATTCTGTTCGCCCCCCACATTCCGTCCATTGATTTTGGTTTGTCATGCTGTGCAGGATACAGGTGTGAAGCCAATCAAACTTAGTAACAAAAATACAATTTTTTTCATTTAATAATAGATTGGTAATATTTATAATAATGCAGGTTACCAAGGCCTATCAAACTTCAAGGATTATTTTTTTGAACTTAGCCATACAATCCATAGAAAACAAATTTGACCAATAGATCAAAGTTGTTTCCTTTTTTCTTTAATACGTGAAAAAGCCAACGAACGGTAATACCTGTGTAAAAATTTTTTGGTTCTGGGGAAGTGTTAATTCCTGTATTTTGAGATGAGGCACCCAAGACAATGAGGTGCCACAATCACTTTTTGACTAATGGAAAACATCGATTACAATCAAGGGTTTAACCCATATAAATTCCCTTTACAATTTCTCCTTATAGAACATAATACGCAGGAGTAACTTTGTTGTCTTATCTATTAAGTTGCGCTTCCATATCGTATTTACCCCGCCGGAATCTTACCAGTAAAGGTTACTTCTTTCTGCCCGTTTCCAATTTTCTCCAATTTCCTCCAAAGTCGGCAACAATACAAATAGCACTTTCAAAATCTGATTTTGACGCCTGCCCCGCATAGTCCTATCCAGCTCCACTATTTTTTTCTGTGCCGGGAAAGTTTGCGTTTATTGCCAATTCCGTTTTCCCTGAAATCGGCAGAGCAATTTTATATCCCCATCTTCCTACGAATTGCAACTTTCCCATCTTCTCGGTAGCCTGGACTTGCCACTTGCGCCCCGTATTGATGCCACATGCCCAATTAAAATTTTCCCTGTAAGCGAATATCGTGTGCAGAAAACTACGACTAGGGTTTTCTTGTGGAGATCCACCTTTTATATAGGCAATATTTTTTCATTAACACCCATCCATGAAAGATTGCCACCCATTTTTCTAACCCCAAGGCCAGTTTTTTTCAACTACTTCGGGAATGTTGATGGATAAAACATTTTTAAGTCTGACTCCGATCAAATTGTTTTCATATTTATAATAGTTTCAGTTCCCTTACAAAACTCCAATTGCATCCATCACGAGTATTTTCTGTATTTGACAAGTTTGCAGTCTTTGGGTATCTAATATACAGTGTTTTTACTGGCCCAGTTTTTCGTCCATTGCCAAAAGCAAGGGTTTTAGAACTTGTTCCATCCAAAGGTTCACAGGATTAAAAATCAAGTCCCAATACGTCTAAACAAAAGTTTGGCAGCAAATCATAGGCTGCGCCCAATTTCTATGTCCTTACCAACCGGTAAGTTTGACCATACTGGCAGCGTATAAAGAGGGCACTCTATGGCCACCTCCAATATTCACTCCTTGAACCCCTTAACCTGCACCGAAACCTGGTTCCCTCCTGCGGTACATTATCTGATCATAAAGATCAAAATGGTAATTGGTCCGCTATCTCAATTCGTCCAATTTCTTTTGCAACAACTAAAATTGTCGTCGATAAATGGTTATCACCCGTAAAACCGTTTGATACTGCTCCCCAAGGCCCTTGACATTCTTATACATATCCAAGTATTCCTTGGATTCAATGGTCCATGTGGGCGCGTTTGGGTAGCGGATAAAAACAGAAAAAAGGGTCGTTCTTGTTTTCCCTTCTATAAAATCCAGTGGCTTCGAAAAGAAGGACGTCGTAAACAGTAACCCTTGTACTTTTTGAGTTTGTCCATTGTGCCAGTAGGTATCGTCCAAAAATAATCGTTCCCCCCCATAATCCGGGCCTTGGTGATTCCCACCACCACCATGTCGAACAACTTCATGAACCCCCCTAATCTTCCCGGACGGTACGATAATTATCACCCTAAATGCCATTTTCCGAACATACCATTTGTGTATCCTTTTTGAGCCAAATACTTGCGGTTAAAAATTACCTCATCCTCAAAAAGCAGGGGACCGGCCAGTTTAAGTGTGAAATAACATTTATCCTATGTATGTCTTCCGTCATGATGGCCCCACGGTGGGGCACAGGTGGTGGATACATGAAAGTTGTAAATCGGACCGACCTCCTTATAAAACTCTCAATATTGTGGGAGTTTTATGTAAGGATTCGTAACAAACCTACAATCCCCCATCCCCTGGTCATCGGTAAATAACAATGATTAAACATGGGGTTTTTTCTTACCAAACTTGGGCATTTAAAGCACAGAGGAGGTAAACTAAAATAACAACCCTAATCGTAAACCAATTTTAGGGAATTTATGGTAATGTATTTGGGGAATATCCTTGGCTAATCATCAATTATTCCCTTTCCTGAAATGTTCAAATTCATTTCCTTAATATTTTAATTATTCCTATGTATAACCCTTTTTAATCCCTATCCTGCAGCCCATTGATACCAGAACAGAGATTTAAAGAAGCCCTAAGGGTTGTATTATTCACATTTGAATTGTGGAATATTTAATACCCGCGGAATTTTTGAACAGATTCCATTATTAAACGCAATTCAATTCATCCCGTAGGAATTGGAAATAATAACTCCTCGCTCTCCAGCGGTGGTCCATAATCAAATGTATGTCCAACACAACCTCAAGTTTGCCCGTCGCCACATTCAAAGCCTTCTTAAACGGAACCATGTTCGAACCATGTTACATTTCGAAGCTTAATATGCCAATTCCTCTTTCCAAATCGGCTTCCCTGATGTTCTTTGCTTAGTCCCTGAATAATTCAAGAAGTTCGGCTCTTCTTCTAATTTTGTTCAAATGCCTCTTCGGTATCACGCTGTTGTCCGAAATCTTCTTCTGGGCTTTCGCATAAATCAAGAGTCCTCGGCATAACGAATAAATCCCAATTAAGGTCACTGCTGGCCGTTTCAAGGTTGCTACAAATATCAAAAATGTTTATATAAAAAGTAACCTCCCAAGACGAATGGTTTGTCCTAATCAATTTTTGAGGTATAGGTCCGTGTAATAATATTCCTTTTCCTTCAACCCTTTTTCAACCGGCATCATAGGATTGAACAAAATCCTGAACATTTGCATAAATTGCACGCAGTTTGGGCGATATGCCGGAAATATTCATATTGTTACGGGGATTATTAAAATGGCTGCCAATCCCGAGGGATCCAACAAAAACTTCATATTGTACCATAAAAATATTCTCCCCAATAATTATTCTTTTGAGGAATCGTGAGATCTGCATATGATGGAAATAAACTGTATGGTTCGAATCGATTACTTTCCTGGATTTTATCTGCTGCCTTTTTTATGATATTCCAGTTCCTTTTTGAAAGGATAACCTGCATGGTAGTAAACGCTTGACAATAGGGACTTAAATGGCACCCATAGTAACTTTTCCGAGGTGTCCCAATTAAAAGGTAATCCCGAAAGACTCTGCCAAGGTTAGATCATCTTCCAATTAAAGCATAGATATCTCAAAGATTGGTGAAGAGATAAAGATTTCTGAAAGCCAGATCAATAGGATCTGTAATTAAAGGAACCTCCCCGA
>Ga0163217_1052089_pt1 | contig 13027 bp, 7 predicted proteins | sample SynspAceP_FD_185933 | JGI IMG/M metagenome (GOLD analysis project Ga0163217, IMG submission 185933) | Saline lake microbial communities from Ace Lake in Antarctica - Synechococcus sp. Ace-P (PacBio error correction) | ecosystem: Environmental > Aquatic > Non-marine Saline and Alkaline > Saline ...
CAAAATCAATCAGATCATCACCGATATAACAGCTACTTCTTGGCTCTCAAGCTCCAACGTTTTCGAGTAACTTCTTGAAATTTCTTACCCTTGTTTGGTGGACGTTCATAGCGTAATGAAAATCACAATTTTCAGCTCCTCCGACGAGTTAACTACTGGAAGATTCTTCTACCGTAACGCTCACCATAAAAGCCATATTTACGCGTAATAGAATGTCAAATCAAACCCGTTTGACTTGATATTTTCTTAATATCAGATTATAGATTCTATCCATAATGATTCCTGTGTAATATACACCGTCGAAATGTTTCCCCGTAATTAGAAAGCGCATGTTTTGCGGGCCCCGCTCAAATTAGGGGTCATTGGCGAGTTAGTGGAGATTATTCATCATTTCTGTTTATATGGTACGAATTATAAGTCCAGTTCCTTCGTTGCTCGAGATTTCAAGTACAACTTCCCTGTTTTTCCGCTGCTTATTCGTTTTCACAGTTCCAGTTTCCTGAGCCATCTATTTGTTGTCTTATTACTACTGAGCTTGAGGGACCACCATCGGGCGCAGATCATGAGGAAGGAGAAAATCCAGATGGCTTGAAGAAGATGGTTCAAGCCTGAGAATACTCGAATAATCCTTTCTCCACTTTTATTGCGACGATTCCAGACAGGAGGTGCCAGATGATTGCCCAACAAATGGCTATTACGGATCACGTTTTCGATAGCCCGCAGTATCTAGCACATGTGAGTTTCACCAAATCCGTAAGAAGGCATTCTTTAGGTATCCCCGTCCAAGACACTGGGACCATACATAATAAACTACCATTTCCTGCTCCAGGCTAAGATTCCTTCCCAGCTCCGGAAATTCCCATCATAGCGAGATCCAAAATACCTATTCTGTGCCTGTCCGATCAGTTTCAAAAGTACATTTATCCCATTTCCCTCCCTGCAGACCCCATAGGAGGCTTCATCAGGAGTGATAATGTTAATGGTTGTATTGTTCTCATATCTTCTCTGAGCTACCATCTCTTCGACAGAGGGGTAGCTACATTCCGAAGTATTTAATAGTACTTTGCAAACCGGCATTCGGCTCTCGACGTCCTGCGATACATAATCTTATCTTAATTATAAGAGTACTGGCCCAGATCACTCATTCGGCTGACAATTTCCATTTCTGTGTAGTCTGCCAAGATTTTCGAATAGCTCTGACGAGTCACCATATCATTGAGACACAGCTCCGGCCAAAAGTGGCGCCGTTGAAAACTCACGGAAAGCAGGCAAGAATTGTCTGATTTTACATTGATGTATCCCGATACAGTATCCAACGGGAAAAAAGAACTCTACTTGCTGCAATCAAGTCATCCCACATTAGAGAAGCGACGCATCTTTCCATTGCACAGCTAAGAGTTTGCACCAAATCTCACATAGAGCCTTTTTATTTCCAGTATCAGCTTTTGTGACAAGTGCCTTCTTTCAGGCAATAGATATTTTGATATGGTCTCTTCTATCTAAGTCCAAAAGTGTAGGCATTATAAAAACGGCCCGCGATAATCATAGGTCCGAGAGGCATATTATAGTATTTAGATAGCATGTACACACTTTCTAACCAGTGAAATTCCCATTCGGCAAGCTGAAAAAGAAAGCACACTCCTGGATCGAAAAACCTCTTTATTTTTGACAAGGTCAAAATGTACTTACGAGGAGATCCAATGGTCCCGTCTGCATATTCTCGGCAATGAGCCGACGTGGAGATTTGACGACTCTGCTACCGGCCAGGACATGGAAAAGAACGCGGAGGTTTGGTTTTCGACAGAAAAGTTTCTATTTCGTGCGCCATATCACTCACACGGTAATTTCTGCGCGTAATGTTGGCATTGCCTCATAGCTCATGCATCCTGAGAGGCATGAGACAAAAAATCCAGTATCCATAAGAGGCGTAATCTCTGCCATATTCTGATCATGGTTATCATATGAATAGATATACCAGAATAGGCCTGCTGTTTCCTACTTGAATCGTAAAGTATGATTAATCTCCAAATCGCGCAATAATCTAACAATAATTGCTAAGGGCAGCAGCTAATCCCTATACCCAGGATCGCTGTGCCAAGGTAGTCATATTTATTGGACTCTTCAGTGTAAACGCTCTTCCAATTGGCTCGTCTGAAGTGTATCGCTATACTCTGGCCTGGTCCCAAGCTCCACCTTGTTGTCGATAGATTCGAAAATCATTTTTCAGCAATATTTATCGTAAATCAGAAAGCTTGATGGTTACGAAGTTTTAAGGTCGTGCTCTGATCGCTCTGGATTTCTCTTCTAGTTGTTTTTCTCATGAGACCTAAATTCGAGACCGAAAACTATCTAATAATAAGGTAATAGGATTTGTTTATACACAAAAGCGCAAAAAAAATTCATTCCTGGCTTATTTTTTTGGTTAACTTTCTACGCTAGAATTAAGAATATTTCAAAAATAAACTGCTAGGGAATTGAAAGCAGAGTGAACAAATTAAATAAATGGGGAACAAAACATTAACGAAGTAGCAAAAGAAAAAAGCCCAAGGTTGTAACTCGACTGGCCTTGAGGAAATTGAATGAACTTGAGTCTATTCCAATCTAGGCGATTTCAAATTGACCGATTGGTTGGTACTTTACAATGATTCTTCAATTCGTAATACTTTTTTGTCCGGCGCTCGAGTGGATTCGGAAACTTATTGTTACCAGATTCTCAGTCGGTTCGATTTAGACTGTGAGTTGTTCGTATCGGCATCACCCCGGGATTGGCCACGCGGAAATCCCATTGGAACAATGGTCAAATGCTTCCTAATCTAGCAGGATTATTTTTTCTATTCCTCACCACGACGAGAACACAATGGCCTTGATTTGAAGCGGTCATTTGGCATTTTTGCGCTGGGTTGCACTACGGATCGCTGGTATTGGTTTTTTGGTTTGCACCATAAATGGAAACAACTACCACAACAATCTTCATTAGTGGTGAGATACTAATTTCTCGCGTTTATGCACGCCAATCAAGGAAGGTGACCGAATAGAAGTTGAGATGTTTTTCCGGAGATGTATCAAAATTCTCAGCACGTACAACAGCATGCATCAGAGTGTTCGTACTTTCTTGAAATACCAGCACTCAGTATCACCGTCCCAATTTAAAAATGTCATTGCATCGTCACGCCAAGTCAATTTATCGATAGTCACAGTGTGATCATAAACGACGGTGCGTCTCCACAGAAGATTCCCGGCCGGAGAGAGTACGGTGATTGAGTTAAGGTGCCTGCATCCTGTTGGAGTCCTCCCTAATACGGAAGAAGAACTCAACCTCCACACAAAAATACAAAAATTATGCAATCTTATTGGAGGATTCTTCGCCGTGAGAGAATAATGGCAGGCAGTAGTGATGAAAACCTCGAACACCGCGACGTGAATGTATTAATTCGGATGAATTCGCGTAGAAATCATGCACGCCTTCTTACGACCTCTCCATGCTTCAGTATCTTTGCGACTTGCAGGTACATCAATCGACCCTACGATATGTCCTATATAATACACAGTCAATTATACTGATTACACTCGCGATCGGAGAGTCGGATATTATAAGACGAGAGACGCCGAGTCTGAGATCTTTCCCCATGGACACAGCGAGTTAGGCACTTCACCCCTGAGTGCTGGATGTAGAAAAACTTAAATATCTAAGGGGTAATTTTTCGGAGACTTCAATTTAAAGCCACATAAGACGTCGTGATCGAGCTGGAAAAAGTTGTATGAACACAAAGGTGATCTATTTCACTTTTCTGTTTCTCAAGCTCATTACTGCGTACTCGCAAAAGCTGCCTTTAGCGCAGGATGGGTATCCCGTTTTCTGAGGAACCATGGTCGACTATCATGCTAGGCGCTATTGGCACGCCACACAGGCTAATTTTGGAGAGCTCTATTCCTTTTGGGAAATACCTACATGAGTCGCGCGTTCAGGGGTTCTGCGGACTGGATTATTGTCAAAGCTTTTGCCTTTCATTACAGAACGTTTTGGCAATGCACTCTGATTAATGAAGACCCAAGGGAAAGCGCCTCTATGATGAAAATCGTCGTGGGGCAGATTTACCTTCAAGATCCTAGGGCTTTTCGAACTCCGAGAAACCTGAATTTAGAGCTAAATAACTGGGAACTAACAGGAATAGTAGAAATACTACTTATTCCCACATCGAGCGTACAGTAAACAAAGATGTCCAAAATATCAATTCGCCCGCTTTTGGAAACGCCTATGTTTTTGCAGGATTGGGCATGTCCACTTTGACCAATTTGATATACATCTCGAGAAATCCCCAAGTTAGACTCGGCAATATTGGGTTGATACTTAACGACACTGCATGTACTTCTACGAACAATATTCACCTAAGTTAAGCGAGGAGGCATCCTATATCGGTCATCCCCCGAAAGGTTGTCCGGACTGAATATAAGGTAAAACGTGTATATGGATCTGACTCTAGGAAGGTAATTACGCTGGACCTTTACTGATTATATGGATGAATATCTCAGCGTATAATGTTTAGCGAGTTTTAGCTTGGATCTAGTGGACGACTATGTGACTGGAAATAACCCAGACCGCCCTCCGTTGGGAGGCCCTTAGGAAATACCTAGAGCATTAATCGATGAATAACGGACTTTCCCAGATGGTAGAAAAAACGATCCTGCGAAATGGTGGGAGATAACGCCGGAATGTAAGTTTTCTGGCGAGCTTATCAGGCCAGCCGGGGGCTTCGATCGGCTTACCTGACAGTGAATACCTCTCGGTGTGGAAGCTCTTTCACTTGTCCAAGGATATTTTCGACAAACTGGATTCGGGGTTCCCAACATTCACTTCGCATTGGATCTTCAAGAAACAGAGCATACAAAAGGAACGAGAAGCGGATTCCAAGATTTCGTGGTCAAGCTAACTTTTCACACTCATGTACGCCTGCAAATTTACTTTCAAGAAAGAGAGTTTCGGTAGTTCCCAATTTGTAGGCCTGACTCGCGGAGTATGGTTCATTAGTTACCACACTTAGAACCAGTGAAACAGTATGATTTGATGAGACCTCCAGCAAAAGCGCCCCCATCATCCCTCGTTTTTCAATGGTGTGCAAGAATCATTGAATATATGGCTCGATTGAAAAAGTCTTCTTATGGTGTCAATACCAGTGTAGACGTTTCATCCAGGTGTACTATGAATAAGTCCCTTGATGTGGGCGGATATTGCCATAAAGGTCAGATGGAAACGCTCCACCTTTTGAAAAGCTAATGAAGAGGTTTGATTTATCAAAAAGCCACTTTGGCTTTAGGAGCTATCATCCAGACAAAAGCGACCTTTCTAAAGTCATTCCCATCTAATTGCTTCTCTCCTGACTGGGCCTTAAGACAGGACAAGTGGCTTTACGTAAGCCACTTTTTGTAAGTGTAGTTCAAGGCAATGAAGTTCGCATCTGAGCTCACGCTCCCTTTCCATATGCAACCTAGGAACATACTAAAATCCGCGTTTTCTTCCTCAATTACTCGTAGGATTAACTCATTTGGCACACCGATTCGAATAATTTGTCGGATTGGAGCTTTTGTAGGGCTATTGGCTTGAATGTATCCAGGAAGGGAGGACTTCTTTTGCTTCTCGTATTCATCGGCCAAATCGGGATAAACTCTTTTTTAGCCTATCTGAGAGCAAATCCCAAATCCTAACCTCTGTCGGATAACTGTGACACAAATGATTTCTGCTTCGGATTTGGGAACTGGGGGTTATTATTTTTGAGCAGTTTTAAGCGCTGCCCAAGAGAATACGGAGGAAAAATCAAATGGGAACGACGATCTTTTTCAATGGTGAAATTCAAAATTGGATGGGACACAATTTGAAACACAATCCTATCCTTTTTCAACTGTCAAAAATCAGCAAATCTTAGATAAATTAGCGAAAATTGAATGCCTTCCTAAAGATCCCATTTCGCATCTTTACGTCACAGCCGGACCCAATGATTTACCTGATTCAGGACTACAGATTTTTTGACCAAGCTTTTCATAAAATGATGAAGTGCCTGCTTTTAACTTTGAATTACTGTATAGAATAAGCTTTTTACCTCCAATTCTCGGGCTTTAGGCAATAATAGATTGTCCTAGATAATAACCCACCCCTCTGCTTGGCGCTTTCGGAATCCACTCGACATTTTTAATCATTTCAACGTATGTCGACATTATATAAGACGCCACAGTAACCACGCCTCCTCCCTAGTTTTGCCAAAAAATGATCGTCGCAGTTTTTACAATGGTCTCTTCCGGCCGCTCGAACTGTGCAATATCGAAAAGGCTTCGCAAAGAAAAGAGCGATTCCTACCCAAAGCTTGATTGATTGTTTTAAAGGCAGAAATTAATAGGCTGGGTGAAGTAAGGGTAAATTTCAACTTGATTCACGAGTTCTACTTTTTGAGTTTGAGATTAGTTAATGTAAAAGAGATAATCTACGCTTGATAAATCATCCAACACACTATGAAATTACGCCATCTTTTTGGCCCGTAATCGCAGTCTCATCACCTAACCATTTTTTTACCAATGACAAATCGCCGGATGCTCGGAATCAAAGAACTAGGAATACTGCCCAGAAGTAGGGCAAACCATGGGAACTTATGTCAATGGCGGCACAGTTGGTACGCTTTTAACTGGCTGGAAACCGGCCGGATGTTTTCGGGAAAGTTGGAGGCTGACTGACTATTGAGCAGGGCTATCAAGCAGCCCGAGAGACGGGGAATAGAAAATTATTGCTGTATTGAAAGCAGCTACTGAGGTGATCTAAGCCGAATTAAGCAATTCGTCAAAGTGCTTGGATGGTAATTCCGCTCCGGGAAGGACTTCACCGATCACCCGAAGTCATCAATGGATTTTCGGATCTGATGGTAGAAAGTGTTTTTGGAGAGCTGGGAAAATGCATGCCCGATTCAGCTGTGGGAGTCGCTGCCTTACAATAATATAGGCAGTTTTGAAAATTGAAGTGATTGTCCGAATTGGGTGAGAAGTGGTGGGGTGAACGATGCTGGATATTTGGGATAATTTAAGCCAAATGAATGTTGAAAACTAGCTCATTTCCGCCTGAATCTGATCATTCGCGCATTGGAACAAGAAAAGGCGGCTGAAAAATCAAGACTAGCTTGCTTTTGCATTGGAGCTCTTTCTTCCAATTCGAGAAGGGTCCTTTACGATCCAATCCTCCGCATCAGCCTGTCAGCCTGTCCCCATTCGTCCGATAATTTCGATGGCAGGGGAATATCACCATAATTGGATTGGCCCCGATTGCAGCACCTACCAGCTGGATTGCGGCAGGATTTCCAAAGAGCCTGAGAAAAAGCTTTCAATGGAAGTCGTTCTTCCAACCGCGTTCTGTTGACAAAGCCGACCACACCTGATACTGAAAAGGCGTCCCCGAAAGCAGAACCAGGTAAATTGAAGGCTTGCCCTTTTCGCCAGAAAAATAAGTCAATCCAACTGCTTTTTGGCTTCCAATAGAAGGTCCATCCAGCGGTATCGGACGAAACTTCTTCCCTCTGTAAATGAAGTTCTGAAAATAGAATCGTCTTGAGTAGAAAAATAAATAATTCCCCTAAAGGGTGAAGAGATGATGGGCAATTTGACCAACTATTTTATGTTTTGAAGATTTTTTAAAGAAATAAACTTTATGAAAATTATAACCCCGCTCTCGGCAAAAATCTGCTTTGGTGAAATAGAAGCAAAATCATATTATTTCATCCAGCGCAAGCCGAGGTCTATTTCTGCAGTATTTCTCCAATCTTATTTTCAATTCCTATTTCAAATCATCGCAAGCCGATACTCCACACTTTCCGCACTTGTTTTCAAATCATACTTCGAAGGCGGATAGATTCGATTTTGCCAGAGCAAAGGGCGTTTTTGTTGATGTGTTCGGTTGTAAGCGAGTTTTAAAGGTGACTTCCATCCTGCTCGGTCCGAATGAACCATACTCGCTCGCGCGTCTTTCGATCGCCATCCAATCGTCTTATGTATTCGCAAAGGCAACGATTCCAAGCGCCATCTGGGATCGGTAGCATCGAAATCAACCATCCACACTGGAACACCCGATGCTCTTCTTGATCCATCGAAGGAAAGGCAGGGCAAAGCGGCGGTAACTCGGAGATAAAACTCCGGGTCTGAATCCTGCGGTACCGCTTTTTACTCTTCTGGGTACTATAACTTCGATCAGTTCTCTACCCTGATCATCCACCGTGGTGGCAAGTGATTTTCGGGCGATAGCTTCGCGCTCCGGAACGAACGTGTTTCACGTCTCCCGGAGTTTTCGCCGACGCTTGTACTCGAGTAAGAAGTTAAATCTTCACGGAAGCAGATATCTACCGAAGTACGTTGAGGTGTCGAAATTTCTCAAGGTTTCGGAGAGTTAATCATTCGTTCTGACAAGTTTCGAGTAGTGGTTCCCTAAGGTGGATGAAGCAAGGACTATCTTAGGGTTATGACAGTCCGTTTTGCTTTCGGAGGGTTTGAGAAATTTATTGGTTTTAGTTCCAGTCATTTGTTCTTCTCTTTTAGAGGCTTTCAATTTTGTAGCATCCCAATAACCAAACGTCATTGCGAAGATTGAACGAAATCAGGATTTTAGCAAAATCAACTAACTTGCTAACTGAAGCAATCTGTTTGTTTCCCTTTGGACAGATTGCCTTCGGACAGGGAAGATTCTTGAAATTCATCATGATTCACGTGACTGTCCTCTGCTACCGGTACTCTTTGAACATCTTTCCTTCGCCAACCTCCCGGAGGTTATTTTCTTTCACTTCTCTCACCAAATATCAGGAATGAAGGATTGATGTTAAATTATGGGCACATGTAAAAATGTCAGATTTAATTAACTAATAAACGCAATGGGAAAGTGAAGCGGGGTGTCACAGTGCGGTGTGCTGCATACTTTGTGATGTGGAGCGGCCTATGTGTTTGCAGCCTGAGATTGGAATGGAAAACCTATTCCTTACTCTTTGGAGGGTTCGCGGTGATCGGGCGGCGTGGTCGCTTCCTGTAGCTACGAAGCACGGAAAGGGTTTGGCGTGCACTCGGCTATGCCTATGCGGACAGCGCGGCAAACTTTGCCCGAGGCGTTGATCATCCGGCGTGACTGTATTGAGAAGTACTGTCAAATAAATCCCATGACAGTCACCGAGAATCATCCGGCGAGGAAAGGATACCACTCACTATTTGAGAAGTCCTCCATCGATGAGTTTTTTACATTGCATGACGGGAAAATGGATCGTTTCTTCGGTTCGGCTTGTTTAAAGCTTTCGCAGCAAAATCAGAGCCCTCGGTGCATGCATCAAAGACCGGATTGCCGATTTCCCTCCGACAGCTATCCGCAAATAAAAACCGTCTCCAAAGTCGCCACCGGTGAAGCAAAAACCGAATAATGCTAAACAAATTCTACAGGAAGGCGCAGGAGAAAGGAACGGCTTTCGACACAATCGCCCCTCTATTCCGCGTGGACGAAACAATCCGAATGATCGGCGAAAAGTACCTCTCAGACCTTTTAAATAGGATCATGGGCGTAGAAAAAAAGTGCTCACAAACACCAGCGAATGCCACGGCCGAACTCCCACTGCAAGACACCTTCGAAAACGGACCCATGATCCTGGGAAAAACGCTCAAATGGCATCGACTTCAGTCCCGTGACTCCCCCTACTCAGAAAGGCGAAGTCGAGTCTCTAACGGAAAACAGGTTTTGGAGCAGGACATCCATTTCGACGTGCGTAATGCTGGAGGCGACGCTCGTAGGATGACGGAAGCAAACTTCACCGGCAAGCTGCGCCAAACGGCGCAACGGTGCGCGGCCTGACTGAGTGTCAAAAGATTCCCTCGGTATTCAGCATTTTGAATCAACGGCCATACACGAAGTCAGACAGTCGAATCACCCTTTATACTCGGCGACTCTCATGAGCGCTGATTACACCGTGGTGAACGCAGCTCTTTCGCAAAGCTGCTACACACGCTCGATGCTCATCCGACTGATCGGCGTGCGCTTCGGCAGTCCTGGTATCTATGGCAACTATCAGAATCCAACTCTTCGAAGACACACCAGGAGGCAGATCGGAAACCTGTATCAAGCCGTTGGACAAAACAATTGGGAAGGATTCGGTTGAAAAGAAGCGTACTGCCGAGAAACCGTAACGGTCCATGAGAGCATTGGGGAAAGGACGCAAGACTTTAAGGGGCTTCCTTTAAATGGGCGTGGTGGTGTGAGAGAATTTAAAATTGAAAAATTGAAAATTTGATGTAATATAGTGGACTATGCGACCTTAAAAAATACGCCGCATTCTTTAATTTGCAGATTTGGAGGTCAGGTTTATTGACACTAATCACGAATCTAAGAATACGTAAAATCTTCTCGCACTCGGTACACCGGGAGAATATATAACATGTTTTTACATTTTCAAATTACGATCGAGAGATTACAGGAAATCAAAACAATCTACAAGCAACTAAACATCCCAGCGAGTGGGACTTTTTTCACAAAAAACCGCTGAAATTCCCAAAGTCGAATGGGGCCATCACCCCTCCATCTTCAAGTCTCTGAGCGAGGTTGGCTTTCGCCATTTGGCAAGGATAAAGATCTTCCTGAGTTTGCGCCTAAGGTGAAAAGTAGCGGATATCCGAGACAAGTGCCGCTAAATTTTGACAAGCCACTTTCAGCTCGAGAGAATCTCCAAGCCCAATGGATGGACGAAATGAATAAAATGTACGAAAATAGAGGCTATTGCTACTTTGCTGTCGGAGAACTCTTAAAGAAGGACAGTTGCAAATATCATTCTGGAAAATGATCGACTGGGCTGGGGAAAAGGGCTTTCAGAGGCAGATTTATCTTACACCCTGGCGGTAGAATAATTGGGAAAGAGGAAAGTTCAGGAAAAGATGGTTCGACACTCGATAAAGGTTTAGTCGATTTGTGTATATCTATTGTTGTTCTATGCTTCTTCGACAGTGAGCAAAACGCTGGTCTAGAATTGGTGCCCAGCGAATCAGAGAATATGATGAAAAGATCACTTTCCATGGCTTGCAATTGGAAATCGCACGCTTCTACCTCAAGGTCATGAAGGAAATAAAGAGGATGAGCTAATTGGAGGATTTCTCGAGCATGCCAGATATAGCACCACATAAATCACAAACAATATCAACGCTCCAATCTGTATCGATTTTCTTGCACACACCACTTTGAATAGAAATCATACCCTTTAATAAGTGTACCTATCATGGATGGGTCCACACAGCGTTTTAAAACTTGAGCGGGTCCAAATCGGGAATCAACTTATCTCCGGAAAAATATAAGGTTAGAGCCCAAAGCCGAAATCGGAATAATTGACAATGATGCCCTTGGTTCATTTGCTTTTCAATTTCTCAGAGAACTGCTTGTTGCATCCATTGCGCTTATAAATGTTATCAAAAAAAAAAGTGCCGCCCCCTTCGGAAACGACACCCCCTATAAACCAAATCCAACTTCTATGCTTAAATTTTTATTATGCCAAAAACAACGAAGAACAATTCCTAGCACTTGGTTCAGTTTAACGGGCTCATGCCCATGCTATCGTTTGATTAGGCTGCTCGGCCTGCACCTGCATCAATACTAGTCAATTTGCTTCACTACATTCAAACCCCAGCGTGAGATACGTTTCCTTCTCCAGTATAATCCCCTGAGTTGGGGCCGGCAAGTGTACCCTGCGTGAACCATTTGTGATGCCAACCCATTTACAGTATCTGGCCTTGTTTGTTGGTTCGAAAGTCTTCTTACCATTGAACGCTGGGTCTTGCTTCCACAGAGTGAATTAGATAACGCCTGCTGTCAACACCCATCATTTTCTTTTACATTAGCTGCCCTGACCCTTGTAAGCTCTTACGGGCCGCCTGTAATCCTCAAATGCTTGGAAGATAAGTGCTAAGAATGTAGGGTAATCTGTGAATGGAGAAGAAATATTCCTTTTGCTGTAAATATCAAAAATCAGGCTCTGGAAACGGGGTAGTTCCTATTCAGTACATTTGAAATAACTTTCTTGCATAAACTGTTCACGTCGAGCTAACTCATGGTCTCTGATTTTTTGAAAAATCATCACCCTGATCGGGCTGCAGTAATCACATGTAGTCCAAACCTGTCCTTGGTAAAATACACGAATACTCTAAGTGCTCTAAGGTCAATGCAAAATCTCAATAGCACCCAATACAACTTGCGGTATGCCCTGCTTTCGCTACCGTAGGCACAAAGCCGTCAAAATTCCAAGTGGAACAGCAAGCCATAGCCACTTTCTTAACTCATAATCGCCAAACTGAACGAAATGCATCTCTTCTTGAGAAAAAGGTATCCTTCCTCTTCCGGAGTTTTTGGTCCGAGCACATTGTATCTAATAATTTTAATAAGTTCATTTCTTTAGAATTTAAGGTTGGAATTAAGAAGGCATTGAACTGAAAGTCAATCGGAGTCTTACAATTAAGTACTTGCTGCGGTCAATACTTGAGTGAAATTCAAAGTCGCTCAAGCCCGTTGGCATCAATCAAATCATCAACCAGCGAAATCAGCATGAGCAGGAATCACAGTCACGAATTGCTGCGGCATGTCTAGCTTCAACAGATACTATTTTACCCGCAATCAAAAGAAGGTTGGAGACGCACTTTAAAAAACTCGGCCAGCACCATTGTAAGTCCGCACGACTCCTAAATGCTTCGAAATGTTCTTTGCTGCATTCAATAGCGGCGGGAAAGCTTCGGTTTGTCATAAAAAGGGGCAAATCTGATAGACAAATCAATTTCCCACAATTAGAGCGAATTTTTGTGCGGGGCGATGGGGGTATCGTACTTTCGCCAATGGGCCGCTGTTAGGAAAAATTTCTATGGGCTTGCTCTCAAATGCCTTTGGTTCCAAGTCACCCTACATCAATCGTCGGTTTTCTTCTCGCCATTAGGCGTTTGCAAAATTCCTCCTGGCAACAACAAAGCTCCCAATAAGAAGCACTTCCAGTTGCTTCCAGCGCTA
>Ga0163217_1049477_pt1 | contig 13026 bp, 15 predicted proteins | sample SynspAceP_FD_185933 | JGI IMG/M metagenome (GOLD analysis project Ga0163217, IMG submission 185933) | Saline lake microbial communities from Ace Lake in Antarctica - Synechococcus sp. Ace-P (PacBio error correction) | ecosystem: Environmental > Aquatic > Non-marine Saline and Alkaline > Saline ...
GCCGGGACAACGTAATCGCAGCAATCGGAGAATCTCGAATCCTGAGACACACAGCGTTAATCGTGATCACCGCGCACCGTCCCGACCCTTCACACCGAATACCAGCGGGCCTGCTGGTGGACCATCGAATCGCACTGACCCGCGGGAATCGGGTGACGGGTTGGAAACCGGGCCAGCAACATCCAGGTTCGGCTGATCAACCCCCCAATGGTCTAGTTAATCGGAGGATGACCGCGTCTGAGCCTCTCCTCGTGTGGTGCCTGGCCTCAAAGGGCCACTGGTGTTCTTCCCGATCTTGGCCCAAAGGACGTGCCTTGGGGCCCCTGGCGGCGGACACCCTCGGGTTACGAAATCCTCAACGACATCAACCGCGTCGGTGCCACCCCGCCTGCTTCGAGGCCCACTATCGGACTTATGATGGTCACACAAGTATCCGCGCTTCGGGGGCTCGAGAAGTTCGCGGTCGCCTGCGGTGCTGAGCACCTCGATGAAGTCGGTTGGGAGGCGATGGCCATCGGCCCGAGCTCTTCGAGAATCGTTCCAAGAAAAGCCGTCGCTCGCTCGACACCGCATGCCGCTAGCCCCATAACCCCTGGAGCCGAGCGACCGGAGCGATCGCGCAACCCCTGCCCCGATCCCGCATCTTCAGCGTGCCGCGCCCCACGTGGTCCGGCCGCGCGACGCCGACACCACCGCTGAGCGCCATTGACCCTGTCCTCGCCAAAGCTTCAGGCGCTGATCGAGCCGAAAACCGCCTGCGCACGACGGACCCGGAGCAGCCGCGCAGCGGAGCTGCTGAGACTGAATCAACTGGGCTTCTTCGATCGGCCAAATCGCCTGGGCCACCAGCAAGCGACGAGCGAGCGTGCGATCCGTGCGCCAGCCCTCGGGTGAACGCCGTGTTCCAAGACGTGACACCTGCGCCGCCGAGTCGAATCCACACCCGTATCACACCACTATGACGACCCCTGAACGGCGACGGTGCCGTGTCAGATCGAGCCACTGCCCAGCGCAAGACGAAGTGAGCAAGGAAACGGCGCAAGGTGAAATCCTCGGCGCGGTCCAACGGATCGCCAGGGATCTGGTATTTTCGGTGACTACTTTGCTTGCTGCACCTGTTTGCCCGCGCGGCGACGGCTTGTCGCCACGTGAGGAACAGCAACCCGGAAAACCGTCCCTCCCACCGACTACGAGCACCAGCAACCCGCCTCTACTTCGAGCCGCTCACCCTCGAGACGACGTGCTCATTGTCATCGAAGCGGGAGCGACCTTGAGGGTGATCGTCCATTCGGCGGCCAGACAACCGCTCATGCTCGCGCCCCGCTGCCGCTGTCTGCCAACGCCTGAGGGCTTGCCACCGCACCAAGGCGTGGGCACCTCACCTGAATCCGATCGACCAGCCGAAGACCGCACAGTTCGAGCGATCCCGCGCCGCTGAGATCCCGCCAGCCCCGCAACGGCCCTGGCCAGAACCGCTGAGGAAGCCAGGGCGTGGCGGCGGCCCCGTGGCTACCCGTTGTCGTGCGTCCCACTTACTGCGGCGGCCGCGCCATGGAAGTGTCTCGATGACCAACTCAAACCGCTACACGGGGATCCGTGTCGTGAGCCCGACATCCGGTGCTGACGGATTCATAACCTGCAGAACGCGATCGAGGGATTGTCATCCTCGCCGACCGGAAGGCCGGGTGTTGATCGGCGGCTGAATGAGCACATCGAGCCCGGCAGCATCCATCCCCCGCACGCCCTCTGCCTCCGGCGGTGTCGGCTCGGTGCCGGGAGCGCTGGGCCCACACCGGCAGTGGCCAGGGACTGGCCCTCGCCCCTCCAGTAACCGCGCCCTGATCAACCTGCCAATTGCGGTCCAAGCTCGATGCCGAGGGCGCGAGCAGGTCATCATCGGGGCCAATCCCCGGCCTCACCACGTCCGGGTTCGTGCCAAGGCCACGCGTCCCTGGCCAAGATCGCCAGCCGCTGATGGCCGGCCACATCCTCGCTGAGCTGGTCCTCACCGAGGACCCAAACCCCGCTGCAGACGTCAAGGAGGCGGTGCGAGCATTCAGCGCTTCCCCGGCGCTGACCGCTGGCCCGGAATCGCTCCCACCGGCGAGTGATGGCAGCCGCCGCCGGCTCGGCAATGGCCTAATGCCAATGGCCGAGATCGCACGCCGGCGATGGCTTCCCCCACTTGCACGGTGTTTCCTCCACCCACGACCGCCCACCACCACCCCTCTCCGCTGCCTCGCCCGCCGTCTGCCCCGCCGCGCCCCGCCCGAGCCTGCGCTCGCGCCCCGCGACTCCGCCACCAAGCCGCGCCACCCGCCCCCGCGCCCCACGCGCAAGCGGGCGCGCAGGCGGACCCCAATCCTCCAACCCCTTCCACACTGAGCGCGCCGCAACATCCGAAACGACCCGCGATCCGCCCCCGCGCCGCCATCCACGCATCATCCCAACACATCGCCCCGGCGCAAGCGCCGCTCGACCACCGCACCCTACCTGCGCCCGCGCGACCGCTCCTCGCGACCTCCATCGCCCGTCCGACCCGGCCGCACCACGCGCCCGTGCTCTCCTCGGCGGCACGCCTCCCGAACGCCCCGACTCTCGCCCCACCCCCTCGCCACGCCCGACGCGCCTCACCCTCCTGCGCCCCTGCCCAGACACTCCATCCGGCTCTCGACCGGCGGCACAACACCAGCGCCCAAGCCCCACGCGCCCTCAGCACTCGCGCATCACTCGCATTCGACTGCTTTCTACACTCCTCGCCCCCACGCACCCGCCCCCACGGCAACGACCCCTGCCCGCCGACCTCTTCCAGCGCGGCGCCCTCACCGCCCAAACCGCTACCACCTGCCCGACCGGCTGGCGGCTACCCGGCCGTTGCGTCTGACAGGAGGCCAGCCCGCGGACAGCGCGTTTCATGGTGGGCGCCGACCTCAAAGGCGAACGCTGGAGGCAATCACTGACGGAAAAAGAACCATCAGCAAAGCGTGGCCCCAGCTCTTGAGAGGCTGCACCACCCCGCCCTGCCGCCGCAGCTTTCGAGCAGACCCACGGCGCCACACACTTCACCGCCGGTGACACCAATGAGGTCTTGAGGTGACGTGGGCGCAAGCAACAGCGGCGATCGCGATACGCATCCGCTAACGACTGTAGGTGACGATGGTCACGCCACATCACGCACGGGGTGCACGATCTACACCGCACAACCACCCGACACTGTCCGGCTACCTCAGCCACACCGACAGCAGCCTCTACAACCGACCTCCAGCGGCGCGCCAAAGGTGCAACGAGCAGCCTTCACCTGACCACCTTCGGCCACTGCGCGGCCAGGTCCCTGGGCGAGAGAACGGGTGATCGCCACCGAGCTTCAGCGGAGCCGATGGTGAAAGCCAGCCGGCCAGCCGTCAACCTTCCCGTTTTCCCGAATAGCTCACGGCCCAATCATCACCCGCCGGGCTGAATCCCCAAACGGTGTGCTGAACGAAAGGTGGCTGAATTTCAGCCTTCACCGCCAATTCATCGCCCTTCGGAAGCCGCCGTGATGCCCTTGAGGCGTTCGTTGAGCTGGAAACGCATCGCTCGCCCTGCCCAACCCGCCAGCACCTTGAGGTGTCCCCGTGGAACGCAACTGCATCCCGCCACCTCATGCCACGCACCAGTTTCCTTCAACATCGTCTGGAAGGGGGTGTTGAGCGTCGCGAGCGCTTGCCCCTCGAAGGCTGAGCACCGGCGGAGGGAAGGCAGATGGTCAAAGGGCAGTAAAGCAAGCGAGTGAGTGAACGTTACGCGCCCGCCTGGCCTCACCGCGACCCGGAATCACTGTCCGATTGCAAAGTTTCAACAGGAACGGCCGTCGCGGGCCATCAACTGTCGTGGCTGGGCCCTGCTCAACGCATCACCGGCTCCGAGCACCAGATCTGGTCGGCTCCCTGCACGGTGCCGAGCGATGGCAAATCACCAGCACGGTGCCGACCCCGCCCATCCCGGCTTTGCTCCAGCCCCGTGCACCGCCTGCCTCCGCATTCAGCATCGAGGGCGCTCGCGGGCTAAGCGACGCAGCGCTACCGCCCGGTTGCCGCCAGACACGCCCGGCACATCGCCCCGTGCAGTCTACGCGCCAAAAATTGCTGCCTCCGCTCCTCGACCACGGGCCGCGTAGCACCCGGCCAGGCTTCGAGAAGTCAGCGCCATTGGCCAGCCTGCTGCCTTGGCGCACCTGCTCGCTGCTGGCTGGAACGTCCGACACGATCGCTCTGCCACCGTTCCGGAAACACGGAGCCTCTGCTGGGCCACCAGGCGATGGCAACGGCGCCCCAGATCGGCGGCCGCGCAGGCCGCCAAGGTCCTGCCGTCGAGCAGCACCCGCACCCGCGCTGGGCGGTGTTAAGCGCAGCAACAGGGAAAAGAGGTGATCTGCCGGTCGACCGGCCCCCACCAAGCGACAGCTGCCTAGGGCCCGCTGTGAGCTGAGGTTGCAACACCGTTGTGTCGTCGAGCCGAACCGAGACGCCCTCCAGCGCACGCTCCCCCACGCACCGAAGCCCACGGCCTGGCATCGATCGGATCGGAGTTATCCACGGCCCCTCGCTTCCCAATGTCCGCCGTAGCCCGCAGCGAGGCCCGACCGCTGAAACTCGTTGTAGTTTGGTGTGTGAGGTGGAGATCGATCGATCAGGCATCAGAGGTCGCCGCACAATAACCGCAACTCCCTGGGCTGTCGAGCCGTCCGCCTGGGGATCCGCGAGGCCCCGACAACAGCACCGAGCAGATGCCGCCCGCTTCGATGGAACCCACCACGGTGTTGCAGGCCACTACTTGAGTCGCGGTTAGCGGCACGGCGGTGAGTCGATCTCCTGCTCGAACGTTGCTTGCAACCAAGGGTTCAAGCCGGCGTAGCGCGCGCAACCAAAGCGCAAGACCGCTTGATCGCTTCGCCCAGCCAGCTCCCATTCACTCACCTGCTTTTCTGGCCTTCCGTTCGGACACGCGACCATCCACCCGGCACCGAAGGCATCCACAAAAGACTCGCCACCTATCAGCGGGGCAGCAGCAAGGTGGCCAAATTCGAAGCTTCCAATCCAGGAAGACCATGTAAGCCCGAAGACTCACCACAGCTGCAGCAGGCCTCGGGGTGCTAGTCCTTGGATGTTTTAAGATCACTTCACGACCACGGTCCCGGTCTCGGATGGGCATAGGTAAGATCGCCGGCCGAGAGCCTCGAGCGCCGCCGAATTCCAGCTCTTTCTGCAGGCGGGCGAACAACTGGCTGCGCATGGCCTGGCTGACCTGCAGGCCGGGAGCCAATCAGGGTGTCCTGGCCGAAACTGGCCTTTTCGCAGCAGAATACACCGCCTATAAGGCCTGCAGGATCCACCCGTCAGCAAACGGTGGGAAATCGCCGGCACCGACGCCGGGATCACGACCCGGCCAGCCAGGCCAGCAAGGGGCCAGCGGCCACAACACACCAGCGCAAACCCCTCCGCCCAGAGCCGGCGGCGATGGCTCACACGCAACAGACACTGGAAGCCGCCGGGAGGTGCGAGCATGCGCAACCTTATCAACTGCGGTTCAGTGCCTCCCGCTGCGCTGAACCCATGCGCCTGAGATCAATTCCCTCAAATGCAAGGGCTTCGTGCCACAGCGGCGAGGCGAAGTTTTCGGGTCAACAGGGGGAGGTCCAGTCAAGGGGGACGTGGAGCTGCGCCGGGGCCAGCCACTCCCCGGCGACAGGTTGAAGGACGTTCGGGCGCCACAACCTGGAGTTCCTAGCCTCCACCTAAGTTGGCCATCGCTCAGCTGGTAAGGGTTCCGTGGCATAAAGCGGTGACGCCGGCAACTGTAATATGCTACATGACTGCGCGCAGGCCCGGGCCTACGCCCAGGCGTTCGCACCCTTGGGCAACACATCCCCGCGAAACGGGACTGTGCTGGCCCCCGTTCACCTGCGATCGATGCCGAGCTCAGCCAGGCGCTCTCCGGCGTGGGTGAAGCTTCTCCACCAGAACGTTCACTTGGACTAGCGGCGGGGCCTACCAGCCGCCTGAAATTCAACTGAAATGCTCCTGAGCTCGGCGTGTCCTAACGCGATCGTGGGCACAGCGAACCCCTGCAATTCCCACTGCGAAAGCGACGAAGCAGATCAACCTGCGCCCGCAATGCCAGGCCGCCCGCACTGATTCCGATCGTCCTCGTGCGAAAAACCGAGGCCCAGCGAGAACCTAAGCGAAACCGACGGGTGATTTCGCCGCCATGTGGAGCAAAGCTTGGAGGATCTCGATGCCACCATCTGGTGTGGCCTACGAGCCGATCTGGGCGATCGCAAACGGCAAAGACCTGCGCGTCCGAGGAGGCCAAGCCGCAATCTGAGGCCTGATCCCTGCTGGTGGCCATCCGAGGCGTCGTGCAGGTACGCGCGGATCGGTCAGAGCGCGAGAGAGCAGGCGACGCGCGGCGGAAATGGCCCAATCGACATCGACGGGTGGCTGGGGGGTGGCGCCTCGCGGAGCCAGCCAGCTCGCCCCGCATCGCCAATACCAGGTGCCTGTGGCGCCTGAATACCGTGGCGCTTGGCTGGGCCAAACAAGCCCTGCCGAGTTTCGGGCGCTCTGTGCCTGAAACAACGCCTGGGAGTTTCCTTGAACAGCAAGAAAACCCGAGAACTGCGACACGCAGACTCACCAGAGTGTTCTCGTCGGCCTGCTTCTTCCTCGAGGCTGAGGTCCATGAGACGTTCAGCGGGCACCTTGCGATAAAGTGGCCGCGGTTGAATTCGCTCTCCATTTCGTGAGGCACCGCCTCGAAAGGCCGGTGCGCTGGCCGTGGTCGTTGCAAGCCGCCTCCGATCTCGATGGAGCAAAGCGCGGAAGCAGGTCTTTCGTTCTTTGCTTTGCTATTTTTTTTGCCGGCGGCCTAGCTGCGCGAATATGTCTCCTCTCGGTTCATCTGCTTAAAACCTTTTGCGCGATATATGCTTGTCTCGTATTTCTACTCTTTTTTTTTGCTGCCGAATTCTCAGCGCGCCTGCCTGGTGGACGCTCGCAACTGCTGTCGGTCCAAAAGGTATGCGCGAAGCTGCCTGATTGGGTGGTGGGTGTGATCCCTAGCGGTGGCTGGACTGGCGGGCTGTGCTGTGCGGGCGCATCCACGTGCGGCCCTTTGAAGCTGAGTGGACGCATCGGAGGGCTACGAAACGGATCTCGCCAAGGATCGGCGGCCCCCCGTGTGGCTGAGGTCACGGTCGCGAGGGGGAGCGCGTCAATGGCCGGGCAGCTGCGGTTCGCCTCGATACTGAAGAGTGTCACACGCCCGCCTCTGCCGCGCCCAGCGCGGCTGGCTTCCTCACCCGCCACAGTTGAGCCAGGACCGCCTCAATGATGTGTCTGATCAGACAGATCCGCGAATCCCGCCCACCGTGGGCCCAGGCCGAGCAGGACAACCTGGCCGGGTGGTGCAGCCAAGGCCTACCTGCCAGCGCCGAACTCCAGCCTGCCCAAGGCCCAGCCCAGCAACGGCTGGCCCAAGTCGAAACCCTGGGGCGCACGACTCGTTGGTGCGCGCCAGGCCGCTTCCGCCCAGTCGCCTGACAAGACGCACCGCCCCTCGAAACCGCCGAAGCCGTGTGACCGCCCACCAGCGCCAGGGTGGATGGCGGCCCCGCGCGCCCACCTGCGCTGGCCGCCTCACACCGGTCTCAATCCCTACCATCGCGCGGCCAGCTGCAGGCCTGGTGACAGCGCCAGCGCGCCTCTCCCGGGTGCTGGCCGCATAGAGTGATGTGCGCAGTGCCAGGCGCGGAGCAGGCAGGTGAAAACGAAGCCGCTACTTTGAGCATCCCGCTCGCCACCGGCCGCCGTGTGGATCTCCCGCAGCGTCGAGCCTGAGGCGTGGTGGCCACGCCGCATCCTGCCACCCGCTCGATCCCGCCACGTGTACTTGCGCGCTCTCCCCAGGGGATCTCGGCCGGTGCGCTGGGGAACGGGCCCGACTCCTGTCCGACCAGCCCAACCGCTGGCACCCGAGTTGGGTGAGTTGATGCCAGAATCCTTCATCCCGAGACCATCTTATTCCAGCGCGAACCGGGTGCGCCCAGTAGTGTCGTCTCAAGCGCGATCGACAACCCGCGGTAACGCAAACCGGGCAAAGCCCGCCGATCCCGAAATCCTCACCCCCGATTCCCGCCGCGCCAACCTCGTGGTGGTCGAGCTGGGGGCTGCACAACGCTACGGAGCCGGCCCGCTGTGCCCGTCTGGCATTCGCGTGCGGACGGGGAAAATCTTCGTGATCGATCCCGAGGCGCCGGCAAAACCGAGCAACGTTCCAACATCCCGCTGGGTGATCAGCCAGTGATGACAGGTGCGGGTGCTGGCCCGGCCGCCCCACGAGGCCCTTAGCGATGGCTACCTGAACCCAGCAGTCTCCAGTACCAGCACTGCCGACCTCAGTGTTGAGGAGAACTGCGCTATGTGGCCGGCCGCGCTGGTGCCCACCGGCTCTGCGGAGCGCGCGCTCCCTGCTCAGACGCCTGGGGTCCCCCCTCCCACCCCCCCCCCCCCCCCCCCGCCCCCCCCCCCCCCTGGAAAAAAAAAAAAAAAAAAAAAAGCCCTCGCCGATCGTCTGGCCATCCAGCTTCTCCGGGCATAAGTCAGAAGATGCCCTCCCTGCTGCGCCCGACGACAACCCCAGCTGTTGCTGCTCGATGAACCCACCACTGAGTGATCCGGAGTGTCGCTGCCGCGACTCTGGGACTTGCTCACCACCCTGGCGGAAGGGTCACGATCGCTGGGCCACCCCTGATCTGGTGGAGGCCGAGCGCTGCACCGCATCGCCCCTTGTGCAGCAGGGGCCGCCGATAGCCTGGGTAAACAAAGCCCGCGAGCTTGAAACGGGAGCTGGCCTGAGCCGCTGAGCTGCGGGGGGCTGCGCCGGTGGGCTGAACCGCTGCCTCCGTGGCGCGATCGTTACGGTGCAGACCTCTTGGCGATCGCTCGATCTGCTGGTGAACGATGCGCCGCGGGCGATAAAGCCCAGGTGCGAGAGCTGTTCGCCAGTGAGGGTTTGCCGTTGCAGACTGCCCCGCATCACCCAACACTGAGAAGGTGGTCGTGACCCACGCCGCCAGGCCGGGGAGCTGGCCGCTGCTGCCTTCCCCCAGCCCCAGCGTGCGCCGCCACCGCTCGATTCGCCATATTAGACGCCCGCAACCTGAGCCGCGTTCGGAACTTCGAAGCTGCGGCAGCTGACTCTGGAGATCGGCTACGGCGAACCTTCGTCTGCTGGGCCAATGGGCGGGCAGACCACCACGATCAAGATGCCTGCTGCGGTTCCGCTGGCCCCCCAGCTTCCGGCAGATCGTGCTGCGGGGAGTCGAGCAGTGCGGGGGGCCGGATCTGCTGCGCGGATCGCTACTATGAGCCAGAAATTCCACCACTCTAACGAACGATCTCTCGATCCGCGAGAACCTGGAAAGTTCTACGCCGGTCTTAATGGCATTCCCTGCCCTGCGCCAACCCGCGCAATCGACTGGGTTGATTGCCACTGCGGCCTCTCCAGGGGCCAGACAGAATGACCTCACCGCGCGCTGCCCCGCGGTTGGAAGCACGGGTGGCCTTCGGTTACGCAGTGCTAGAAACGATCCCGGAGTGCTCTTTTCTCGATGAGCCCCACCTCCGGTGGATCCCCTGGCGCGGCGCCCAGTTCTGAGCTGACAACGACTTCTTCGCCCGCCGCGGCACTGCCATCTTTGGTGACCACGCCACTACTGATACAAAGCGACGCAGTGCAACCGCCTTCTGCTCTCCATGTGGCCGCGAAAATGTGATCGAAGCAGCCCGAAAGCGCGCAAAGCTGCCTCAGGCCGGGTCAGGTCTGGAAAGCTGGTTTCCGCCGATCAGCTCCAGCGCGACCACCGCCTGCTCTGCGACCGCCACGGCAGTCGTAGGCGGTGAAGCCGTTTTCGATCGGCCTGCATCTGGTGCCGGATGATCCCTGAACGGGAGATCCGAGACGCTGCGGGCCGCTGCTGGCCAGGCGCAACTCAGCTGGAGAAAGCTGCGCCGGTGCCCCAGTCGGCTGAGGAATGCCCTTCATCGCACGGTGCAAAGCGGCCCACTGGCGCCCAGAGAAGGAGCAATCTGAAGCGAACCTGGCCCCAGTGCAGCGCAAGGGGAGCTGCTGCAGTTCCGCCGCGACCCGGCTCACCCGGGGCTGGCGGTTCTTGCTGCGACTGCCTCACGCCTGCTGCAATTTTTCGTTCCGCCATCGCCTCGAAACTCAAGGGATCCGATCGGGTTCAAGACTCATCGCAGTCCGCTCAGCGCCGCCTACACCCGATCCGCCTCTTCGCCACCAGACCAGTTCAAGGCCGCGCCCATGAGGCTGGGCAGCGGCACCCGTGGCCGCTGCGATACGATCGGAGGAGGCCCCCCCCCCCTGCCCCCCACAAAGCCCCCCCGGGGGGGGCCCCGGCCCCCCCCCCCCCCCCCGGTGTTGTGGGGGAAAAAAAAATCATCACGCCGGAATTCACCGCCGCATCAAGGCCGGTCAGGCGGGAGTTGCCAGGTGCTGGTTGATGGCACCGACGCCAACAACGCCCGGGTGATCCCAACAGCATCCAGGGCAAATCACGGCCTTCCTTCTCTCTAAGAAAGAGACTCTCAACAATCCGCCGCGGTCGGGCGCCTGACGCGGCTGTGGTTCAACCCCGGCCGTAGTAGTCGCTAACATCGTGCCCGGGGTTTATGCCGTGTGCTCTGATCTTTCCTCTCTTGCTGGCCTGCTAACCGCCATGGGCAAGAGAAAGACAAGGCAACTAATTTTGCCAGTCTATGCCTCGGAATCCAGCCATCGGACTGCTGCCTGGGTAATTCCGCTGCCCTACCTCTGGTGGGGGTGCAGTATTGCTGTGGTGTGATGGGGCTCGGCGGTCTGATCTTTCCCAACTCGCTTCGCGGCCGACCACAACACCGCTGCTGTGGTCACCGAACGCTTGTATCGGGCGGCGAGGTGCTGTTGCGGGTGTACGGGTGTGCGCGCGCTAACACCAGAATTGTCGGCGGTGCAGGGTGTCGCTGCTGGGGTTTCTCTCGGCCGCTGTGCCTACTCGGGCTCCTTTATCCGCCAGCAATACTGCCGGATGTGCGCCCGCTTCGCGTGTCGGTCCTTGATCCCCACGCGATACATTTCATCGTGGATCCAGCCCGTGATGCCTTTTGCCAGGGAAACGGCTGGGCCGGGTCTGCTGGATGTGCTGACTGATCCTGCCCTCGGGGCGGCGCCTTCTAACGTGGGCCTACGTTGCCGCTCGCCTGGCTCTCCGCACCTGCCGAAAATGCGGTCGTAGGGTAGGGTCGGTGAAGATACTGCGTCACTGGTGGCGGGTCGCTCTCGGTCCCGCTTCTGGACCCCTGGTGCGCAAGAGGTTCAGCTTAGCTCCTAGGCTCGACGGCAGCTAACTCGTTGTGATGACACTCGATCGAGCCGCCAGGTGCAGCTGCTGATCTACATGGCTTGCCCCAACCCCGAGTGCACCAACCTCAAACTGGGGTGTTGAATTTACGCGCAAGTTGCGGGCCAGCCGGGAGCTGTGTCGGCCCTCACCGCCAACGCATCTTTCTGGCTTCCGTCCTTCCCGCAGTGACGGAGCTGGCCCAATGCAAGTGAGCGCGGCGAGCTCACCGCCGCCTGTGATGCCCCACCCCAGAACTTCAGCAAGGCGGCTGGCGGTTTTGGCGAAACCTGCCGAGCTTGCGAGCGTGGTTCATCGATGCCGGTCGACGGCCAACCAGCGGCCGGCATTGCCAACGTGGTTACATTCCTCAGCAGACGGATCCTGCGCCGCTTTCGCCCGGAGCCTGGGGGCTATGCCAGCCCAGTTCGCGCCGGTCTACTCAGGTGAGCTTTTCTCTACAACCCCGGCCTAACCAGCATGTTCTTTGTTTGCGGGGTGATGCGGCACATCTGCTCACCATGAAGCGCCACGGCTGGTGTCGAGGCGTGACGCTGTGCGCGAGAAGGACACCGGCACGCTGGAGCAGCTGCTGATGACCAGCTGCGCCTGGTGAGATCTTGAGGCAAGACCTGCCTATCTGTTGCTGCTGCCTGATGGGCGATGTGCTGCGCGCGTGCTTGGCCGCTTGGTCGTGGTTGTGCCGATCCGCGGCAATTCTGCTGCTGCAGTGAACCCTCTCAGGCCTCTTCGTTTGTGGGATCGCTGTGGAGATTCATGGCTCGCCACGGGTCGCCGCTCCCAGCACAAGTGATGCTACAACGGCCCTCTTCATCCAACCACTGTTGCCGATTTGATTCAGACCTCCGGCGATTGCCCGATCGAAGAGCATGCCGCCTTCTTTCAGGTGCTCTCTCGCTCAAGGACCCCTTGCGCCACTTCATCCGCGTCCTGCGCGTGATGCCAAGGGTGTCGGCCTGGAGGCCCTCTGGCCCATGCCTTGGCCCTGCTGGTGATGTCGCCGCTGCTTGATGCGATCATCGGTGTCGCGCTTTCGCAGCCAACTGAGCCTGATTCGGCGTCAGTTGGCGTCAGAACATCGGCTCAGTCCCCGCCATGGCCCCAGCTCCCTGCCGACCGCTGGTAGAGTCCGCCACCCGGCGGTGGGGTTCGGCTGGGCGGAGCGGTGCTTGAGCAACTTCGCCGGCGCACACCTCGCTTCAACCTATGGCTTCGGCGCCGCACCCAGGCTGGCCTCGCTGTGAATGCTGCTGATCAGCTCCCTGCTGGTGGGGCTCACGGACTGGGGCTGGCTGGACCCGCTCCGGCCATCGGGCGTGTCTGGGCGGTGCCTGGAGTGGGTTGCAGTTTGCTGCGCGAATGCTTGATGGTGGCCCTTAGCCGCTCCCCTGTCTGCGGTGGTTGACTGCATGCACCTGCATGTCTGGGTGGGGCGAAGCCAACCTCCCAGAACGCCCTCACGCCCGCATTATCGCCACCAGCTGGGCAGACGACAATGAGCTTGCTTGCATGAGGCTCCAAACAGCGCCTGGCCGCAATTGGCATCGCCCACAGCACCCTGCAGA
>Ga0163217_1074228_pt1 | contig 13026 bp, 8 predicted proteins | sample SynspAceP_FD_185933 | JGI IMG/M metagenome (GOLD analysis project Ga0163217, IMG submission 185933) | Saline lake microbial communities from Ace Lake in Antarctica - Synechococcus sp. Ace-P (PacBio error correction) | ecosystem: Environmental > Aquatic > Non-marine Saline and Alkaline > Saline ...
GAGAAGAGATCACAGCATTTCGGTTTGCTGACTGGCACTTTGGTCTGTAAATCGTTCGAGAGAACAATCAGCGTGAGACCTTCTTCCCACTAAATTTCTGCGTAAGCCTTTGCAGATTTTTTTTAAGTCCTTGTGTTTGCAAAATAATACCCGCGTAACTAAGATATTTCCGTAGAAATTTTTTAAGGCGTCTAATACACGTTCCCATCGCATTAAATAATTTCATCTAAATAAGGTTTTTACATCCTTTGGCCTAGTGGGGACTTTTCGGGAGAACCTAAATTGGACTTTAATAAAACCTTTTTCATTTGTAGTTGTTTTATTTTAAACTAATAACAGGTCAAATGGGTACTTTTGCCCAAAATTCAATCATTCCGCCTTTTTTGTTTGGCTTAAAAGCTCACAAATTGCGAAAAAAGGATGCTTTGCCTCTATTTCAATTTTACCCTAAATTTTCTTTTCCAAATACAAAAATACTACATTGCGGATGTTTAAAATCCCTTTAAAACTGATCATTTCTTATGAATGAATGGTATAGATAAAGTCAATTTTTAGTTTAAGTTTATTTTTGAATGTACTATTTTATGACCAACCCGACCAAAAACAATAAAACAAATAATCAGATGTTTTTCCTATATCTTTTAAAGAACCTAATTCCTTATTTTTTAACTTTTATGGAAGTAATTCGTAATTGATTGTGCTTACTTCAATTTTACGATTCAAATATAAGGCATTAAGGTAAAAATCCTAAATACTTAATTCGATAAAAAGGGAATCAAAAAGAATTAAGTTTATTCCGATTTTCATATTATTTATTGCCCTTCTAGTTCGAAAGAAATTATTCATAGAAATTTAGGTGGTCCTAATCGAATTAACTTTCGTACATCAGAAAAATTACACCTTTACCATCATTTTTGCAATTAACTTGGGTCTAATGCTAGCTCAGAATTATAAAACAGGAAAAAATAATTGCAATTATGACGTACCGCAACGAACAATTTAAAAGCCCGTAAAATAATATACTCAATCAATAATTTTAGAGCGGAATTGTTATTTTTTATTCTGGTCATTTTTCGCTGTGCCGGAATTGCTTTAATGAGCTTTGATAGTATTCGAGAAATTGGGTAAGCAATTTTTGCTTCTGCCTGTGTTGCGGGAATTAACCTTGATATCTGCTCAAAAATGAATTGGCGCATTTTAGCAGGCATTCAAATAGCCATTGCCCCAGCCCATTAAGATTGATGATGTGGTTATTGTTTGAAGATGAATGGGGTAGAAAATAGAAGAATTACGTTGACTTATGTTGTCGTTAATATTTGGGGATAAACGCCGTCTAATAGTCCCCCACCACGTAATTTTTATAGAAAAAGCCTTTTCAAAATTGACAAAACTTCTTCTGATATCTTTTAAGGAACTGTTTTTTTTTATACACTGATTACAACGTCCCCTTTGATCGCTTAGAGAAGAACTAACGCGGGTTCCGAAAGCTCTGATTTAATGGGATGGCGAGGTAAATAACCTCAGTGACCAATTCATCAACCTCAGCATATAGAATTAAGGGCTTAATGAGTGCTTAAAGATGCTTCCACTGCCTGGGACTTACGAGTTTTTTGTACTGAAAAATAATCTCGTTTTTTTACAGAAAAATTATCCGGAAAAGTTGCACATTACGCGTGGTATTTTGTAAAAAAACCACTCGCCACTAAAAATAGATTCAACAAGAGCCGTTATAGAAATAAAGCAAATACAAATACAAACCAAAAACAAAAAATTTTCCCCAAAAAGTTTTTTTTTTTACGCAAAAATGCGATTACTCCTATCTACTCATCTTTACTTTCAACGGGATAATATCCCAAAGAAAAAAAATGTCTTCCTCTGGGAAATTTCTGGGAATGCCGAACAGAGTTCTTACTGTATGGTACCATGCATGTGAGCAAAAAAAATTGCATTTTCGTTTAGATGATGTGTTTTATGAAGCCTGCTAGAGTGACTTATTTGCTTAAGTCAAACCCCATACCCTGCTTGATACTGACATGAGCATGGGATTAACTTTTGGTGAAAGTTTTTTGACCAAAAGATTTTTTACAAGCAGAGCTTTGAACTATCACATCCCAGAAATGATGAAATTGCAGCCTACCTCGTTTTGATGATCAAATGGTAAACGGCATGCTAATACCGTACAGACGAATATTCTCAAATTTTTGAAGAAGACACCTATTTAAGACATGTTTTCATATACCAAGCAGGTCCAGTTTGGAAACAAATAGTTGCCCTTGAAGGAATGTGGAGGAATTCGGTCGATTTGGTAGGTCGTGCAGAGTTTCGACGCCTATCGGGAAAAACCTGCGGAATGTTACAAAAAAACTTCAACAGAAAGACTATGTAACACTAGTTCAAGAACGCTATAGAAAGAAATATGATTTTATTAAGACTCCATCGAATCAGCGGCTTAATATACCGAAATTATTTTAAGAACATGTTGTACAGCGGTAACAAAAATATGGTTAAAAAAGTTCGATTCAGTTCCTTGCAGAAAGCCAAAGTATGTACGGGTATAGGTGCGGCTCATTTACCTGGAAAACAAGGCGTAATTTGACTTACTAAGAGCCAAGGGGATATACCGTACAGCCCCTAAGTTCTAAAACAGGTCAAAATGGTGCCCAATTAAAATCTCCACTTTGAAACCAAAGTTTTTCAAAAATAGCTATAATGAACATCTGTAGATATGTTTAAATTTTCAATTCTTTTAACCTAACAATGTATCTGTCGCAGAATTTTTGAATAACGTTCTACATTTCTTCCTAATTAAATCCAACGGCCACTTTTTTTTAGCGCCAATAGAATTCCAACTTCTCGCTTTAAAATAATAAAGCCTATACCATTGACGAATATAGACGAACTTTTAATTTGAAAAACATTCCTGGAAAAATCATCCAAAAAACTAGAAAATTACTAAGAATGGAGTCGAAGGTATTGATATTAAAACATTCTTAAAAACGGAAGCACACCAACGGTACCACAATTACATTACACCCCAGAATTATAATTTTAAAATGGAGCCACGATGATTATGAAACAATATGGTACACTATTTTTTAATAGTATTCAAAGTTTAAAAATGGTAATTAGAAAATTGCAAAAAGGCGAATTCTGCTTTTAAAGATTTTGAAGTAGATATGCTTCCTTACAAGTTTCCTAATTTCAGGACGGAAATAAAGACTTATTCAGGGTTTTGATTAGCCATACAATAATACCTATCGGTTTCTAAAAAAGTAAACACTTCATGATTATAATTTTATTGAAGAAGACACTTTTTGAAAACTAAAACAAATTCCAACGTAGATTTTATAAAAATTAAACTAAAGTGAGTTTGATAATTCATTTAAAAAATAACTACTTAAGATATTCTCCAGCTGTACTAGATACTTTATAGTGACAAAAAACATCCATTTTATCCCACTTTACAAGGAGAAGCCTATTATTTGCTAGTATGGTTTCTACAGACAGTTCGGAAGCCCTAGCTATTTAATTCTTTTTCACTGAGAAAACCGGGGTATCCAGAAGAAATTTGAAAAAGTAAAAAGATACCGCTCTGTAATTTTTACAACCATAAGCAATGTAAAGCCGCCGCCGTTTGTGGTAAATAGTAATAATTTTTAACAAAAAAGGAACTTAAGGAGTATAATGTACAATAAAAAAACAGTCCTTCAAACACTTAATAAATGAGGCAATGAGCTGTACAATTAAACAAAGCACAACGAACTTTTTAATGTTCCCAACGTGTTGACTCGATTTGGGCTTAACGTGAAAAAATTAATACAGCGATAAACATTTCAAATTATCAATGCAGTTTCTCAAAGTCTCCTAAGGGTTATAACGACTACAGTTAACTTTAGTCGACACCTGCCAGTACCAGGGCATTTAATTAAATGTGCTTAAAGAGGTTTAATTACCGAAAATAAAAGCAGTGATAGATACCACAGCAAGCCAGTAAATTTATTACTGAGTTTTATGATCATGTTTCACTCCTATGGATGGTCCATCGGAAAAACAGTTTATGGTCGATAAATCTCTGAATTCTTTTAAAGCCTTACGAAATAACGATAGTATCGCCTTATAACGGATATCCATTTATTAATTTCGATACCAAACATATTGATTCCTTAAAGTATTACATTTCGGAGTTTGAGTTTTAAAGAACCCCAAAAAACCTATTCAAGCCTCCTAATTCAGAAGTTAGCAGAAGTGATCTTCGGAAATATTGAATTTACCGTAATGTTACGAACAGTCCTATAATAATTCAACGAGCACAAGCAAGACCTACAAGCCATTTGCCCAGAAAAAACACAAAAAGCCGCGCAACAGCTTTTTAACATTTATGGCAGTAAGATTTTGCCGCTAGTATAAGTAGTTTTGAAATCTTATCAGATTTTTAAGCCGTATATGGACAGTTTGCCTTTTAGCGAAAAATTAACCTAAAATACTTGATTATCAGCACGATCGAAGAATATAAATCTCCTATTTTTTTCATTTAATTAGCGGAGCCTAAGGTCAGAAAAAATGATCAAGCCAAAAATCTTATAAAAAAATCTACAAAAAATCAGATCCTGAATGATGCTAAATCACTTAAAAGAACACTTAGGTAAAACATCCCAAAAGAAATACTAAAGTTACTATTTTAATACTTTATCTAACGCAAAGAACGACTGTAGTTTTAGAAGATTGATATTCCAGTTTATTGTACCCTTTTGTCAGGGAAAAAGAGGTGCCCGATTATTTTTGAAAATTATTTGGTCACTGGATCTGATCTTTCAACTACCAAAGCGCACTTAACTAGCCGCTGAAGGAAATGGAAGAAAATTCCAAAGAATTTAATTCGCCCTTGCCAAAGCATTAGAAAGCAGAAACCCCTATGTTTAAAAAACTTGAAGACCCAAGCGGCAACTTTGCTGCTTTTTCCAGAGGCCTACAAAACGCAAAAAATCATTAGCCGAAGCCAGCTTTTTGAAAATGAAATTTAAGTCGCTGGCTTGGGATTCAATTCCAGTTAAATTGCCCGGAAAAGTATTCATTACCGCGGCAAAAACTACATTGGCTATGCGTATAAAATTCCGTAAACATGATGAATCTAAAAATTTTAAAATGTTCTTAGCTGTTTTATGAAAACCTAAAAAAAACTACAAGCTAGGCTTTCTATAAGAAACAATGGTTCCGCATTGAAGGATACCGATACCGTATGGGGAAATACTACGAGTAGTTTATTGATGAATTTTAAATGCTACGAGAATCGAAAACGAGCCGAAGTAATAATCGAGAAAAATCAAGACAATAGTTTCGCATATAAGGCTATTTTGTAAGCCTACTAGCATATCTAATATTGAACTTGTCTTTTAAATAGTAAAGCTGTATGCTGTGGCTATTGCACTGCCAAAAAATTAGACCAACACCAAGTCACCAGTCATCCGCGATTTTACCCTAGAACAACTGTTTCAAGGACAAAAAATAAACTTAAACCACAAAAAAACTTTACTAGGGATTATACCAAAACATCAGGTCAAATATCCCATAAAGGTTAGGAATAACAAGCAGAACCTCAATTAAAACATACTGCTGTATAAAATAATGCTAAGGTTCCTTGTGCCCTTATGATCCCCTTTAAAATTACTCTATTCAAAAGGTATTTTTTCATTAACGCCACTACACTGTTTTATTTGTTTTCATATTTTTCCTTTTGCAAATAGGTTTTTCCCATCATTAGCTTTCTATTCTACTATTCTGGTTTTTTTACTTGTTTTAAATAATAGATTTTTCCAGATTTGAAAAAGCCAAATCAAAGAAAAGTACATTAAACCTTTGTCCGCATTGATGCTGTAGTACTTACTGAAATTCCGTTTTTTCAGCTACTATGCGTAAGCATCATACAGTTCCTGATTTTGACACGTAAAAAAGTAAGGTCTACCCCAGGTGTTTGCGCCCTTCCGCAAGAACCTCTAGCGCTTCCCTCGACTAGAATAATTTTAATTTTATCCATAGGAAAGCGTGAATTTTTAGCTAAATAACTGCAGCATTCATCTTTGTAATTTAGCATATCGGTTTCTATCATACTTCTTCCGTGTGTACCCACTAATAAGTGTTTTTGCTTCGGGCTGAATCACCAAAATCGTGAACCGCTTACAATTGGGAATTCTCGTTTTGAAAAACACTCCAAGAAAGCGCCTTGTCTAAAGAAACATACAAGCCATTATCGGTAACCTACGTATAATAAATTATCATTGTGCTGTCTTCTTAAAAATAACATTTACTGCCGATGCAGGAATCGCAGTTTCTATGGCTGTCCATTGTTTCCATAGTTTTCACTTACGTAACATAAGCGTAAAAATTATCATTTCTATAGGCCGTTTGAAAGTAGCGTAACACGCTCTTTTTATGCTTAGAGGCCCACTACGCGACTTTTACCCATATAATCTTTTAGGTAAGTTAGTAGAATAGTTTCCCAGCTTCCACCACCGTTTGGGTTACTTGTACTAAGACCATCATCACTTCCTGTGTAAATAAGCTCCAAACTTAAAAGTGATTCTGAGATAGTCGTTAGGTAACCCGTAGGCTACATTTCCGAGCTTTCCAGCAGTAGTTAAATCTGGCGAAATAGTTTCCCAATCGTCCACTTGAATTTAAAGAACGTGCAATTTTATTATCCTCTAAAATATAATATATCTTGAATTGTGTGACGACAATAAAATAGGAGTTTGCCATTAAAACGGTACGCCGTGTTTCACCTAAGGTATGTTTCTTATCCTGAAGTAAATTTGTCGAATCTCCCCGTTTTCCAGATTTTTAATCTAAATAATTTTCCGCAATTGAGAACCTGTATTAGACGATATTTGAATTGCGATTGTCCTTGTACTTGTTCATACCGTCACCGCCCTTTATTGATTTCGCAAGGATAATTGCCCGCTCTGGTGCAGATGTTGTCTTCTCTGGCATATGTGCACCAACCCAAACACCATTATCTGTTGCAATCCGCCGTAAACATTTATAAGGTTTTTTGGTTATGCTACCTGATCGCATAAAATTGGCCCAAACAGATGGGATTAATTTTGTCCAATTTTCACCATCATCAATAAAATCATTATTTAAACCACCATCATTTCCATTTAGTAATGCCCTTGCATTTTTTGGATTTACCAAAGCGCTTGATGATCTGAATGACATTTTCTCTACTTATAGAACGTAAAATGATTTTCCAGCATCTTTAGATTTCATCAAAATGGGAACCCTAAAATAAAATAACTGTTTTTTGTCTTTTGGTAGATTCTACTCTAATTTCACCAAATATATAGCCGTAGCTAGAATATAAACCATCAATATAATCGTCGTGCGTTTTTTCCTAAGATTTCCACCAATCGATACTTAAAGTAAACCCGCAAACCAATTACTGGCGTAACAAACTGCCACAGCTAATTAGCATCCTCTAATACCTTGCCAAAATCAATTTGGTTTTTACAGAACCACTACTAATTATTGTTAAACGTTTGGTGCTCTATATTTTTCTTAGAAAAGCCATTATTTTTTAAAGATAATCGTTAAGTGCTTTTTTCGTCTAACTTCATAATAGGCATCAACACTCATGATTTTAAAGTCCTCTTTGTTGTCCTGAACTTTGTGTTTTTAGGCTTCCTTTCTGCGAAATTGGCTATTCATGAAGGGAATACATTCGTGTTTTCATCAAATAGCCAATACCAATTCTTACCACACCTTCACCCGTTGGAAGCCACTCTTTTCCAGTGGATACTTTCCAAGTGGTCACCACCTAATTTAAACTTTTTAAATATATCGCTTGAATTAGTACCACTCCCTACAAATTCCCCATGCCTTTCGGTCTCTTGTCCGATGTGATGCCTAACATAACTTCAAAAATTATTTGTGCATGTGCACACAATAAATGCCGCTCATAGGATCCACAACAAACAAGGTAATTTTTTCATGTTTTTCCTCCATCTGTAGTTTTGTAAATGCCAGCGTTCTTCGTTGGTGTACAAATGACCTGCAACGCAATAACAACCTTCTTCAGGATTATTTTTCATAATGCAGAATACGTCCTATAATGATGAGAATCTGGCAAACACATGTTTCCAGTTTTTTACCCTGATCACTAGATTTTTAAAATTCCGATAGCCCGCATAACCTTGAGCGCGAGCTAAATTATTTTTCTCCTGTGCCTACCCAAATAGTGCCATTTTTCCAATCCACGCAATATCTTCCACATTTGCAAGTTTGAACTGATTGTTAAATCGGCGTAAAAACTAGTTCCGTTATGTTGGTATACAAAGGCCCCAGAAGCATACCCACATAAAATTTCGGTCGGATTTTCAGGATTTTACAATCTACTCTAACCTAGTACGGCCACTTCATCTTCAGGTTTGGACCATATGTTTTTCTCAATTACGTAAATATCTTTTCCTCTATTCGATTGAATCCGATTGTTTTTGAGTCACTAATATTTTTCTTTCTCTTCGCCAGATTGAACTTTTTCAACAACATAGTCTGACTGTGTTTGTGTGGTATTTGGTCAGACCCTAAAAAAACAGAAAAAATAAACAGAGAATAATGACTTAACATACTTAAACAAATTGAAGTTAGTGGTGGGAAAGTTAGTAAATCTTAGATATAAAATAGGCATTATAAAGGAGGCACATTTTAATTGGTCTGTCTTAAATCCTTATTTTTGGTGAATGTAGCTATAAACCTGGTAGTATTTTCAAATGATTTTTACAAAAAGGATTAGTTTTAATATGAAGTAAGGGGGGGGGGGGGGGGGGGGGGGGGGGGGGGGGGGGGGGGGGGGCGGGGGGGGGGGGGGGGGGGGGGGGGGGGCGATGTAATCGAATACCTTAAATTGTTATAAATAACAGAGAAGTTTATGGCGCAAATTGATGCCTTAAAAGTATGCCGTTTTAATTCAAAATGATGTAATATCCGACTTGAGCGGAATAGTACTATGGCCTTTTGAACAGCAAATAGAGATATTTTTAATTTATCAGGTCCGACCAAAGAAAAGCGATTTTGTTTTTTGTTTCCCGAAGCCTAATTAAAAACATAGAGAAATTTTATTTGTACGTGAAACGAATGCTCAATTGCCGTTGGGAAGGCGAAAGTTACCAATCTAGAGCCACACGAAATTTCAGGATCGAGACTGTTTATTGGCTTGGCAGATTTTTGACAAAGTGTTTTTTTGAACATGTAGGACGCGAGGCAAATACTATTTATTTAATACCAACGAGCATTAAAACAGGCCAAGCCATACGGAACACAAAACCAGAGAAGATCGATTTATTCAAAAATGTAAATTGCAATTTCCGGCACATCCAATACGCTAAAGTAAATCCTATTTTACAAGAAATTCGTGGTACATAAAGAACCCGAAGACTTGATTTGGGATGCAAACAGCCTGCAATATTCTTGAAAAAGGCTTCCGACGCCTTTTGTCCTTTTGCTGAGCGGTTTGGGAGTGAGCACCGTTCACATAATTTATTATACATGAATTTATTCGAACACCTAAAGGTTTGCCTATACCCCAATAATCGCTTCAGGAACATGCCAAATGTGCTGCATTATGTTTGAAAAATAATAGAGAATGTAATCTGGTGATTTAATACTGATGGATGTTGCGGCTGAATACGCCAACCTATTCGGCGATTTATCCCGTACCATCTCATGACATACGTGGAAAAGTTTACAGCGCGGCAAAAAGACGGTGTATAGCGCGTACTTCGTGATACAACAGAAGCCTACAATATGTTTTTAGTACCGGGCACTAAATTTGGGCTGAAATATCACAAGAAGTAGGCAAGTTAATGACTTCGGCAGTTTAATAGGATAGTTTGCCTCGACAAAAGCCGTATTCAAAATGAAGATCCTGATTGGCCCGCCTACAAAATTATTTTATGCACGGAACCATCCATCATATAAGGTTTAAATACCCATTGATTACGGGCCTAAAAAACACCTATGATAGGCCAAATATGGTGTTTACCGTAGAACCGGAATATATATTCCAATGAAAAAGGGGATTCGTTTGAAAGACGATGTCGTCGTAGGGCAACCATTCAATTTGATGGCCAATAATCCATTGAAATAGAGGAGATTGAAAGTTGATGAGGGTAAAACTAAATTTTCCCATTTAAATTTCGATAGATGAATGCTATTGATAACAAAATGGAGTCTTGCTGAGCTGTCGAAGCATATTTCATAGTGTAAGAAGGTCCATCAAGATCGTATACTAGCTGATAAAAATTTAAATCAAAATACTTAAGTAAACATTACTATAAACCTAATTTTTAACGAATGATTATAGATGTACACACGCATATTAATAACTATCAACGAAGACAGGGTAATTTCACTTGACGAGTGTTTAAAACAATTAACGGAATACCATGCTAGAGAATAAAGTAGATTATTCTCTGGTCTTGACTTCGTATAAAAGTAAATGAACACAAGACAAGCACTACAAGATCAGTTCAGACAGCTATCGCAAGGAACGACCTAATCTAGGCGTTGTCGCGGGTATTACGTTTATTTGCATTACAACATCATGACTTAGAGAATTTGCAGAATACTACAAAAATGGACTCCGTAAAGCCTTAAGTTTTTTATCCGGGTTATGAGCTTTTTACCCTAACTGATTATTCGATTTAAAGTGGTCGTATGAAATGCATAGAATATGAATGTCCTGTCATGTTCATTCTGGAGACACCATGCTCTACAGGCGAAATTAAATATTCAACCTCCATTTGGTTCGGTGTCTTCCGATTTAAAATTGTGATTTGCCACGTGGGTAGTGGTATGATGTTGGAAGAGTGTACAAGAATAAAAATGTATATGCCGATATTTCAGGCTTGGTGTTAGGAATTTTTTCTAGTAAGTTCGAAACATATATGAACACAACACAGGGATTGAGAAATGAATTACCCTATGCGGCTGGTAAATCCTAAGTACTGCTATATGGTACCGATTGCCTATTTCTATATGAAAAATCGTACTTAAATTCAATGAAAAACTATAAAATACTTCCTGAGGAAAAAAAAGAACTAAATTTTTATGGAAAAATGCCAGCTGAACTCTATAAAATTGATGTTTCTAAGCTTTAAAAAAATAATTTAATGCTAGGAATTAAAATTAGTAGAACAGACCCTCGTTGGGCAATCGTTGGTAGAAAGTATATTGAAGATTACTAAACAAGACCACATGCGTGGGTGCGAGCAAAAAAGCAGCCCACATATGCAAATTTCGATTATACTCACAATCGTCAGCTTTGATGTACGTTATGTTATTGTTAGCAGAGGAGATCTACAGAATTTTCAGATGGTACATGATATTATCATACGAGGTTTTTACACTCGTCGATGAGCGAACGCGTTATACACCGATCATGAATTATTTAAAATCGAATTAAAGGAGGCAATCCGCAGCAAGCGCTCGTAGATCGTTTGTTATTTCTGCTATGATTGAAGCCGTAGCTGTGAGCGTTTTTCAAGTGCTTTTTCTGAATTAAAGGACGAAGAATTGTCTAAATTTTACCGAGATTATGATTAGCGAGCCATCAGCATTACACTAGTTTTTTGGTTTTTGCCAAAAATACGGTAGCGAGAATTTGAACCGTGGATAAACCAATGGAAGGATTTTATTAGTTTGCTGAAGAGAAATCATCAAAATTACGGTAAAATCCGAAAGTAATACTGGCTTAAATAAACAACAAAAGCAGTAGAGCCTATGTGTAACTAGAAACTTTTTATTGTTTTACAAAAGCATAAAAAGTCGTTTAATCTAGAGTTAAATTCACATCCATAATGAGTTTTGAAACTAAAACTTCTTTTTAAACGACTTTATTTTATAATTCAATCCACAACTTATCATTGCTGGAAGAATTCCGCATCATCACATGATAACGCCATCGCTTGTTCCACTCGGCAATAGTAACCGAGGTAAGCGTTCCGCTGCTATCATTAGTTTTACACGCGTATCCGTCTAGCATAGCGGTTAATTATTGCGCCGTTTACGGTAGTAAATTCTGCCTTTCCTTTCCTTTTTTAATAGCTTTGACAATATCAAGCTGCACTATATTTCCCTGAAATTACGTGATAGGTAAGAAGGTCTGAATCAGCTTACTTTTATCCATCTGTAACAAATTTGCTACGGGCCCTGCTGGTAATTTTCAAATGCTGCGTTGTTGGAGCAAAACAGTGCATCGCTCTCACTCGAAGTGCTTCGCTTCTAATCCGCTGCCCTTTAACTGCTGCAATAAATCGTATCGTCATGTCCTTTCAGATTGCAGCGGTTCCGCAATAATATCTTTTGGAAGGATACATTTCGGCACCAGCCTAACCATTTTGTGTCCATACCCATTTTACTTTTATCCTTTACTTCTTATGGTATCTTGTGCAAAAAGAAGTGCTCATGGATTATTAGCAATACAGACCACGGTTACGAGATTTTAAAATTTTAATTGTTTTTCACATCTGCAGTATTTTAATTGTTTATGCCTATCTAACGAGGTATTCCCATGATAGGTTCGTTTTTTATTTTTATTTTTTATGAACTTCAATGATTTTTATCCTTAAAAATCGGCTACTCTACACGATATAAGAATGCTAAAAGTGATTTGCTTTTGTAGGCTAAGGTTTAATAGGCGTTTTGACCTTCACAACTTGGGTATGTTTTTTAGTGGTATCACATAAAACCTCCTCAAATTTAGCGTGCTTTTTGAGGACTAGGGCGAAGATTACTGAAAGAAATAGTAAAATTATAAAGGATTATGCGCTTCCCTTTTTTCCTTGGCACTACTGATTACATGACCACGAGAAACTCATACAGCAGGCTACCCACCCACCTATATTTTGTGTAAAGGATCCAATTCCAGGATTCCCTTCGGATGCAAGAGGACTACCAATACTGTTTAAAAAAGTCAGGAACGCTAATATACATAGTGTATGTCACAGTTTCTAAACACAAAACTGTAGCTAATTT
>Ga0163217_1015901_pt1 | contig 13024 bp, 18 predicted proteins | sample SynspAceP_FD_185933 | JGI IMG/M metagenome (GOLD analysis project Ga0163217, IMG submission 185933) | Saline lake microbial communities from Ace Lake in Antarctica - Synechococcus sp. Ace-P (PacBio error correction) | ecosystem: Environmental > Aquatic > Non-marine Saline and Alkaline > Saline ...
CAAACAGAAAAAGACCCCCGGACCAAAGACCAATCCCCGTGGGCGGATTTCCCGCCCCCTGGTTTCCCGTCCGCCAATCTTGCTGCGGAAATTCCCCCCCCAAACTACGCCGCGAACCCCGCGAAGTCCACAACTAATTTGGACCACGCACGATCGGCGAACAATGCAACGCCCAAACACCCCGCGCCAACCGGCTCCCGCATCACAAATCCTGTTTCTGGCAATTGCCCGCCGTGCTGGGCGCACGGCGTGTTTTCCGCCCGGGTTTTTCCGAGAAGAAAACCAGCTCACTGGGCGCCTCGTTTTCTTGCTTGACACGTCCCCGCGAGTATGCAGGCACCGGCACCGCAGGCGAACTTCGGCCCCGGGCGGACCGACTCGTCGAACTCGACGCAAAATACGCCGGGGATCGAGTCATGCCCGTTGATTCCGAAACCCGGCAGTTTTGATTCACGTTCACGCGAATCGCGGGAGGTCATGCACGGGTCACTCCGAACCGGCACGGCCTCGCGACGTCGTTTAAAATCGTCCATCACCAAACCCGCCGACCGATATTCCGCCGCACCAAAGCCGCCGACGTGGGCAACCCACGACGCACTTCGGGGAAACTCGGGAACACCGACGTCCAAGTCGCCGACAGCGTGCCCGCCGAACTCTGCTACAGCGACGGTGTGTTCCAAACGTGACCGGAATTCCAACCCAGCCAATTTGAAACAGGGGTAAATCACTCCCTCGGTGCACGAGACAAAGACAAAACTCGCCCGCGTCCCTTTCCGCCACCGGATGCAAAACCCGAGTCAATCGGAACGGTTCCGACCTCGGTCAATTACGGCGACGAACCGCCACGGCGAGGCCCTCGTTGTCATATGGAGCCGAATCGTCGAGCCGGGGGGCCTCGTTCTCCTCGACCCGGCGACAAACCGTTTACCCTCCGCGAATCCGCCGGACGCGGTTCGGAATGCGCTTCACAACGATCTGAAAGACGATCCGAACCGACAACACCGCCTACGCGGCGCTTGGACGCCTTTGGGTGTCGATCCTCGGGCACGGAAGGCAACCGACCGCCGGAATCTGGTGAAACGACGGACCAAGGCAAAACGGTCGGTGGGCGAGTTTCGTTTCTCGCCGATTTTAAGACCGGGAACCACACCCGTCGCCGGCCGCGTATGGAGACTCATCATTTACGAATCTTTCGCCGCCGAAAGCACCCGCGACGGAACAACTTCACCGATCGGCGACACGCCGATGACATGCAATGGCACACCGCGGCACTGACTTACGACATCACCGCACGCACCCGATTTGCTATTTTGAAATTACTCGTGCTCTTTTTTCAGACGAACGGCTCGGAAGCCGGAGGAACCACGCGATCATCGAATCGGGACCTCGGCCAGTGTCATGGCGATCCGCCACGGCGTTACCGGCGACCCGCTCGTGAATTGGTCATGGAAAACAAGACGTCGCACACGCAGGGCCAACACGAATTGGTACTCCGGGAGCGTCGTGGCCGTGCCGTTCAACGTTTGCGGGCCACTCCGCGCGCCGGGCTGTCCTCCCCTCGCCCCTCGTAACACCGCGAACCACCGGTACAGAGAAAGCAACGGTTCCACGTTCTTAATAGCAACGATGCCAAAAGTTGAAACGTCGGGAAAACGGCGCGGAGGCGGCAAATCTAAATGTCGGAAACCACCCTGCCAAATTACACTCGTCGCCGCATCTGAAAACAGCGCCGGCGCTACGGGGCGCCGACGGCGTCCACCGTCAGCGACTTGTTAACCGGACGTGCCGGAGAGTCGTTGTCCGCGATGGAAAGACTGAACTCGTTTACGAAATCCGGCGCCGGGACCGGCCGACAACGGCATTCGAAACCCCGCCGCAGCTACATGGCGGTGGTGTTGATCCCGTCCCTTGCCCGTCGCCGGAATGCGGCTGTACACCCGAGCGGTTGGCTGACACGCTGCGCTGCAGCCTGCCCGTGGTCAGACTTCCAGCCACACAACGTCAATCCGTCGATGGAAGTAACGACGGCGAACAAACAAGGACGCGCCCATTGAATGGTAAGTGGACCGAGCTCACGGGGTCCCCTTGATGGCCGGAGGATGCTCGTCCTTCCGTCCACTACGAAAGATCTGCTCCGGCGCCTTGAAACTTAGGAAAGAGAACGCACAATCCGGGATCTGATCTCTTGTCGGAACATCGCTTTTCCAGTCAATCCGGGCGAACTTCGTCACGGGTTGCCAAGGCATGACTGCAGTGTCCAACGAGATGGTCATGATATGATGCGGAGACTACGTAAGCCGAAAACACGCAGTCGAGCCTGCAAGCACCGCCAAGGACCTCGGCGCCCACGTCTTCCTGCCCAAAAGCGCTGCGCCCATGTGCGACGGATCGGCGATTTCCGCGTCACCGGAGACGATTTCATCAAATCATAACACCGGAGCCCATGCCTTGAAAAACCTCGGACCGGTCGTCGCACGCTTCGCGATTACCGGCTCTTTTGACAAAGCACGAGCAAATTGGAAAATGCCGCCTGAAGATGTTTAACTGTCGTACATCATCCTCGAATGTCGCGGAAACCTTGCCGACGCCCTGTAACGCGAACGAGCAATCCGAAGCCATGGTGCGGCTGGGCTGGGTAACGACCCCGAAATCGGTTGCTTCCTTTAGCAATCGCTATCTGAAACCTCTCGCGACGCGATTGAGAACGATTTAAACGATTCCGGTCATTCGGCCGGCACATTGCGCTTTACTTGGGCCGGATCTATCACGACGAAACTGCACATAGCTGACCCGTTTCCGTTATAAGACCGTTCCTTGCATCAGAAATCTGTTGACGACTCTGGACGCCTTGGCCAAACGCAATTTGACCAATCGTCGTACCTCAAATTTGAATATCATGCCGCGAATACCCAACGAATGCCAGCACACCTGATTGGAAAAGGACTTCGCACACGGCCAACGACCACCCAGCATCGTCCACGCCCGCTACTTCGCGAGCGGAACCGCAATCGAGCGTCACTCCCGTGTGTTAACTCGAACATTGTCAATCATTCAAGTCGTGATGCAATCGACGAGTCCCTCCCAATCCATGAATTCCTCGCCAAACCGAATCCATAACCCCTTCCCGGGTATCCACCAATAAAAGAATGAAGGACGAAAAAACCGGTCCTCGCAACTCCACCGGTCGGATGCGGTCCGCAAGCGTCACCCGGCCAAGGCCAGATGGGGCGACACCGGGCTCGGCTGATGGCCTGGAAAATACAACAACTCAACAACGTCCGATCCGCCGCGCGGGCACGGCGAGAATACTCGCCCAGCCGAGGCGCGGGAGCCCATCAGCGACCCGGCTCTGGCTACTGTGGGCCTGCACCGCTGGCGGGGGGGATCCGGCATTGCCGAGCAACCAGGCTTACCGCTATTTCCAAGCACAACGCGGAAGACGCGCTGGGCGCAAAAACGACAGCGGGACACTGGCGACGATGCCTACTCGACCGCCAGACTTTGGTTCATGCCCGCAGACAAGGCACAAAAGGATGATCCGGCGGGCCGAACGCAACGCGAGATACTTCTTTTACTAAACCAACACCCGGACGGCCAATGCCTCGTCGAATCACGGTTGATCAAGGCCCAGCGTAACTTGAAAACGGCGACCCCGCACGGTCGAGCACCATCCTTCCACCGCCGCCCTGCGGGCTATCGGTGCACAGATTTACGCCCCATTCCGAGCCGGCGACGCCATGATCAATCTCCTATCACCCCGACTGGCGATGCATCCGCCTCCGTGATACGTCCATCCGCGAGCGATCACCTGGTTCCGGGCATCATATTCGATAATCAAAGGAGGGGGGGGCTTTCGTCCTTCGGCCATTCACTATCCTAACCCCTTTTTGCCCAAACGGCGCGGCGAATAACCACCCACAGCAACAGAATGGAACAATTTGTCACACACTGGAAACGCCATCAAGGCAAACGTCTTCGATATGGTGATAGCAACCCCCGCGCGCGGCAAATGCAATCGTTTCCCCCCGGAGAGAAACTCGGGAACAAAAAACACTGCAGAGTTCCGATAGATCGCATGTGCGAAGGCGTTTGTCTCGATCGCCATAAGGGCGCTCCGAACAGCAACTCGTATTGCCGTACAACGCACCGGTGGGAACCACCACCCGAACCATGGGCTCGAATCGAAACTGACCACTGCATCCGCAACCCGCAGCGGGAAACGTCGTCGCACCCGTAGCGGAAACCAAGCGAACCGGAAAGCGGAATCCGCCACCGACATCCGGCCACACACGTTGTCCGGCCGGCCGGTGTAGAATTCCACGCCGCCCTTGCCCGCGATCAGACATCGGCGATTCATTCCATGACTCCGACGCGGCTCTCCTCCATCTACTGTCCCTCGCTGCGTCGGGGCGGCTGTCCATTCTATAAAATCCGGCTCGATTGTGACGGCGGGAGGAAGGCCGATACCGCTACGGTCGATTGAATTTGGGGGCGGCCCGTTACGCGGGCCGGTCAATATTTGTTCGTCAGACCGCATTCATTCTGACGGGAAGGCTCTTGCGTTCGTACCCCGTAATATGCGAGTACGTTTCATCTTTTGCGGCGACATCCGCAAGACTTGCGGTATTGGAATCCGATCCTAACGATTCACAGCTCCGATGGGCGTGATAAGCGGAGAAGTTTGATGGGGTGCAGACCCGGGATGAATCGCCGCACCTATTGCGCCCCGGTCCGACGGTGAAGTCAGGGCACCATGTCATTCGTAAAACGGCGGCGGCACGCCCGACGTCGGCCCCGAGACCCGGACAACGATCGGCCGCCATTGAGACTCCGTCCGTGTACCGCTTTCGATGAGTTGCGGCATCGTGGCGAGGCGGGTGGGGTTCGGTCCAATCGATTCGGTTCGACATTTGGTTCGCACGCGAGCGCGGCCGCTTTTGGGTGGCGAAGAACGGGGGCGGAGTTTGCCCATTCACCGACAAATCCCGCGCGGCTTTGTTTTGCCGCGACCGGCGCACTCGGGGATTGGGGATGTCCAATCGCCGATTGGCATGTCGCTGTGGAGGCGGAACGGCGCGGGGCTTTCATCCTCAAACGCCATGGAGCCGTTTAATTCACTTAACTTAATTCCGCTCGAAGTTCGTATGGTTTTGCTCATGGCCTTCGCGGCCATTGTTGCGCGCCTGCGCGCCGTCCCATCCGCATCGGTGCATAAACCGGATCGGATTGGCTGAGTTATGCGGCCCGCTCGGGCACTGGCATGATCCGCGGCTGCGTTTCGCTGCCTTAATCTCGCGCCCTAGCGCCGTCGTTTCCGCCTAGGATCTACCTTCGCTCAAAGAGTCTTCTACTGATTCCCGTCCCGCGTCGGGCGGACGGGCGGTATTTCTGGGCTATGCCGCAATCCGGTCAAAACGGGGTCGCGCAGGGCAGTGGACTTGGAATCGTTTTAATTTTCATTCCGTCTATGTTTTTTCTGCGTTTGCCCACCCGGATTCGATTTTAATTGGCTGAACGCAAAGTCTACTGCGTTCATCGGCGGAACGCGTTATTGGGCATCCATGGACTGTTGTGTTCTTGTCCGGCACGCCAGCTACCTGTTTTGTCATTGAAGTCGCGGCCAGGCCGCCGAGTGGGCACCGTTTGCCCAAATGGCGGACATACCGCAGTACCCATCTCGAAAGCTGTGCACGCCGTGCTGACCGCAAGTCCAACGACGCGCGCATACTGTGGCGGGAATCGTGGGACGAAAATTAGTTCCGGTATGATCCCCGAAAAACGGGGCCGCTTCCTGGAGTCCCGGTACCACGATTCTACCTTCTCTCGCATCCCTCGTTCCTGTTAACATGCCGACTGCCGTACCGCGATGGCCCGCGTGAACCATCATTGTGTGACCCGCTGCTCGCGATCCGAACATCCTCCCGCACCAAACGCGCCTCGGTGTCAAGACCGAGCGGACCTTGCCGGGCCAGGTCTGCCGGATCGGCACGAACAGCTTGATCCTTTTCACCGCCCCAGTCCTTTCATCGTCTTAAAACTTGCTAGAATAAACTACGTCGCAATCGAACCATTCAGCCCAACAGAGCCCTCACGCGGTGCTTCGTTCCTGTTTTTTGGCGAATCGTCCGGACCGTGATTTGTGGATGGCAGAAACGGCGCCACCCTGGACTTGCTAATACGATCTGCCCAACGCCATGGCTACGATTGAATGCGTCACACCACAAACGCAACAATGCATTTCCCGCGTGCTTCAAACAAGGAAGCTACGATCCGGTCCGTCGCCTATCTAAAACCCGCCCCGGCGACCGTGTGGAATGAGTGAAGAGATTGCTCAAGGCCAGATTCCGTTCTCGTCCGCACGTTATTACGGAATAAAGAAGGATTTCGCGTCAGACGACGATATCCCTTGCGAACAACACCTTTAGACGCCGAATGAATCCCGGGAGAACCTTGCATGATTTAGGGTTTAAAGTGCAGTTCGAGCTTTGAATAACCCAGTTGAAGACGCACATGCAAACTCGGAACACTCGAACCTGCAAACGCCATTGATGTACGGTCAAAGAAGATCTACCCACAATCATCGCGATACAATTATCGCGATTTGATTGTCCCATCGCCGCCTATGCGATTTAATACATCGAAGGCCATCATCCAAGCCATCATCACAAGGCAGCCGTCCAAGCGTGAAACCTTCGCGGAAAAACTTCAGTGTGAAAAATACAACGCATTGACCCTTCTCGAAGAACACTGGAATCACTCGCTGTCACCCGAGCAGCCGGAAACCGAGGAGGTCATCCGCGAGAATTAAGAGCGACCGAAACCGTACCCTACGCAAAGCGGCCGCGACAGGCCCGCCCGAAGATCAGCGGCATAAAAGGCTTTAGAGCTTAAACCAACGCGCATTCTTCGGACACCTTTGATCGCCCCCGCAATCCAGCCCAGCATGTCGTCATGGAGATTAATGAATCGGAGAATCGTAAGCTCCAATCGACCATCAACCGTCGGCAAGCTCCGCTCAGCTTAAAACAACCGTCATCATGTAATTTTTATCATCATCCGTTAGCCCACTGTTTCGCTGTGAAGAGCGAAACCAAAAATGTCAGCCATTTCACTTTGTGCATAACTAAGCGTCCGCGCGGGCGTCAAACCGTAGCGAATCTTACCGAAACGAATACCACCATGTCGCTCCCGCCGCTGATCTGAAATCGCATTCCACTTTCGGCAACCTCTTTTGTTCGTCGGTTAACCGAAGCCTGAACGACAATGCTCAAGCGTTCGAGTAATTTCTCAATTCGGCGGGACTGACTTCATATATGTTTGCCGTCCCGCAAACGCGGAATCCGGGGGGACGCAAGGATCGACACGGGCTTCCGAAGGCAATGGGCGAATCAAGCAAATGCCGAAGCGTCGACGCCTTCTCAGACATGCCCAACTCTATCAACCTTGCCGACTGTTAGCGCGTCGAAGCGGTCCGGAATCAAACGCAAGAGCGGGTACCCAAATTGGCATGCGAACAAAAAATACCCGCATCTCGTGTTCTTCTGGCGAGGTGGTATATCGGTCAGCACGGTGTAACTTAGAAGGGTGAACTGACAGGCTGGACGGCGTAGGTAAAGGAACTGAATCATTAGTTCAACGGCGAAGCAGAGGGATTCAAGGCGACAACGCGATCGTTTTCGAAATGACACAGAAATGTCCTGAACAACCGACAGCTATTGCAAAGCTCAAAATCACCAGCAAATAAAAGGCAGAGCCCACCCACGTCGCTCATGATGCAACCCCGCGAGATGGCTTGAAAGCTCGGAACCGCACGTCCTGCAACGCAAGTCGTGCTCGCAAGCTGTGCCAAAACTCGTTATCGTGCCTTCTAGCAAAGCAATCATCGCCCAGCAACTGGGCCTCAACCAGGGCGATGCGCCACACGGGTATACTCGCGAACTAAGGGGATGTTCGCATCTGATCTTTTTGAGAATTGCAAAAAGTTAACGGATTTACTCGCTTAGGATCGTGCAATGGAACGCCTACATCGCTGTTATCCAATCTTGGATAAAATAACTGATCCTCGCCGGGTGAGCCGTTTATCCCTGGTCAATGTACTGTTCAATGAGATCTGTGGAGTGATCGCGGAGCAGAGACTTTTGTGCAATACTAAATTTGGCCTAAATACTAAAAGGAATGGTTGTGCAAATTCTGGACAATTCGGCCTGTGTCCCTCGTCAGAATCGCTTTAACGCAATCCTCTAACGCGAATCAAGCAAAACACACAAAGCCCTGATGAGTTCGCAACCAATTCCCTTTCGCGTGGATACTGATGAATAAGAACACTGATGGCAGGTGATGCATCGCGGACAAAACCTTCTTCGACGAATCTATGACCATGGCCACCGGCAAAGCCGCCATACACATGGCCAGTGCCTGGAACGGACAATCATATCAGCCTACGCCAGAACGTCCGTGAGCGAAGAGCCAACGAATCACGGCGATCCCCAATGCTTGAAAATCATCGAGTCTGGTGGTGGGTCACATGACGCCATGGGAATTCAGACCGAGCTTGCAGCACAGATCGTTGATGAGTGCGAATTCACTGCTTGCCTGGAAGGAAATCAACCAACGCTCACGAGGAATCAAGGCTATTTCTTGATCATCTTGGAACTTTGCCCGAAACCGAATGTGAGCATCACAACCAACGAACCCACCATGTCGCGCCTCGACGAGCGCAGTTATACCTGTGTAATCCCCGATGATCTTCCCGACGGGCACGCGGAAAGATTTAATGTGCGATTCGGAATGTCGATTCACTAACACTCAGCCGATCGAAAAGGAACGAGACTCCGTGCGATACTACCATCGTAGCAAGAGTCTTCTCACGTGAGGATATTATTGCAGGTGCTGGCGTGGCCATTGGGGCATCGAAATACCAATTGTCACTGGCAATAGATCGTTTCGTTTCGAAAGACCAACTGTTCGAATTCGCAAAGGGCATGGGGATAAAATCAGTACACTTTCGGCGAGTCGCTTTAGAGCCTGCTCAAGCAAGAAAGACAGCCAAGTGGGAATCAAAAACAAGCGACTGAACCCGGATCGGACGACGACACATGGAAAGTCCCTATTAGCAGGTAAATCCCCGCAATCGCCCTGGCACTTCAGCCGAGGCGATTGTTGACTGTGACGCGAACCCAACGCGCGATCGCTCACCATCAACGATCGAGCTGAACATAGAATGCCCAGCCGAAATTGATAAGGATGTTTCCTGGATCCAGTGGATTGCCCCGATGCGTAGGCTTCGGGACAGATAAGCGGTCTTCCGCGCGTGGCTATAATACGCCTATAGTCGTAATAGGCGGGCAATGTCCTCGTCTCGTTCATGACCATTCAACACACCTGCCCATCGCCAAAATGTGGCGCGTCAATCGCTTCAAACCGCAGCGACTTGCAGCCATGCTGTGGGTGCCAACTCTCTTTCCTTAGAGCAAGTGCAGGTACAGCTCACGTGCAAGATCGATTGCCAAGGTCGCAAACGGAATCCAACGCGACACGGCCCTCACACACGGAAGCGGACAACCAGCTCCCAGCTTTTCGATCAATCACCGCTTCGACGGACCGCCCCCGACTGGCGGATCAAGCCAAGCCAATTCCAAATGGGAGCGGTTCGATGCTGGCATCCCATCTTCCAGCAGTAAATCCCGGCAAGCCGGGGCCGATCAATTTTTCTGGCCTGTCACGCGTCGCCTGGTCGTACAGCTCAGAAAAGCGCGAGAGTACGGCCGGTTACCAAAATCTTTCATTGCCAGGCCAGTCTGAAAGCCGCGAAATGCCTACCTCGACCCAAACCCCTTTGAGGGTCTGGTGTGGGTGCAAACGGCGTGCCGTGGCTGGCTGGTCAGGATGGAATCCCTGATTGAAAAAGGGTCCCAGAAACGTAGCTGGCTGCCGTCGGTACGGTTGCGTTGGAAACGTCTTCATTTGGTATCGGCAGTGTTTGTATAAGTCCAACAAGCGTTGTCAAAAAAGAATTAATTTCCCCGTTTCGAGTAACGCTTTTCCGCCGCATTCCTCATCGCAATCTATTTGCGACCACCGACGTGTCCGGTTTGCTCGGGCGTTGCCGCTCGCTTCTTGTCGCAGTCCGGTGTGATCGTCCCTGGGGTGGGATGCGGCCCGTTGCCCTGGGGCAACGCCCGTGACGACAAGTGCCCGTTTCAATTGTGGACCTATCAACCTCACGTTGAATTCGTGAGTGCGGCCCGGGATTCGTCATTGTCCCCCCGAGATCTCTCCCGCACATCGTCGGCATTGCGGCGTATGTCGATCCGCAACCCTGTCGAACCGCTGCGGTGTATACGTCCTGCGTGTCTATGTCGCCGTCAGCCGCCTACAACACCGGCGTTGATCGTGTTGGACAGACCAATGGCATGCTGCCGTTGGATGGCGGTGGGTTTGGGTTTTGCTCGCCCGCACCATTGCGCAACGAATCGGTGTGGTGTGGTGCCATCTGCAGCCGAAATAAGGTTGTTCAAAATGACCGTACTTGCCCGTGATCTGGACCATCCGTTTGGTGGCTCGATTCACCGCAACGGCCGACCGATTGATGCAGAGGTGATCGGGACGCATCTCGCATCTAACTTAACGACGGCCCATTGGGATTGGTGGTTGCGCTATGATTTGTACTGGACGCTTTCTGCGCCGCGAACACCTGCGTCGCGGCCCCTTTCGGCATCGTCTGCGCGCGATCGTGATGGTGCTGCGCCGTTCGTGTTCTATCAGCAAACTACGTGGCATTCCTGGGAGCGGCGCCGACATTGAGGCACTCGCGAGCGGTGGGTGACCATTCGGGCGGTGACGAATCCGTTTGGCGAGATGCCGTGACGCTTCCTGCCGGCCCGGGCCGATCCGTTGTAACCCGCGCGCACTGTTGTATCGCTGCAATTGTGGGATTGGCAAGTGTTGCGTGAGACCACGGCAAACTGGAAGCCAACTGCACATCCAAGCCGATGGTGAATTCACATGGTTGTTGTGACGCTGTTGAGATTCAAGTCGCGTTTGGTGTTGGCTTTCGGCCGCTGGACGCACTCGGGATGGTTCGCCCAGAACCTATGCAGGTTAGAGCGTTGCTTCCGGGGGCTGGACAAATGCGTAGTCCCTACGCTGGATGTTCGCGCATCTGCTCACTGCTCGCGGCGATTGGCATCGACCGTTGGTGGCGTTGGTCACCGAAGTTCGCGGCCATCGTTATTATTCCTGGGCTGCTGAGACGACCTTATGGATTTGCCGCTGCGCGCGACGGATATCTCTGCGGTGCTGGAACGCGACCCCGCAATGGGTCGAGTTCTTTGCAACGTCCACAAAAGCAGAAGAACCGGATTCCGACGGCCGCACGGTCAATACCGATGACGGTTCGGAAGCCTGATACAACGCCACTCCGGCGATGCTGTCGTGCAAGTCGTTCATGTCGCCGATGCTGTGATGCTATTCCGGTCTTCCGCCTAATAACGCTCTCCGGACGCACACACGTCGCTTCCCGATGTCCCAGCGAGGCCTATTGCGTGCCGGGACCGTGGATGTCGTGGATGTTCGCGAATTGACTCGGCTTCAATTATCGAACTTTGGACGCTTGCAAAACTAAACTGCGGCGGATAGCGGCTCGATGAAAACTGCGGACTGGTCGCTTTATCGCTTTAAGCCAGCCCATGCGAGTGTCGGAGAACCATTATACGATCAACGGTGCTGGCATCTTGGTCGTCCTTGATCGCGATACGAGCCGCGCCTCGCCGGCGGAATTCCGGAATCCTGTTGCTGTCGGCGGAATTTCTGTCGCAATTTTGGGCGATGTGCCACCGGCAGACCGTTTGACCCGTGCATGGCTGCCGAGGCCGCCCGAGGTTTTATGGCGTGGTCGTGTGGTGCTTCGCCTGGAAAGTTTGGACTGAGTCGAGCCGGTGCGTCGTTGCGAACTGTTCGCAGCGGGGGAGCGTCGATCGGCGGGAGTGATCAGATCGCTATCCATGATCGCACTGGGATGGCGGCGATTGCCGCTCCCGTTCATGTCGTCCGTTCATTCGATCGCCGGTCATCGGTCGATTGTCGGCGCGGCGATTTGTTTAATCGGTTTGGTAGACGCAATTTGATCGGGCGGGCGTGCGTGGTGAGTTTCGCGCCCCAACGGAATGGGTCCGGAATTTAGCGATGGTGCGCCTTGGCGGCCGCAGGTCGCCGGCTGTTTCCACAAGCCTGAACTGTCCCGGTTTGGTTCGGCGTCGCTGATCGCAAGCGTGTCCGGGGCGAGCTGAAATTCCGTTTGGTCCTACGCCTTGGCAAACCCTGCGACGCTGGCTCTTCTGTCCGATTTGCCGCGTCTGGCAGTGGTGTTCGCCGACCCTGTCTGATTGCGGTGGTCTGTCCATCGTCAATTCGCGGGGCTGAAACCTTGATGGGGGCCGGGTTTGTGTCCGGCTAATCGCGACGGCGGCCGAATCGATCGTTGGTCCTGTTGGCGACGTGATTGTTGCGCGAACCGGCGCGGGGCGGTCCGTTACACAAAACCAAGCCCAAGCGGATCACATCTACCACTCGGCCTGATTGCTGCAAAAGATGGGAGATTCCACGCGTGGCGCTGCTTCGATCGACGGACTTGGCGTCCGGAAGGCATGTTGCCGATCGCATTCGTTCCAAGCCATGGCAGAGTGATCACAACGCGGTGTGATTGATCGAACTCGGTCTAGTCTGGACGGCCGATGGCGAAGTCGGCTTTGCAATGGAAAGCCGTCAAAGCAGCTGGGCGATGCCTGAGCGGAAACCCGCTGATAAGTCCGCGTCCTTCGCGCGAACAATCCGCGGCTTGCCCAAGGGATTTGACGGCAAATTAGGCCTCGCTGGTGCGTCAGACGATTCGCGGTACGTCCTGCTGAAATCGGCCGCACATGATTTGAGCCGTTGGACATCGTTAACCTGCGATCCAGTGCTTCCTGACTTGCCCACTTGGATTCGCCACGATGCTAGCGATGGTGGATCGACTCCGCGCGGATCG
>Ga0163217_1037647_pt1 | contig 13024 bp, 14 predicted proteins | sample SynspAceP_FD_185933 | JGI IMG/M metagenome (GOLD analysis project Ga0163217, IMG submission 185933) | Saline lake microbial communities from Ace Lake in Antarctica - Synechococcus sp. Ace-P (PacBio error correction) | ecosystem: Environmental > Aquatic > Non-marine Saline and Alkaline > Saline ...
GGCCCGTGCGGTTGATCGTGCCTGGCCGTCTTCGGGGCTTTCTCTTCCCTGGTCTCGCTGAGTGGTGAGGTGATCTGATTCTGGCCATGGCCGTGGTCGGGCGCTACCGTGTCTTACGCCCTTGATGGGCCCTGATCATATCCTGGCTGCGCGTGGCGCCCAGCCGAGAAATATGCCGCGCCCCTTCAAAACACCGGGTGCGTAGTCAACCTCGGGTATTGCGCTGGCACTAGTCTCTGGTTCGCCCTGACCGGTGTGTACGCCTTCGATCCCGCGCGCCTTCAATTAACACGCTGAATTCTGTTTGTGATTGGCCGGCGCCTAACTACTGTCTTTCTACAGCAAGCACCCCCACCTGGTGGCGAAGACCGGCAGGAAGAAAAGAGTTCGAGATGCTGGCTGATGCTGAAACGGGCGCTGGCAATCCAATGAAACTGGACCCGGCATGGCCGTCAGCCGCGGCTGAGCAATATCGTTTTAAAAATGCGCTCCACCAATCGGTGAGCGCAAGTCCAGTTCAAGACGCCTCCACACAGCTCAGTAGACAACTAGATCCGGCTGTTTGGCGTCTTCCCTGACGGCCAGATCCAGTGGCCGCTTTGCCTCGAGCCGCCGCCGTTGTAATCGCGGCAGCGTCTTGGGATTGTAAGGTCACCTATCCCAGCGGGTTGAAGGCACACAAACCTTGGCTTGATATCAGGCTGTCCTGAGGTTTGGCAACGCGGTGAAGCTCAAGCCCGACCATCTCGGCCAAAGGTGTGGTAAAATGCGCATTCGAGTAAGGCCTGTCGAGGCCGGCGGCCCAGGTGCTCAGATCACGAGCGTGCCTTTGAACTTGGGTGAAGCCCCAGACACGAAAGGCACCGGTATAACATCGCCGAGGTAGGCGGCACCTTCATTGCGCCCGGTAAAACAGGTTTTTTTCCGGGTTGTCTAACACTCCTCACATGATCCGAGAAGAAAACACCAACGGCCTGTTATTCGTCGCCGCGCCCGCGTCACGTCATCAGGCTGGCCACTATCGTCGTTGTAAACCGCACGCGCAATCGTCATAGCTGTTGTATTCCGGCCAGCAGCTCCGGCGTGATCCAAGTCCTGGCGCGCCGACGGTGTCCTTGAAAGTGTGGGCAGAGATTCTGGGTACCTGTAGCTGTAGCCCCCGGTGGGTGGTGCGCGAGCATATGCAGCGATGAATTCAGCTTCTTTGGTGCTGCAGAAGCCAACGCTTGGCTCCACCGGCTCCAATACCCGCGCCGTCATACTGATTTGGCGTTCTGTTGGCGGTTATTGTTCAGGTATACCTGGGGTGATCGGCCCATCTGCGAAGAAGGTCGTCACATGGTGTTACGCCGAGTCTGGGTCCCTGCTGATTGGTGATCCAGGTGATCTCGTACCCCGCCTGTTTTTCATCATGTTCAACAAGGTTGGCTCATTGAAAAAGCGCTCACGGGCTTTTTTCGAATCGGCAAACGACAGAATCTGTTGAAGAGCCTCAATGGTGTAGGGGCCGCGGCGTGACCACATCGTTTGAACACCAGCAGCTCACCTTGATATGCAGGGCATCCAGGTCGCTGGCGTGGTTTCACGCGGGTAGCCATACAGGCTCATGCGCTGGCGATTGGTCGATTCACCCGCACCAGTACCACGTAATCCGGCAGGGTGTCGACCGGCCACCAGATTCTGCAGCGGTTTGACCTTGCGATTCTGCTCCAGAAGACTGCCATCTCTGCCATCTGTTTCCTGAACTCACTATAGCGCCGATACGCAGGTTCCAGGGCGGCTGGGCTCCACTGCGGATAATCTGGTGGTAAGTAGCCTGGGCTATGAGCCCCTCGGGCCTATCCGATGGCGCGGCTAATTGTTTCCGAGAAGGGCCAGAAAGCAATCACGTGAAGACCGCCCGTAGCCCGCCTGTTGACGTCGCTAAGGTCAATCCGGCCTTAGTTGGCGGCCACAAATTCCACAGTGGAATCAGGTAAAGAACAATTCAGCAAGGCCAAACCACCACTGCCAATAGGACTGAATAATTCGCTGCCTTTCTGCGGCGTTGGAACTCAAAGGCCGATAAAATCGCACTCTGGGAAATACTCCTGTCCGTAAGAATAAGAAAATAGAAATCGAGGTTCAGGGCAGCTGGCACATGACCAAGGACTCAGCCACGGCCAACAGCCTGTCCGGGTATAGCGAGGCGCAGTACTAAAACCGGCAGCAAGCCACAGGAAGTCATAGCAAGGTCTGCCTGAGCCCGGTGAAAGCCAGACATGCCAGTGATGAAAAATCGGGCAGGTGATAGCTAAGAGAGAAGAAAGCAATAAAGCAGTAAAGGCCCATTATTAATCGGTGTTTTCGAGCGAACGCGCGCATGTGAATCGGGCCTGTTTGGACGTTGGTGATTGGCGCCGATTGCTATGGGCTGGAATCTTAAACTAAAGCTTAAAACCCAGATAACAATTAACAGCGTTAGACTTCATACTAGCCTTGCTGAAATACTACATACATTGCTGCAGGAGCGACAAGGCTGTAATTCTTCCAAACAAATTCTGCGGAGCAGACCCTACAGTGACCAGCCATTCGCGGCGACCAACAAAAACAAACCACTCCCCGTCTTTCCCGTTTTATTGGCGCTAGCCGGCTACTACGGCTATTGCATCAAGCTTGCCTGGACGGGCGCGGTAAGTCGGCATCAAATAATGACGCAGCCCCCCTGTTGCGGGAGGCAAAGCCGAATCTGATTTCCTGATCATCGCGCCGATGATGTGGGCGTCCGACCAGTTGACGCAGTTTCGGCATTCGGTGCGTCGCAGCCCTCCGGCCACCCCGACCATCGACAGTCTGGCCGCACCGGCGTGCGTTTTCAGCAACACCTGGTCCATGCCTCCTGCCCCTTCCACTACCCGCGCTGCGCTTGTTTCAGTGGCCGTTATCCGCCCGCGCACCAAACGTCCAACACAGCGATCGTATCCACCCGATTTTGCCAACTCCAGACCTCTTCCTTCGAGCAAACCCTGGCCCCCGTGTGCTAGCGGACCAGGGTTTATGTCAGTATGCTTTATATCGGCAAAAATTCTCACGTGACAGGGTCGGACGTCAATCCCCGCCAACCATCCCTTCGGTGACGAAGCTATCAGGGGCGCTAGGCTTTGACTACTTTGCGGGCTATTTGATTTTTGGCGGCCCGCGTCCGATTGACGTAAACCGCAGGCCTGGATAACCTGGAACAGCAGCCTCCGCAATCACCCCTATAACCTGTGGCTTTGTGCCCTTGGCCCTGCAGACCATCCTCAAGGTGCTAGTATAGCGGCGCTTGCTTATACAGCCAAGCGGTGGCATGGAAGAGTCAGTAGCGCCAATCCTCAAGTGCCCGCAAAGGTCTTGCGCTGGAGCGGCGGCGGACTGTTTTGACGCCCCAGCTCAGCAATGCGCGGCCCAGCTACACCGGCGGTATCTCGATTTCACTCGGCAGAACGCCTATTACACGCACCGCCGAAGTTGGCTTATCAGCGTGCCCCAGCCGCGCAGAAAACTGCAGGTAAAAGCGGATCCCCGACCACGCCTGTACCGTACGCAATTGGAATCCAACTTAAGCCATAGACTGGGATTCGTCGCAAAATGATGACCAACACCTGGATGCTTCGCTCGCTACTCCCGCATCGCACGCGCCCACTGCAACCACCCGCGCCAGCAAGTCCTGGCCCCGAAGCCGAGAGCAACTTGGATAACCGGGATCGGCCTGCGATACGGTGCCGATAACACGGCAAACTGATGAACCTAGACCCAATGGAGGCACTGGATACAGAGATTCGCCCACGGTGCTGGCTGGCAGCCGGGGTTTTATATCGAGAACGCTGTCCGGCGAGCCTGGAGAATACAACCCCGCCAGCAATACCGTTGTGTTCGCCTTCGTCGGCGACAACGGCACCTACGGGCGCAGTTGGTCTAAAGAGCCTTTTCTTGCCCGCGCGCAGGCCCAAGGCACGGTATACCAGGGCCGGGTATCTGGGTGCCGTTGATGCGTGACTGAGCGCCTCTGTTGGGAAACCTGGGGGTCCGCGTTGGCGCCTATGGTTCAACTCCACGACCGTTCTATCACCTGGTTCGCCACCTCGCGGTCGCAGACTGGAGCGCCCCCGGAAGTGGCGAAACGGCTGGATAATGCGCAACCATGGAATCATGACTATCTGGCCAAGCCGACGCTGCGCCCACTAAAACCCGGGGCGAGAATAGAAACTTCTCCTGTCCCGGGCGCAAATCTGGCCGAGCGCCATTCCCCAACCCTGCGGTACTTCACGCGATGTGAATATCTGCCTGCAAACTCTTTCCCCGCAGAAAGGCTTTGTGCAGTCTCCGAAGGACGGTACCTGGTATGGCGACGATGGGCATTGTGCCTGGGCAGAATCGTTCAGGCTCTTGCTGGCGGGTGAACACCTACCGGGTAGACGAAGGCGAAGTCAAAGCCCTTTGAATATTCTCGCGGAAAACACGCCAGCGTACCGTCCGACGATGACAACTTCAGAGCTGCTGTCTAACTGGAGGAGCCAAACTGCGCCGCCGGGGATGGCAGCCTGGACCCAGAGCGCTACGAGTTCCTATGAAATCAACGAAAGCGGGCTCAATCCATGGGCCTGGACAACTTTTGCCGCCCAGGATCTGCTGACCCGCCTGGCGTTGACGCCTGTATCAGCAGGATGCATTACAACACTGCTGCTGGCCAAGCTTCGACAGCATCATCAACGGTCCGAGACCTGCGTGCCCCGGCTGATAGTCGAGTTCGACATGTTTGTACAGGATACGAGTCAACAGCAGATCTGGTGACTGGGCGGGTGTTCGCCGAACTCAACGACGGCCGCTTCCAGTTTGGTACGACTTCAACCTGGATGGGCCTGACCGACGCCGCTGACCCGGCTAGATTATTTGAGGACAATCTCGGTTTGAATTAGCCTGTGAACACCAAGAAAAAGCGATATAGCGCAAGTGTATTGAAACGTTGCCGCTATATCGCGGTCAGACCGTATTGGGTGAACCGTGCCACAAATAAGCAGGCCCCTGACTGCTTCAAGGCCCTAACCATGTTCGGTAACGGGCAGACCGAATGAATTTAATTTCACGCGCCCCTACCGCAAAGTTTCAACCCAGACAGAACCCGGAACTGGAATCGGCCTTTCGGCATAAGCGAAGACGAATCTGCGACCCTGTGGCTGATCGGCAAGAACCGGTGCGGGCAAGTCGGTCCACTTATACGCGCGGTAACCGCTCCGACGATATCGAAGTGGGCCCGTGGGTTTAGGCCCTGCCAACCGAGACCCGCAGTACGCTTAGCGACTTTCCCGCCAGCACCCCGTTGTGACCTTTAATGGACAACCGTGGGCTGGCCGAGGCTGGCTTACGACGCTTCCGAGGATATCAGGCCTGCGAGGGCAACCAGCCATGCGCTGGTCATCGTCATGCGTGCAGACGACCCGGACAGTCCGAGCTGCTGCGCGCGGTCAAGCAGATATCAAAAAAATCCGGCAAGATTCGGCAATGCGGCTGCTGGTAGCACACCGGCTAGAGCTTTGCCTGCGATCACCCTGGAAAACAACGGCCCGATGCATCCTGCACAACGCAGAACTGCCGTAGAGGCTATCCTGGGGTGAATATCGATAGGCGCTCGGTCGATCTGGGTCGGCCGTACGGCCACCAGTGGGCATTACGGAACTGAATCGAAAGCTCGGCAGTTTCGTACTATTGTCCCGCTGAACTCTTTTGGAAAAGCAAGAAAAGCGCTCCGTGGAAGAACCAATTTCCGAGCATTTCAAAACCGAAGTCATGTGGTACGCCGGTGCTGCTGGCGCGGACCGCGACGGTGGCCGTCCCGAATACTTCGGACTGGTAACCGTAACCCGCGCATCCAGGACCAAGATGCTGCATAGCCCTGGCCACATCAAAGTATGGGCTTGGAGTGGGACCAAACGGCCTGCTTACGCGAGATGATCAGTATCTGAGGTGAAGGAATTTGCGTCAGTACGCGGCGCGGATTTGGCCCTGCAAACAACTGGTCAAGCCTGATACCGGTTTAGCGGCCAGACCGGTTTTGGCGCGGCGGTTCCGCTGCCGGTGACCAGCTATTGTGTGACTTACGGCCTGGGGCGCGTGGGCTAGCAAATGTATCTTTTCAACAAGGCCAGCGGCAAGCCCCACCTCCCCGAAGAATCAAGCCACCTACAAACGCGCCTTCGAACAACATTCTGCCGGTAGCCAAAGATGAACACTGAAAAGCACCGTTAAACGCCGTAACGCTCGGCGTTGCAAGCTATCCAACCGGCTGGGGCCCTTCCCTGCTGATTGCGATTCTGCTGCCCTCGCTTTGCTGGTGCTGGTGGGTTTGTACGCGATTATCCGCTACAAACTACATACTCACCTTTTTGTCGGCCTGCTCGGCCTGCGTCGACGCTGGCAAGCAAGTATGCTGCCGTTACTTTCTCGCGGCCCGCAGGCGCGCAAGAATCGAACCGCAAATTTTGGAAGCCAGTTTGGAAGCCAGCCTGGAAAAAGAGCTGGAAACCCCAGTCCTACTGGCGCCCTGGGACAACAGGTGCCAGCAAGCGCTGCTGCCGGAAGTGTTCAACTTGGTGCAAAGCACCGAGACGTGGCGCAGCGTTGCCCAGACACCCCGCGCGCCTCAATAACTGGCCCGCAGGCGTCTGCCCGAGACAGTACGGCAGGGCAGCAAAAATGCCGAGTGGGCCTTCTCGGCCCATGCGCTTCTGCTGGCAATCCTGGAGCAGCTAAACCCAGCGTTACCGCCGCACGCTCAAGGCCAACGTGCCCAGGCATCAACCACCTGAAGTCTCCACGTACTCTGGCTGGAAGAAAAGAAGCCGACCAGTTGCGCACCGGCATGACCCTGGTCCAACGTTCTACCGCCAAAGGTGCGCATGCTCACTCGGAAGGCATGCTCGCCGGCTCGGCAAGCCAGGGCCACTGGGGCAATCCTTTGAAGGGCCTCAGTTGATGAGATGCAGCAAGCGCCTGAAAACGCCTGCTGCTGCTGGAAGTGCTGCGCTCCGGCCATCGATCTGTACCGGCGGGCATTTTCGCTTTGAAGATGCGAACTGAATGTCACCCCGCTGCCACGCGCAAGGACGACACCGTAATTGCGAGAACAAACCAGAGCCAATCCGCATTTTGCCTGATGCGGCCAGACGGGCGCTGGCAGTCTCGACCTCAATGCCCCTGACCAGAAGCGGCAAGCCGACAACCAGCGCCCTGCCCTCGACCGATCTGCGCCCCTGGTTACGAATGCAAGGTAGACGGCATTCCTTTCGTGCGCCATGCTCGACTGCCCGGGTCTGACGGGGACGCGAAAATCGAGAAGATATTGTTTCGAGGAAATGGTCCAGTCAGATATGGTGCTCTGGTACTGCGGCTCGCCAATTCAACCTGCACGCACGAACGCTAGCTGGATCAGGAGTCTTGGCGGCCGAGCACTTTTCTCGCCAATGGCACAGCAATAAGCGCATCCACTATTTATGTACCCGATGTCGCGATTCGTGATCGCCGTGTATGGCCTCACGCACTTGAGTATGTAGAGGCCCCGCCTGGCCAATCACACTCAGAACGACAGTGGACAACAACGCTCTGAAGGGGAAGGCGTATGCTCAAGGAGCCACGGAGCGAGCCGCCGAGGACACGGCAAACGGTAGCAGAACTGAATCCGCGCGATAGGGCTGAGCATGAGCATTTTCGGATGAAAGCGGGATATGGTATCCCTGTAGGCCCGTTATGTGATGTAACAGTGTATTGCTCACTCAGCTCGCGATGATGGACGAGTTCTGCTGATCATAACGGGATGCGCGCAGTCCAAGTAGAGCAACGTACTGGATCGCCGTAGCTATGGCGGGAAAGATATATATGAATTGGAGTACCTGACTCAGTGCCAGCGTTATGGGATCAGAGGCCATGCAATGTGGCAGCTCAACCCGAAGCAGCTGGCGGCGCAGTCTGGATATTGAGTCAGCAAGGCACAGCGGGAGCTTTTCGCGCGTCGTCGGGAATGGGAGAGAGTCTGCGAGCTTGAGGCATGAGGTGCGCCGGAGGTAGCCTGAGCGCTCTTATGAACTGTAGTTGCGAGTATCCTCACCTTAGTGTGAAGCTATATGTAATGTGAAAGCCTGACGAGCCTAGCATCTATTGGCGTAGAGAGCTGTTGTGCACGCGCTGCAATCTCGCCGATCGGAATGGCTGCACGATCACACTAGTAGTCGGAGTGATCGTTGCGTTAAATAGATTGCCGAGTATGGGCACGAGATCATGGGAGCTCACGTGTGAGCTTAGACCACTCTGGGTGGTGAACAGCCCCCAGCGTAGATAGTGGATGCTCAGCAATGACCAGGCTAGGCGCACCGAGTGAAGGAGCGAAGACCCGGTCACGTGGCTGTATGGTCTTGTGCACAGTTGCATTGCCGGCCGATGCGCGAGATCCGGTTGAGGCGCTATAGTAGATTCCCGTGCTCGGGAGCGATAGAATCGGATCCTTTGCGCGGCGATACCTGTCGCCCCTCAGGCGCGTCGCAGTCGTTCGCAGACTTCATCTGAAACGACGCACGTGGCCGTCGAGAGCATGCGCCTGAGACAGACAGACTGTGGGAAAGGCGCCCACGTAGACGGCGCATGGGAGTTACGGCCGGGTATGACGCGTGACTAGAGTTGCGTGATATCGCGACTGCTAATAGGAGACTCCACGGTCATCGTGTAAGGAATAGACTGTGCCAATCTTTTTCGGACGTCTATATTATCAAGGATCCTGTTTCTCCAATAACTGAAGATGCCGGGCCAGGTTTAGGGAATGGGCGAGATGCCTAAGATAGGAGCCATTTCCCGAACGGTAAATAGGCGATGGAGAGTATAAGCCGGATAGAAGTTCAGCTTCATGGGAGTATCGTTCATACATTGAGGTGATAGAGATGTGATGTGACGACTTGTTAGCGTAGTAGGCATGGATCGCTGATACATGTACTCAGATCGAGGAAAATAGTGTCGTAACTACGCTATAGGATGGCGGCTCACTCATCGTCCAGGACCTGCCCGCATGCGCTTGGCTGAGCCTGAGAAGTGGCGCGCGATGTTTGGAGATCGACAGCATGGCCGATCGACTCTAGCGAGTAAGGCTGCTCGAACACTCCTTCCGCACTTCGGGCAGAGACGTGCGTCTTCGAAATGGCAAATCGGCGGGAATTTGGATGCCACCAATCGGTAAGGCAACGAAACTGTTGGGCTGCTTCAGGCAGTACCTCAAGCTGGTCAGCCGTTACCTACTGGGCCAACCCCGCGCGCTCGATGGCCGGAAGGTTTCATACAGCCGCGACAATATCGCCCTGCGCCATCACCTTCCCAGCGGCGAGCGGTCCGAAGAAAAACGCAATTTTATCGTTTGGCATGGTCGCATGAATCCGTAGAGGTTTTCCGGGTTATCGAAAATGGGTTCCGCGAGCGGCCGCGTGCATGTTCAACACAAAGCTCATTCACCGCGTAAGCTGTCGCGATCCAGATTAATGACGCCAGCCCGTCTTGCCGCTTGGCCCGAGCGTAGGTACTGTGCGAGACGCGCAGAATCGCCTCGCCCTGCTCCCCCGTTGCACCCATTTATCCAGAATGCGACAGCGGTGGCGCAGGCCCCGTAGCGGAAAGCGGCATTTTGCTGTCGGATGTAGCAAGCGCAGTCAGCATGAACAACAACCTCTTGTAAAACATCTACAGACACTATAACTATACTCCAATATAAATTCTGTAAACAAACCGCAAACAAGCCACAACTTTAAACTGGTTGTAGCCTGCGCTTCGCCTGGGTTCTCCTAGCCCCTAGGCGCGCCGCCAGACAGTTGCCAACCAGGGCTGCTGCTCACGCGGCAGAGCCGGCAGGACGATAGTAAGTGCTCAATCTCTGACAACACCCTTCTCAGCCGATAACCGGTCGGCCATAGAATTGCGCGATCCAGGTTGTTTGGCACAGGACCACGGATAATCAGGTGACGGCAGATAGGACGAGATCGCAGCTGGCGGTGTGCAGCCATTGCCTGGATGCACTGTCGCCACGGTCGAGCGCTGGTTTCGAGACTGACTAGCGAGGAAGCCGGTGATGGCGAAGTTGTGTACCCGACGTGTACATGGGGGGCTTCAGGCTCTGGTGGCAACTGCCGTCATATGTATGCGCCAGGCAAGCTTTCTGCTGGGGATGATGCACTTGAAAGAGCGTGGTGTCATGAGGCTGAGGATAGCATGCATAAGTGATTGCGTCTCGAGTCAAAGAGGCGCTCGGAGCCCGGCGAGATATGCCACCTGGCGAGAAAATGCCTAGCAGCCCAGGACGATATGGATTACGCAGCCGCTGTATCCATGCCTGGTCCATCATTATACGACAATTACCGCTAGTGACGGAGCAATGATACTCGACACTCACAGCCCACAGCGGCACATTTATGAATGGTATTTCGTCACTAGCTGAGATATCGATAGGTGTGAATCTGCCGTGCACAATCGCCTTGAAGGTGACGCAGAATCACGCCCCAGGCCACCAAGCATATCCAGTATCTTGCCATGGGCGCAGGGCCCTGGATTATTGCGCAGCAAGGCAATCGATAGTTCTGGCTAAGACATCAGTGGAGATCGGCGTTGCCTTTCGCACTAGAATAGAGAATAGGGGCGACGGTCGTTCGCTGTCTACATATATATACATCTCAAGGTCTGCCGAGCTCGCTCTGTCCACTCCAATTTTGACTCTTCTGTCAACTCTTCCAACAGGTTTTCCAGTCATCTCTTCTTGTTCAGTATAGCAATTAGGTTGAAAGAATCAGAACCTGGGAATCTTAGTAACACCTACCGGCATGTGGCATCACGCGTCAGGCTGTATCTGCGTTCTATTTTACATGATTCAAAGATGGACAGCCCACAGTGATCAGCAGTATTGATTGGCAGCGCAAATTGCTGCACGTGAGTGAATGATTTTTTCCACATTTCTCGCGGAGGTAGGAGCTGCTTGCGCGCACCCTTAGGCTACTTGTGCGCCTATATTATCCGTTTACTGTTTTTGCGCTGAGAGAAGATGACAGAGCCGGAGCAGCCGACCGGCGTTCGCCCAATCTACATCGCTCAGTGCTTGGTGCGAACTGGGCAATTAGTCTAACGAATCCCAAGTACAGAGTCGAGATATCAGGGAGGTCGTCACCATTATGGAGCGTCCAGCTCGAGCCGGCTGTGTATGAGTGGTCGCTTCATTTGTACGAGGCCGTATAGCCGCATGATAGATAGACTATGGAAGTGGAACCATACATGCGGAATGATTCGCTTGATCTCGACCTCAGTCGCACAGATCTGTAGCCGCCCACGAGGCTATCGCTTGCTATATGTTATCGTTTCTCACTTGTGGGTAGCGCGCTATAGTGCACCAGCAGACACTTATATTGCCTAAGCACGTGCTGGTAGGGTCCAAAGCCAAGGTATGGACACCATAACCACACAGTGATCACAAGGACGGTGTGTACGAAATTGACACACGTCCACTGAGACGCTATCTTAATATTTCAGCAGACGAGTTCTTCCATGGAGCTGCGCCAACAGGGGTAGAGAGCAGCGACTGGGCAGGGTCCCGCGTGGCGATTACTAAGAGTATGTATACCTCGATTGCGGCGACGAATTAGGCCTGGATATTTTTACTCTCGTTCAGAAGACGAACTATCAAGCCGGCTGCTTGTCAATGATGTATGCTCGCGCATTCACCGGAGAAGTTAGCGCTCTGTATTTTCAGTCTATATGTAGATATGATACCGGCCAGCCCACGCTCACCAAGCGAGAGAGCATGTCCTGTGGATTCGTCTGCGCGCTCCTGATAACAACACTGCGGATGATTGAAGTCGCGAAACACGTGTCGAGGTGCGTTATACAGCTGCGGAAATGACATAATGGTTGCGCTATACACACGGGTATATGACTGGTACCGTACGAAGCGTGCGTGCAAAATAGGAGTTATGAGATCACGACAGAGGGGTAAATATGGATGATCGATGCGGAATGGACAATAGCAGTGCGATTTGTCTGTCGCCGTGTGCCCGACTGCCAGGCAACTATAGTGGGTGTACGTCAGTAGCCTGTCGATGCATAAACAACGCTGTATATGTATTGATCGAAGTGGCGCTGGATGTTGGGCGTATCAGGTACTATTATAGAGCGGCACACTCGCGGCGGAAGATTCACCAGCGTGAGACATACTCTCTGAACAAGCGAGCCGGAGCGAGCCTCGCTGACGCCGCACGTTCGTTGGGAGTGCAGACATGTAGCGTTGGCAGCCAGATGATGCCCGACCAGCCCAAGCCCGGGCGACTAGGAACAAGATAAGATGTTATGAATGGAACACTGCCGATCAGTGACGCACCGCCCAGGCGGTACTTAGCGTGCCTGTGACATCTGCAAGTTGTCGATCGCCAGACCGCTGCTAAGCTGTACGGCAGAGACTCGCCCGTGCGCGCCCAATAGAAAGCCCACGGTAGTGGTGCTTCGGAGCGGCTCCAAGTTCGCAGCGGTGTTCTGGTCTGTCCGCAGGTTTTTGGAGATAGGCAGCGCAGCTCGAACACGCCCAAAGCTGTAGATCAGCCACCCGCCGGGCATCAGCGACAGGTCCGTCCAGTTCGCCGCCGGGTACCCACGCACATCGACGTTCTCATCGATCATATCGACAATCCGATCGCTCACACCCATGTCGATCTGAATCTCCGGGTAGCGCGCCGTAGAACTGCGGCAGTTGCCGGTATCAGAATCATCCGGGCCAGCGGGCTCGGGCACATCCACGCCGTAGCCGCCCCTCTGGGTGTTGCCGATGCGCCGGACAGACTGGTTCTCCGCATCGGTTGCATTTCCAGCCAGCAAATGTATTAACCCGCCTGGTAATTACACCGCGCCCATCGGCGGTGACATTGACCTTGCGCGTGGTGCGGTTTCAGCAAGCTGGACCCGCAACCGCGCCTTCCAGCTGTTTGCACCGCTGCGTGACGGTGTT
>Ga0163217_1058556_pt1 | contig 13024 bp, 8 predicted proteins | sample SynspAceP_FD_185933 | JGI IMG/M metagenome (GOLD analysis project Ga0163217, IMG submission 185933) | Saline lake microbial communities from Ace Lake in Antarctica - Synechococcus sp. Ace-P (PacBio error correction) | ecosystem: Environmental > Aquatic > Non-marine Saline and Alkaline > Saline ...
CAACAAAAAAAAAGAAAAAAAAAAAAAAAAAAAAAAGAGGAGATCCCTCCAAGGTTTTTCCAAAAAACCCTGAAAAATCAATCCTCCCATTCCCCCATTTAAACTTTTTTTGCCAGTGAATGGGAAAAACTCTTCCTGTAACAGCCTTTGGAGAGTCTCCTTCATTAAAGAAAAAAAACTAATTCCCAGTCCTGTATATTCCCCCCCCTGTTTGGTAGCAAACTTTGCTTCATCGGTAAGGTTTTTTTTCAGCCCCTTCCTTTGACGTAATATCCAAGAACTTGATGAATCGGTGAGCTGAATCCACCAGCCTCGCCTTCCTGAATCACCGGGGCAATTCATTTCCTTGTTTCATCTAGAATAATGATAGTTTTTATTCCGAACCGGGAAATCATCGTGAACCAATTCATGTTTGGTGTTTTGATTGACATTTCGCAATTGGCTTAAGGTTCCTTGGTCTCCGTACTGGGGCATATGGCTAGTTAGGATTTCAGAGGTTTTCCCGGAAATAGGATCCCAAAAGCTGAGATCAACTTGCTAAAATGAAGGTTTCTCCTGCCCAACATAAAAACCGGATAGATTCGTGTAATCGGTTTTAAATTTTAAGGCAGCTGATTCGTGCCAAGTTCCTAAATTGCTGACTGGGTCCAGTGTAAGCAAATGTCACCTGCTGCTTTTTTGCCAAAACTGTGGGAATTTTCTTTAAGATTTTCTTTGGGCTTAAATCGAAAATCGCATACTTGCTCCGGTGATTAAAGCAGGGAAAAATACTTGCCTTAATGATTGGAAAACTGAATGAAAGCCGCAAAAATAAAATCCAGCGTATCCAAAGCTGTGATTCTAATTTTCTTCAACTTGTCTATTGGTCATCCTCTACGGATGGATTGTAGTCATGGGACGACATAACTTGGGATTACTTGTACTTCCAGGAGGTGCCAGTCAGACACAAAAGGCTTTTTTGCTATTGCTTCATGCTCCCACCATGGATTTAGGGCGATCGGGATTGGAGGTTATTAATTTATCAAAATAACCCGCTAAGAAAGACCTGAATTCCCTTTTCTGGTCCTCGACTCAGTTAGTCAGAGGTTTACAGGGCACTGCTCCACCAAATATTCCAATTTATTCCCTCGGGAATGAAAAAAAAAGTGATTGTTCGATAGCATATTCCAATGCTAGCAATCACCTCATCCTGTTTTGGTTTTTTAATGAAATACCTACCAAGTATCCGTTAGTCCTTGGTTTTGAATCCCTTGAAGCAATGGCTGAAAGCCTGAATTTCATTCAATTCTCCATAGGATATTGAAAATCGTTTCAGCTTTGATAGCCTATTCGATCTGGAAATTCGATTGGCTTTGGAAAAGAAGTTTTATCCAGCATCGTTTGAAAAACCAATAATTCCTGAGAAACTGTCCATACCTGTTTTTTTTCACCATATTTTTGATAGCTTATGCCTATCGGTTATAAGCCCAAGATAAATAGTTTTAGTGCCCTGTGTTGCTTCAGATTTCTTTGAAATTCTCCAGGAACATTGTTGATTTGTTTGAATCCCTAAAAAACGGTACTCTTTTAATACCGCACCAAACGGAATAAAATGGTGAACTGTGGATGAAAAATATAATCCTGTAAATCCCAACGGGCCTTGTTTTTTATAGCGGATAAAAACTAATTGAAGGCCATCTATGTTTAGTTTCAATCTAAAATTCCTCAACCGATTCTCGTGTCTATTTTTCTGCTTCAAACACAAGAACAGGTAAAGCCAAGCAAATGCTTTGATATTTTTGCTCGCTGACAGGGACTAGTTCCAGCTCTTGATGGATAGCATATCCCGGCAAAACCCCTTCGGAATTGATTTCATAATTGAAAATCTTTCCGTCGGAGCTGTAATTGGGGGAATGCTGGACGATTTTTGTAGATAAGTAATTCCTCTTGAATCAATTAAGAATCCTGATGTTTATTCCTGTTATATCAGATAAAATTTTTTGACCATAGTCCAACTGCTCGAAGGCTGTGAACTTTTGGCCAAATGCAATAATTAAAATAGTTGTGGGTTTGAATTTTAGAAGAGTCAACCACCTGTACGTTGATCGCATGCGTTAGCAACAGATACATTGTTTTGAAATGCTTTAGCCTTAATAGTCCATCAGTTTAAACAGGTATTCCATAGTTGATGCTGGGGATAAAATAATTCCTTTGCGGCAAAATTCCTGATCCTTGAAAAGAAAGGCTGAATTAGTAACACTTTATATAATTTTTTTTTGGGTTCTTGAAAAATTTAATTTAAAGGTCAATTTGGACAATTGGCTGTTTTATTTTGGATGAATTGTTTTGGCAGAAATGTAAACTTGTTAGAATTGATTAAACATTTCAAATGGAATTACAATACGCACTCGACCTGACCGCGGATCATTTGTTTTTGCAATCTCGGGTTCGCTTGCAATTCGAGAACGAGAACATGATCTTTTTGGAGCTGGCTTACCGTTTTTATTACTGGCAATCGGGGGCGTACATGCGAGAATTTTTTTATTGGACAGCTATCCGCTAGTTTGGATTAGTGATATTTTGGTTTTTTTGTATGCGATCCTTTGGGGATCTTGACTGCCTTATTCCCCCGTTTTCTGAGCCGGCTTCGCAAAACCTTTTTTCTTTTTGGACACGCTGGAATGAAGGATTCTTACGGTCCTGGGAGTGGAAAAAGCCTTGAGCTCTCGGCGTCGCCCGGAGATTTGCGGCGAATTATGGGTAGTTTTTCGGCGGTAATGGGAGGAAGTAATTCGGACACCTTGACCACGAAATGTTCCAGTTCCTTTTCCGAAAAGAAGTCTATGCTTCAGGCCTGCCTGGCAGGAGCGATTTTGTATTTGGTACTGAATTATTATGGACGTTCCCCGAGATTACCATATGCTTGATTTCGATGTCTCTGATTATTATAATTCGAAGCTGATCTCGATGAAGTATAAGTTAGCCTGCGACACTGGGATAGGAAGTCAGAGAAGTTGAAGTGTAAAAGCTGAAAACTCCAGTCCCTTTGGAGGTTTCTGTGAACCTCGAAGGTCCTTAATGTTGGTGATAAGTCAAAAATCTAAAGTGAGAAAAGCTGCCAACACTTCCCGGCAGATCGACGCGGATTGTTGTGCGCAGATGCTTCGCAGATTTTTAATAGACGCAAAATAGATCAGCCGGGAAATCAGCGAAGTTTTTCGCGTTTATCTGCGGTGAAACAAAACAGCTCCCGCAGAATCTTCGCAGATTTTTTGATGATGAATAGAAATATGATCCAGCGGGAATCTTTGGGAAAAAAGAAATAGATTTCCCAGGATATTTCCACCCCCTCCGCAGTGAGATATGCTCACGTCGAGATGACACGCAAAGGTGGCAACTTACCGCCAATTCACTGGCTTCAACCGCACAAAAGCAAAGTTCATTCATCCACATTTAAGAAGTTGTAAAGCATTCCGTCTTTAAAGATGATTTTCCCGGAGGGTAAAATTCCAGTTTTAGCTTCTTTAGCATTGCGAAGTCCGCATCGAAATCGTCAAGACAGTTTTTGAATGACCAGAATCTTGTCGATCATTCGATCCAAATCCTCGGCTAATTTCCTCCAGATTCAGGTTTCCTTCGGTAATGGATCATGGGCCCAATCTCACTTGCTTATTTTCTCCTTAGCTCCCCTCGAAATAGCCTCTCTTGCGAATCCAGCCTCCGTCTAAATTCCTTGATCCGTTCATTTCCAGTAAGTTTTGCGTGAACGTTTTTAATGGCTTAAGCTGATCTGTTTTCAGATTATAGCGAAAACCTCGTTTGAATGCGGTATTGCTGAGGATTAGTTCCTCACCGATAAGTCCATTAAACACCGTTTCCCCTGTGGACATCATGGCGTTTGCCCCGTCCATTATTGAGGGATCCGAAACTCATCCAACTTGGAGAAAGCATCGCCTTGTCTTGAATGTATGTTTTCCCCCCCCCCCGGGGTTTCCGTGATGATGATGGCAAGTCCGCGATGCAGGCTTTTCGGAAAATATCATCTTCCATTGGGGGGCCGCATATACTTGGCATCGGGAGTAAAGACACCCATACGCCGACTTTTATCCTCCGCTTAAATTTCGTATCCAGATAGCTTGTTTATGCAAAAATTTCGTACGTTCTGATAATTTCTCCTTGCTGAGTTTATTTCGAATTTTATTACAACAAACAGTAGGATATTCGCCATTTCCTAAAACTTCGCATTGGTGAGATATATGCCTCACTCCTACTCCATTTTGGCTTCTTTTTTTCTAATTGGACCACTTCGGCCAGTTTTTCAAACTTCCCAAATCCACGCACTTTCGATTTTGCAGTGGCATCGGGTTCAGATCTATTATAAGAACTTGAATCTGCACTCAACATCCCGATAGTCCTAAACCCCATTCAAAAGAAAAATGCTCGCTCCAGCATTCCACGATACGGTATCGATGGTATAGGAAAATTTCAACAATTCGCCTCAGCAGCAAGACTCAGAGTTGGAGTTTTTCTCCACAGGAATAGAGTGCAAAAAGCACAGCCAAGGGTCATAAAATCTAGCTTTATTTTTCCCCCAACGTAGTGTTGGTTTAATTCGTACAAAAATTAAGTTCATCTTCAATTATTCCAAAAACGTATAAATTCATTCCTTCTCGGGCAAAGAATAACTTACGTGAAGGTAAAATCTTCAGGAGCAATTCCTCATGAAGCTGGATTGAATGCCAGATCAAATGCCGTTCAGGACCAGTTTTGAAAAAACGTCGTATCGCCTTTTCATCCGATCCATTTCTTTGGTGAATCTCCAATAGAACGGAATTTGATCATCAAAAAGAAGTTGCCGTTAGTTGACTTTCTTTTCAATCGCTTGGGCGACTTCAGTAATTCTTGTTGCGTAATCTGTTCGATAAAGGGGTATTACCGGAGCGGTCTGAAGTGGTATGTTTACTTTGGAAGTTTTAGAGTGGTCGAATTCTGTTGAAAAGTTATAGAAATAAGACTTTACTTGAAAACACTAGTGAAAACGATCAGCGAATCATTTTTCAAGATTAGATGGATGTTAGCATTGTCCCAAATCCAGCTGGTCGTTCCGTCGAAAGTAATACTTGAAATACTAGGGATCGTCGGCGAAAGTGGGAAAAGATTTATAACTAACAACTTTATTTTCTAGATCAAAAAATGCCCAATCTACAGGTGATTTTTATTCATTCTGGTCCCCTAGAGATAAATCAAGTTTTTCCATCCATGGAACATAAATCATCATTAAGTATTCGCAATCGCTCTCTGGTAACTTTTCTCCTTTGAAATCATGGTTAACATAAATTGGAAATCTCTAAAGACCCTTTTACCGTCCTGATCTACTTACAACGGACATTGTAATTAATCGGTCAGGACTAGTTGATCGCTTTCGGTAGTAATAACAATACTATATCACTCTATCAGTCCTAATTCCATTGGGACCTTCTATTTCTAAAGGCAGTGTTTTTTTCAAAAACTAAATCTTCCAGATTAATAAATTGATAGCCCAATTTTGATCTATCAAAATTAATAGAGGTAAGTTTAACGTCCGGGGAGGTTTTTTTGATACATCAAATCCCAGTTGAGAAAACAAAGTCTTTCTCCCGAATCACGCGCAGTGTCTAGGCCATAAAAAAATCAATTGGCTTGATGCTGACTTAAGAATCCGAATCCGAACTTTCCCGCAAGAGAAGAATAGAACGATTGGAAGTAAGAGCGTTAATTTCCTTCATGGGTTCTTGAAATTTGCTTCAAACCGCACACAAGCCAGTTCCGTCCACTCGATATCACGGAATAGATAAATCATCCCTTTTCGGGCAAAATATTTATAAGGAAGACAAAATCTCTGAAGGTAGCAGTTCCTCATGCGCTGATTGAAATCAGGTCAAAGCGTGTAAGGAACTTGTTTTGAATAGGGGGTATCTCCTTTCATCCGATCCATTTCTTTTGTGCAATCTCCATAGACGTGCATTTGAATCACAAAAAGAGTTGCCGTAGTTGACTTCTTTACCTTTTCTCTTGGAGATTTCTTGAAACTCCTCCCTAGAATCCGACGGCTGGTGGGTAATTGATTTTGCTTCAAGCTGGTGTAAACTTGCTTCGTACAGGATTGAGCTAATAGAATCTGTCTGGAGATTATAAAGTGAATTCGTTTTGTGCGAAATGAGTACACTAGCGTATCCCCGTCAGCGCTAGGTGCTTGCTGCTCCAGGAAGCTCCCATAGGCTGTACACCTTCATAATACAGATGTGGTCTTGATAGTTTGGATCGCTCTTTAAATAGCTCGGTTGCCCTTGTACTTACTCGTTATATTCAAGATCAAAAAATCCGCTAACCCCTTCCGAAGGCTCATCCATTTGTTGACCTCCATTAAAGGCGCCAACTATGTTTTCCCACTGGGGGAAAATAAGTTCTCATCCAGCCAACTCCGTTTTATCATCAGAGGTTTTTCTTCAAGATTCCTGCTTGGCAATAAGACATCGTGGACACTTGTTTCCTTCTTGATCAAAATGGTAAGCTTCATAATTGTCCGAGAGATAATACGTATCATCGAAGTAAATATATCTCGGGTGATATAGGGAGAATCGAACGAATTGGGTCCCGTTCTAGGCTCATGGGAATGAACCGTTCGAGAGTCAAATTTTCCAGAATCAATGACTTCTAGTCCTAGCTTCTCCGTCCAGGTTTTGAAATTGTAGAAATCTTTTCGTCAGTAGAGAGAATTCCGAAACTGGTTCAAACCCATTAAGATGGATAAGTCTTCTCCAGATCGATCTTGACTGTGTCTAAGCTTAATAGGAGAAATCAATTGGCCTTCAGCTGACTTAGAATCCGAATCCGAGCTTTCATCTGCCAGGAGAAAAGAAAACTGTGAGCGCGAGTAGAGGGAGGAGATTCCTCTAGTTTTTCCAAAATTAGGTCTGAGTCTTAGAAAAGCATTTCATCGTCGATATTCAAAAACATATACAGCTCTCCTTTTCGGAAAAAAGCTATGTGATAACAGTACCTCAAACCTGTGCAACTTCAGTTTCCGAATCTGATTTAAAATTCGTATCTAAATAGTAACTGACAAAAGAAAAGATTGGCTTCTCTAGGTTCCTTTCTTTTTTCTCGGCTAATTCGCCAAAAGTAGTCCCGCTCAGATCGTGGTATCCAGGCCCAAACATCAAATTCTTGATTTTTCAAGACGTTGTATTCTTTCAAAACTGCTCAATTGAATTTTGCCTTTTTGGATAATTTCCAGGCTCTCATAAAAGAACCAAATTCGCTTTTAGTACGACTTCCCCTAAGGCTCAGCGAAGGCAGATTGACGATAAGCAAACTTGTTTTGGGCTGAATTGGAATGCAAAATTTTGGTGTCCGTAAAGCAAAATAAATTCTGTTTTCGCCAGCCTCTTGCTCCGCTCGTTCAACCATCTGGAGAGTCAACAGTGTTACTTATCCAACTCTGAAAGACATCCAATTTTCATAATTCTTGTCGCGAATCGCGCAAGATTTAGTATGCTAAATTCCCTGAATCCCAACTCCGTCAAGTAAAAAATCCCCATAGTGATTGACGAAAGTTACCGTCCTGAGCGACTGATTCTCCCCATTCCATTGATTTTAAACTCAGGGGGAAAGAGTATCCCCAGGAAATATTTTCATTAATCGAGGCGAAGAGTTGCCTGGTTTTTGACATGCAGTATCCAATCTGAATTATGGAGTAATAATCTGTAAACCACTTCCTCCCCCGATTCGTGATTTTGATTCCAGAGGTGACATTCCTTTACTCGCATTGCCCATCTGATCGTAATTGGATCAACTTATGTATGTGCAAGCTATTCATATCGATCATTTCATCCGGCTGGATTCTGGATAGATTTTGTAGAGCAATCGGTCTTTGGGTCGTAGTCTGACATAAAAAGACCCATATTCAGAAATAGAAACTCACCCTTGGCATCGATCCTGACTGTAAATCATAGGCTATAAAGAAAAGATCAATTGCTTCAGCTGCTAGAATCGGAATCCGACTTTCTCCGCAGGAGAAGAATACGAAACGTTGGAGTAAGATGTTAATTTTTTTCATAGTGATTTTTGAGATTTGGTTTTGTCGCACAAAAGGCTGCCTCATCCTTTTGATTCCATAAACTGCTAATACATGGTCCTTGAGAGATGAATGGACCTCCGTAATCTTACCAGTTTTTCCGGTAAAGTGACTTCCCCCTATTTGATTTAGGTACTGTTAAAAAAAAGTCAAATGTTCCTGTTGGATTTCTTTTCCTCAAAAACCAGTTGATTAAGTGATTCTCCAAAATAGCTGTGTTTCCTGATCCCAATTCATTCCATAAATATGAAACCTTGCTTCCACCGTCCGAGGTGATTCCTTATACTACCTCTTGACTTTGGCTTGCTGTTGGATAGGTGGACTCTACCTCGGTTAAGCGTGACGATGAAGAAAGGTAGCCTTGGAGTATTTCCTGTTGAGATGTCACTATGTAAACTTCATTAATGGGAGAGGATGAAACTAAAAACTGATCGGATGACAGCGAAAGTAGAATAGGCTCTAATCATAGACTTGGGATATTCAGTATTGTCTCAGTTTGGATCTCGAAATTGGATAAGCTCTTCAAGAAAGTGGTAACTCGACCTTCTGAGACTCATTTCTTCAAGGTTAATTAATAGGCTCAATCCAACCTATGAATAGACTCAGGCCGAATTTCACAATAAAACACGAAGCGTGGCGAGAATGAGTATAGAGAGATCCTCATCGCATATTAGCTTCGATCTGATTTCCTCATCCTGCTTTAAGGAAATCACTCCCGTGACTGCGGTGCGAATCGAATACTTACAACAGGCTGAGTGCTGAAAAGCTTGACAATTTCCTCCCATGCAAAAATGAAATCTGCGCTCATTCTCTGCTAACTACTGGTATGCACCACATAAAAATGAGGGTGAATACCAATGGCCTGAAGGTCTCGCGTCCATGGATGTATCGGACAAAGAGTCATGCAAGCTCAGTCAATACCCTCAAGTTGCGGGGAGTTTTGATTCAGGTTTATGAGTGTCTTCATCTTTAGGCCAAGAAAGACCTGCCTAGCGGCTTCTTGATAAATAAAGAAAATGATGCCTTTGGAATCGATCAATCACGGTGTCGATGGTGTGAAGAAATATTAACCGTCAGCTGACTTCGAATCCGAAGCTTTCCTCCGCAAGAGAAGAATAGAACCGATTTGAAGTTAAGAGTGGTTAATTTTCATAGGATTTTTGAGATTTGGTTTTAGTCGCACAAAAAATAATTCATCATTTTGTTTTCGCTTTGTGTAGCAGCCCCATTTTCTGAAAAATACGTTTCCCGTAAATCTCAGGCAAATTCCCGCTCCTCGTAGATCATATTAAACTCATGATCAAGAAAATGCTTAAGACTAACACTCAGTTTTCTCCGTCCGTCGCTTGAAACTGCACTGAACGGTACTGAAAATCGTAGCAATAGGACTTTTGATTATCTGATATGAAAGGACCAAAAGTGGTTTCCTTGTATTTTTGCTTGAATTGCTTCCCCAAGGCTTCATGGAGTTGAACTCTGCGGTGCAAGTTCCCCGGACGCTTTCAGGCAAGAGTTGGGTTTTTATAGATTTTCTCGTCAGTGAAATCCTTCCTGATAATATAGATGTCAATCCATTGACCCCGTTGGTGCTCGATCAAAAACCTGATTATCCTGTGAGTGAAGATAAAATTCGGTCGGTATGTAATTGTTTGAAATTTCGGCCTCAAGAACGGATTTCAAATTCTGCGCAAGGCAATCGAGCAAAGGGATTTTTTCGTGGTTTAGCTGAATCGCTCTTAAGGTCAACAATGGCAAATCTTCCCGAAAGAATTACCTCCTCGAGTTTTTCTACATAGGTTCCAACAAAGCGATTCCCGAATCATCAAAACTCCTGAGAAACTCAGAATCGTGTTTTCTGGTAACTAGGTCTGTTTCAAGATTTCTCCCATTGAACATAGTAAAATTCGATTTCCCTTCTCGGTCCATCTGCGAATGCCATCTGAAAGGAAATAAATACCTCCTGTTTTCGGTGATGTGAAACTCGTAAGGCGAAAGGCCCCCAATGGCCCAGTTGGGCCTCTTGAGTAAGATTGAATGGAGCGAAGTCCACCTTATACAGTTTCAAGTCATCTGATCCAGCCCGCAATTCGGTGCTATTTAGAAGTAGAGGGAATTTTTATCCGGTGAAAGAGCCATCGCGCATACCTCGATCCACTGCCAGAAGTAAATCTCCAGAATCAACTTTACCGTTCCAAACTGTAAGAAAATTCAACCCTTCGTCCAAGTGAGACCGGAACCGAGCTTTCCCCACAGAAAAAAGGAAGGTGAGATTGGCGAGTAATGGGAGTAGTTTTCAGTAGTTTCCCTTAAAAATAAAAGTGAATACTGCCAAACCCAGCTTCGCATCTTCCACATATTTGACATAGCTCCAGAGGCTTCCGTCTTTCCAGAAGGTAGGAGTAATTGATTGGTTCCAAATCTTCGATTTTGGTTTCACCCAATGACCCTTGAAATCCTTATCGTAAGGCAAATAGGTGAGTCGGCATGCGTGGAGGGTCCCTCTGGGATTTTCAGCTAATAGGTCTTCGATGCCAAGTCTCAAAATACATTTTCCCGTCGATTTCGGTCCCATCGGATGGCCATGAGTTAGTTGCTCATCGAACCTTCCGGCTATCTTTACATGAATGATGCTGATCGCTATACTCATTCTTAGGGTGATATTCCATTATTTGGCACGGTTTCGTATGCTGGATATCAAACCGAAATCAATGCAGCAATCTCTGCGGATCCAACCGGTAATAACCCACTCATAGGAGCGGCGGAAATCAAGCAGCATCCCGTTTTCGATTTCTGCAAAATCATAGGTGCAAAAAAGTAAATGCATGCTGTTTTCACCCGATTTCGGCACCATAGGTTCTGCTAAAATCGTTTACAGATTTTCATTTTCGGGATGGGGTGTGAGCTTCACTGTCTTGCTTTGAGTGGATCTAGTAGAAAAAGCTTCCTTTTCTGCATTGCCTTCCTTATAGGGTTGCCGTATAAAATCTTGTTGTTTTGGAAAAACATAAACTGCCCGGTTGATCAATTTTTTGATAGTCATTGCCAAGTTCTGAAGCGATCCCCTCTGGTCCTTTTGGTTTTTTCCGGTTTTCTCCAGCGGTTATTGAATTTGCCAAAAGCTGACGTGCTCTGAATAGCTAGCTCATCAGTTGGCCCCAATTACGAAAAATCTGAAATATAGGGCCAATGCATGGTCCCCTCTTTTTGAAAATCCGTTTTGCCGATCAATTTCAATTCTTCAAAATCCACTTCTCGTGGAGTTTCAGCGTTCCTCTTCAAAAAACCATGCCTCCCCCTTTTGGTCCTGACTGAATCCCATAAAGCAAGTCATAAGGAATCACAATAGGTCATCTCCGGCTCCAACCACGACGGTATCCACCGAGTGCTCAGATTTCGCATGGGGGGATATTGAGGGTCAGCAGTTTGTGCATCCTCATTTTTCCCCCCAGGATCGAGAAGGATAGGAAAAGAAAAAGGAGTTTAGTTTTTTTCAATGATTTTATCAGTTAGAAATCCAAACGTATAAACACCGCAAAGCCCAGCTCATCCTCCACATTTGACATAGCTCCGAGCTGCCGTCTTTGAAGAATTTCTTTGAAAATGGATCGATCGGAACTATTTTCTCTCCGAGTGATTTAGGTTTTCATCAAAGACCGTCCAGCCACATTTTTGAAGACTAAACAGAAATCTCCAATTTCTCTGTCCCAGATCTTGTGAAAATCTTATAAATCTCCGACTGAGTTTTTGTCGTAACGGAAGCCTCCAAATTTGACGCTTTTCTTCCTTCCCGCTCCTTAGCTCTTCTAAATTCATTGATGGTTTTCAGCATGTTTTGTTTTGGGAAGGAATCCATCTTTTGTCAGCTGTCATTCAGAGTGAAAAAAGTTTTCCAAACGTTCCGAATCACTTTGCAAATCCAAAAATAAACACTTCATTGACGTAGGCTGTGGCATAGAATTAGTACTTGTCAACCCAACACCAAGTTGATGGCTTCATATCCTCGATATCAATTTTTCCTGTATAAAAATGATATAGTAAACGGCACGATTCTACTAGCACAGCAGCTAGCGAACCTTTTTACGAATCATTTTCTTCGAAAGAAATAGTCGCTACCCTTGAGAACTTGGTCATAGTTCCAATGATGGAATATAGGAATTCTCTATCGGCGACCTTTGGGTTATAACGCTGATAATACTTCAGGTTCAAACCCCGGCAAAGCATCAGGAGTAAGGCTGATAGCGCGTCAAATGGAGCTCAAGTCCGGAACATAAATAAATCTCACTTCCTCAAACCCGTTAAAAACCATTTTTTCAGTTTGATCGCATTTGGGATGGCATATGGGCCAGCCGGTACCCGAGTGGGCCTGTTTTCTTCTGTGAAATCTTGCGGGAGGCAACTTAAGGCTATCCAAATCAATAACTTCCAGTTCACTTTTGGGTGTAAAGTTTTGAATAGCTGTTTTTGAATCGTTGAAATATCTGAATGACTCACCTATTTTGGTGGATCGATAAGCTCGTCCCCCCGCATCTACCATCACGTCATCTGCTAGAGTAAGAAAAGTCAAAATCCTTATCCTCTTCTCCTTCCTGTGAACCCTGCACAGGAAAAAGCAGAGAGAAGCCTAAAATCGATGATTGTTAATGTTTTCATAATTCGTATAAAAGTTAAACAAGTGAAATACTGCAAAGCCCAGCTCATCATTCACATTGACCATAGCTTCCAGAGCTCCGTCTTTGAAAAGTAAAATCTTGGTATATGTAGCTAGGTTTTGAAGTAGTATTTCGCCAGTAAGTTTAGATCCCGCTCATAGGCGAATAAATAAATTTCAGAAATCAAAGGAATCATCACTTTCGTTAGAAGAGGCACAATTTTGCTCCCTAGGCCGAAGAAAAAGCCCTGTCTCTTTCATCCAAAGCAATTTTTTTTGTC
>Ga0163217_1073344_pt1 | contig 13024 bp, 14 predicted proteins | sample SynspAceP_FD_185933 | JGI IMG/M metagenome (GOLD analysis project Ga0163217, IMG submission 185933) | Saline lake microbial communities from Ace Lake in Antarctica - Synechococcus sp. Ace-P (PacBio error correction) | ecosystem: Environmental > Aquatic > Non-marine Saline and Alkaline > Saline ...
TTTTGAAATCTTGGGAATGAATCGCTGCTGAAAAGAGAAAAAATAAAACCTTGGGCGGAAGAAAATCAACAGCCATAAAATTTGGAAACAGATACCACCCAGATAAATAATGGACCACCTGAAATTAACCCGGATTAATAGCAACTCTGTCTGAATAAATGGTACATAACTGGTCGCTTGGCAGACTGCGCCCCCCAGAGGCGCTGACAATACCTGCCTGTAGCAGAAGTAAAATCGAACCAATGGCGATCCCAATAGCCAAGACCCCTCGCCGACTTTCAGCATTGAAGTCCGCCGAGTTTAACCCGCTTTCAGATCCATACCTTCTGGATCAACTTTCAAATAAAAGCCACATCACTTGAACGCTCACACTGCCTCAATAAATTTCCCGCTACCAGCTCGGTTTACGATCACTGAAACGCACAATGATTTCGTCTGCGTCGTTAATGACGTGATGTTGGTTAAAATCAAACCCATCGGTCGATAGGACAACCGCGGAACCTAATGAGCTTGTTGTGGTGCACGAGCTGTAAGGGTCACCAAAAAAGAAAGCGCTAAAAAAAATCATCAAAATGGCGTGCTTTCAGGGATTTCCATTCCCGAGGGAGTTGTTGTGATGAGGTCATTTCATTGGGTTTAACTTTTGTACTGGGAATATAACGAATGCAATCGCCATTTTTTCAGCCACGAAGTTCAAGTAACTCGGGTAAAACCACCCCTTGCCTGACAGCTGAACTCAACATTAACCACATCAGCAATGCCATAAACATTGCGCCTGTTGTTTTTTATTGCGTCATTACTTTCCCTATGATTTTGTGTTTCAATGGCTAATTTTTTTTTTTTTTTTTTTTTTTTTTTTTTTTTTTTTTTTTTTTTTTTTTTTTTTTTTTTTTTTTTTTTTTTTTTTTTTTTTTTTTTTTTTTTTTTTTTTTTTTTTTTTTTTTTTTTTTTTTTTTTTTTTTTTTTTTTATTTTCTGAATTTTTTGAAGGCCCGTTTTTTGACCCATAAATCCAAGCATCAGACCAGCCAATCCACAATAATTTCCAAGAATTTCATCTGCAAACAATAAAATCGGCTGAATAGCTTGCACCGCAAACATAAATAAAATCGGAGAAGATTACATCAATGTAAGCGCACATGTAATAAGGCCTCTTCTGGTTATAGAGACAGTTCATTTGCCTGTCGGCTGTACGGCTTGATTGTTAGGAACGCAATGGTCGAAAGCGGCCGTCCTCAACATGTTCATCTTAGCAGCCCGGTTTCCACAAGCTTTTTTAAAACCTGACATTTATCAACATGTGGATTGACGCTCAGCCCTCAGCCAGAATGTTGAATCATCTGAAGAATGACTGTTGTTTTTCTGCTCGATCAAGATCTTTGGTTTCCGGGCCAGCATAATTTATTGCTGACCAATTTTCTCTACCGTCACCGCAGGCCACTTCGCCCACGACAGTCACAAATGCGCATGAATCACACTCCAAATGCATTCACAGCCCCCATATGAGACCAACCGTGAAAATGATTGTGCTGTGCACGCATTTTTTCAATAAACAGCGGAAAACTGAATCTTAATTCCCGCACTAATAGACACGCTGCTTTCTATATGAGCACCATTGTGGCTACGTAAGCGGTTTTGAATGTGCTATCTAGGGTAAAACCGTCAGGTACCAATTTGCATGCCAATTTGAGAAGGCAAATAAATCCTGTGTTGGTCTTTCGCCTGGTTTCGGTACGATGCCAACAACCATTCAAAATTGCCGGACCATCTGAGCTTTCCAACGATGCATCCCGTATATCAATACCGTTTGAATATCAGTAAACTACTCAAAAGGTTTCCAAAACCTCTTATTTCATCGATCAATTCTGATTTAAGCAGTAAATCGGTTTCTTTATCCATCCAATTGAATAACCATAGCGATTAATTATCTTACAGGTTTGATTTCACTCTCTGAGTAATTGCCGGCAATGCGATTCGTCTTTCACCCAAATGTTTAATTCATAAAAGGGCGTGGCTGATTCGTAGGCGGACGGGGTAAAGTTCACTTGGAAAGCCTCGGCCTAAAAGGACGCTGACTGACATTGATTCGTTACCATCAGGGTTAAATGGCATGTCACCGAATCATTAGAACGAATCACCTCTCGGCGCACCATTAAGTGAAATAAGCCTCTCCGAAACCTCGGTACCACCATCAATTACGTATGAAAATACGCCACTGATTGGAATGTTTTTGCCACTTTTGATAAAGCAAAAACGTCCTTCAATAGTTGGAGTTCCTTAGCTGCTTGACTCCATCCGCTCGAGTAATTCCTATCAAAGCGGACTCTGCCTGACTGTAGGAAATAAATAAAACCACAACAGCGCAACGCAAAAAACGAAATCGCTGGCGCATTTTTTTATCGCTCCGTGCCATAGGAAACGACACGCCCGTATGAAAACATGCCGGATGTACCGAACCATAACTCAAATTTTGTGGTCACGCAGATAATTTTAAGTCTGTCTTCAAACTTACCGGCCTCAGCGACCGTCCAACGATTGGACTGGACTATCATGGTTAACAGTGCTTCGTGCATCACCTGGCCAACCGGCATGTTATCAAAACCCGGATGCTGCTGAACCACACCCACCACGGCAAAGGGCCCCACTGAGCAGCCACGCCAAGCCAGTAGCCTGCTTCCAAAAAAAATTATTCGGGAAACGCAACAGTTTTTGCTTGGATTTTTACTTCAAGCGCAAATGAATAATGCTGGTTTCGTCATCAAATCGCAGATAGAAATCCTCGAGCTTAAATCCAGAGGAAATTGGTGATTAATGCTTCTGGTAAGCCGTGCAAAAGTCACTTGCCTTGTTGGTATCGGCATAAAGGCTTCAGAGCATGTTGTCATTGCGATTAAATCAACGCTTGCTCAAGTTTCAATACCTGTCAGCTGGGCCATCAACCAAAGCAGACACTATTTCGAGAATGATTAATTGCCATTATTATTCCTCTTCACCCATCACTGACTTAACTTGTTTATCAACTTGCCTTCCCTAGCTCCTGAATATCTTGATCGTATACCGGTACCGATCGAACAATCCATCGGCTTTGCGATTTCTTCATACTCATACCTTCAAATTCACGCAATTAAATTGCGGTAGCCGTGTCTTCCGGCAGTCCTTCAATACCCTTGTGGATAGCCTGTTCCAACTCTATCACAGCATGAGACTCTGTCAGGTCTCAAATTCTTAAGTTCTGAGTGCATCGTAAAATTAGTTCATCCATAGCATCAACACACTCATCGGTGGTCGAACGCGAACTGGCGGTTAGAAATGATTTTTGAGTAATTGATAGCGATACGAATAAAAGCCATGTATAGAACGCACTGTCCCGCGAAAGGTTCGGTAATCGCACGATAAGCCTTTATAATCCTCTGCCTACAATCCATTGCTCTACTGGTTCATGCACAAATCCGGTTTATCCACGATGTATGATTCGCTGTTGGTATTTCATTATCAGCAGAAATCAAAGGCTTTTTTGTCCGCCCGCCCTGCACCCGCTGAACTAATTCCCTGATTCTCACGTTCAGATTTATTTATCCGGCCTACTCCGACAAGCCGGAGACAATTTTCTGTTTTAATGCAGATGACCATGTCATTTATTTTTGTTCCACAAATCAGTCTACAATAATTGGTGCAATCTACCTGTAAACTGGAACCCATGACGACAACCCATCATTTTGATCTGCTCATTAATAGGCAGCCGAGCAGGTTTAAACACTGGCCTTAAAGATTGGCAGATCAAGCCCGTGGTAGCCGTTCTAATCCAAAGCCAGCTTGAGGAAGGCGCTCCTTTAATGCCCAAGGCGCATCTCCGTTGTACTCGATAAGCCGAACTCATTGCATCTGAATATCGATGATACTCTTCGCGCAGGAGGCGGATTTGCACGAAGAAGTCGGTTCGATTTACCGTCGAACATGCGCGGGAAGTATTGAAATGTTAATTGAATCAAGGCGTTTTCCTTTACCCGCGACAGATATGACTACCCCGAGACCCTATCATCTGACACAGGAAGTGGTCACAGTCATCGACGAGTGATTCATATCGGCTGATGCAACCGGTCGGGCAGTGGAACCACGCTGCTGGAAATAAAGCGAAAAGCACATCCGAATATTTCATTTTTCCCCTACCATATCGGAATTGATCTGATTACCAGACGCGGCAACATTGGCCGCTGAGGAAGATACCTGCTCGGGCTGTTTTTATGTTCTGGATATCAATAAGAATTCGACCTAAAACCTTTCTGGCCCCGGGTCACAGTGTTGGGCAACGCGGTGGCGCGGGAAAAGTGTATCTCTATACCAGCAACCCGGACCGTCTCAACCGGTGAGTGGATTGGCCATGGGTTGGCGCGCCGGCTGCCCGAATCGCCAAATATGGAATTTATTCAGTTCCACGCCGACTGTCTTTATTCACCCAGGCCAAATCTTTTTTGAATTCCGAAGCTTTGCGTGGTGAAGGACTACAATAAAAACTCGCTGATGGCACACCGGTTTATGCGGCACTTCCATCCTCAGTGCCGAACTGGCACCCAAGAGATATTGTGGCAAGGGCAAGTTGAGTTCATGAAATGAAACGAACTGGGTCAGGATTGGTGTGTATTGGATATCAAGTCATATCAAACGGGCCAAAGAATTTATACCACCGCACTCCCCACCATCTATCAGCGTTGTCTGCAATTGGTGTCGATATGGCGACAGAGCCATTCCGGGTGGTACCAAGCAGCACAACTACACCTGTGGGGTGGCAATCAATGACCTGATATGCGAGGCAGACAAGATATCGATGGACTGTAATGCCATTGGTGAAACAGCTCATACCGGATTGCAATGGTGCCGAATCGGATGGCTAGTAATTCGTTAACGGAAGTGTCTGGTATTTGCCGACGCCGGCCCGCCTCCGATATTGTTTGAAATCGTCCAAAACCAATTGCTGATGAACATTCCACTTGGGACGAAAGCCCGCGCACGCCTGCCAAGAAGGCCTGTCGCAATAAGCCACAACTGGACGAATTACGTCCGGTTTATGTGGGACTATGTAGGTATTGTGCGAAGTACTCAGCGACTCAATCGTGCTCGCCAGCGCCTGTTTCTTCTGGCAACAGGAAATTAATTGAATTTTACCAGTCAGCACCAACATATCAGCAACTGATTTTACTGAGTTGCGGAATCTCGCGGATGTGGCTGAAACTCAATCATCGAATCTCAGCAACTGCACATGGGGGGGGGGGGGGGGGTGGGGGGGGGCGTTTAAGGAAAAGTCGTGGACTGCATTACACGCGTTGAATTATCCTGAAAATGTCAGATAAAGCCCCATCAACCAGCATTATTGCTGGAAAAAGGCCAGTCCGATTCGCACCCAGCAATTGTCGATAATGTTCTTTATCCCACCGAATCCTTAACAAACGACTATCGATACGTGCTGATTCATCCTGCCGATTTGAAATGAACAATCACCGCTAATCGGGTTACCCAAAGCCCGATTTCAGTAACAGATCAGTAGATAGTGAATTATCGGCATAACGTATTTGGGCCAAAATACTCCTTTTGTCAAGGATTCAATAATGCTGGGTCGTTTTGGTATTGGCCAAATAACACCCAAGGCGAAAAAAATGAAAACCAGCAGACTCACCACCAGCCCTATCACGAAAAACGCAATTTAAAAATAAACTCAACAGCCAGCCAGCCGACACAACTTATAAGCCGCTGAACAATGCAACTATCAGACTGTAAAGAAAATTAAAGCACGCGATCGATCTTAATGGCAGAATAAAATCCCTTTTCTGCAATATTCCATTCCATATTTTCAAGTTGCTGGGGCCCTGTTTTACCAATGACAGGCCTAATAATCCTTAAAGCCAAGAGTAAAAGTTCATACCGTTAAATTTATCAATCCCATTCTGCAACAACAGGCTTCGGCCCGACTTCGCCGTCAGGGATGATATAGAAACCATTATTTGTATCCCTACCCAGCTTATGGCGTATCACTGTTACTGGTGACGAAGCTTGCCGTTTTTTTTTACAAAACCTACTGACAATGATGTTTAATCAGCTAAGTCCAGAAGTCGTGCCAGATTTCGGCAATGTGTAATCCCAAGGGTCGGTCCTGCTTGCGCCTTTTTTGTTTGATTAAAACTGCTGACGGATATCAAATTGGTGTTACCTGAAAGCCAATGTGCTTTTCTCTCACACGGCTGCAGATGTTTTTAATTATCGCAGTAAAGTTATATTGCTTACAGTGAAAGAATTATCAGGTTTGTGGGTTGTACTGGGCAATGCCCAATTACCAAACTGCATTACACTACCAATCACAATCGCGGCTTTTATTTGATTGCCCTCCCTCCGAAACAGATGGCTGTGCTGAAACTTGAAGCATTATTGAATGACGTTGCCAAACTGGCTTCTGAGTCCAGCTGGCCATGTTAAGCCGGTATTAAGCGGGTATCCCCCCTGATTGTGCAGAAAGCCGGGAAACTGTTTACCGCACCAACAACTGAATCTGGATTTAATTGGTGGTGTCAGCTTTCGTAAAGGCTGTTATCCGGGACTAGGAAGTGGGTCGCACGCTGCATTTCTGGCGAAACCAAACGTCGTTTATTTAATGCTTGTTGCAAACATCAAGAGCATACCTGCAGTGGTGAAACGGTTTAACGATATAGAAGGTGCGGTAATTCGGTCATATCGTTCAAGCCATTCAAGGTCATGATCACAATTTTTCCCTGCAGTTAAGCTTTAAAGCTGGAAGGCGCCGCCAAAAAGGCGTTATTTTTTAAGCGATAATACCGCTAATTGAACAGGTCAGCTGTCGACTCCCGGTCTAAATTTGGGTTACGGGCTTGTTGATCTTTTCATCTCCGGCCTCTATTGTGAGATGAAAGATCAACAAGCCCTAAGTCGAGATCCAGCTTTTTTAAGCTTGTAACGCTAAATAAGCCCGAAAAGTAATGCCCCAGACCGGTTTCGCCGCTTGGCGGTTTTATTCCAGCGGGTTTTCAGTGAGTGCTTTTTCGATCAATGGCCCGTTCCTGTCCTTCAGATGGCTTCCAGATCCTGAATTCAGGGCCGGTGCGAAGTGGTTTCTGAATGCCCGGAATGGCATGGCCAATTGAGCTGAGCTAAGGCTGGCAGCCACAAATCCTCTGCCGAAAATTCGTGTCCCTATCTGCCCAGGTCAAAGCGGCGCTCAAGCGTATTCTCCAGTTCACGAAACATTTCCCGGAAAGGGATCACTGTTGCAATGCCGTCAATGGCTTCAGCCGCGTTAAAATCATGACAGCGGAATGGGTTTTTATCTGGCCAGTTTTTGCAGGAATGTGTTCAGCTAACAATTGAATATCGGCCTGACGCTCCCTAAGAGGCGGTACATGCAGCTCAATAACGATTCAGCCGATAGAATATCCTGGCGGAACGTGCCTTTATCGGGACGCATTCCGCAGATGTTAATGTGTTGGCCGATAAAATCCGCAACATCGACGTAATTTCCTCATGGCCCACCACCGGACGAATAGCTTTTTCCTGAATTTGCCCTTAGCAGTTTGACTTTGCAATCATTAAGGGTAAATCAGCAACTTCAATCAAGAAATAATGTGCCGCCATTGCATCGCTGGATATAATCCTGTTTATCAGCAACGCCCCGTAAAAGCCGCCTTTTTTTGGTGGCCAAAGAATTCACTTTCCCACCAGCTCATTAAGGATGGCTCCCAATTCCACCGGTACATAAACGCTTTTTCAGCGCGCGCCACCCAAATCAAATGGAATTAAATCGGCAACCAGTTTCCTTAACCCGTACCGGATTCTCCCACATAACATAAACCGGTGCTGACTGCGGCCAAGCTTTGGCAGAACTTTTCCGCGCAGTTGCCAACGCCATCAACTCGTTCACCCAGTAACGATCCCGGGAGCGGTCGTTCGATTTATGGGGTCGATGGGAACAGTTTTAATCTGCTTCCCCAGTTTCACGTAAAACCTGCAATTTTCAACGGCTTGGAAGACAAAATCAAACGCACCGGATTTTCAAAGCGGTGACACCAAATCCCATATTGGGCCATAAAGGCGGTAAGACAGCAACGGTAAGTCAGGGGTGTACTTTTTCCTGGATTTTTTTGAGCCCAGGCTGTAACCCATCGCCATCAGGTAAACGCAATATCGGTGAATACACAAATCAAATGGATTGCGTGACAATAACCTTTCGGCTTCTGCGAGTAGTTTCGGCTGAACACAATCTATCGACATGCAGACAGGTCATTGACAGTAAATCAAAGAATGTCTGGCTCATCTCTGACAATCACGCTTTGTTGGATCATTGAATAACTCTTGTCTTTGCATTGATAACTGACTCTGAAACAACTACCCGATTCAGGTAGATAGTTTAGTCCCTGGCACCCTTGGGCCTGGCATAACTCACGTGCCAGGTACAGAGCCCCAACCCTGTTTCCACCGCTTCCGTTCAGAAATGAAACGGCTCAAATAAATGTTTGCATTGCTGTGGCCTGACACCAAGCGCATTTCAATCAATAACGGTCGAATATTTGATATCCTCAAGATTGTTTAAGGTAATACGGATTTCAATTGGGCGGATCTTGCCTTCTTTATCAGCATAGTGCCACGCAAGTTATCAGTCAAATTCCACATTACCTGAATCAATTGTTCTTTCATCGGTAACAAAATACGAGCCAACGGCACCGACGAAATATCAATGCAAATTGCCGCGGCCGTATATGTTTGATTTCAACAATACTCTTCTACCAGTTTTTTCCAACCACGATTCAATACCACTTACGGTTTGGGATCCACAATTTTTTTTGCGCCGACTCATTTCTAAAAAAATGGTTCATAATGCTGTTCATTCGGACACTAATGACGCTGAATAATTCCAGTGAGCTTTTGCCTGAGACCGACGTATCATTGACTCAATGATTCAGCCAGCAATTCACCAGCAGGAACTGATTGGCACTTAACGGATTAACGGATTTCATGGGCAATTTTACTGGCGGTTAGACGCCCCCAAGAAGCCAGTTTTTAATTGCTGAGCTTGTTTGGCAATGGCTGTGGTTAAATTTTTCGATAAACACCAGTATTTTCTCCTGAATCAAGATGCGGTGGCTCCGCGCTAGTGAAATTCAGGAAATCAGCCCTGGCCTGAAAAGGTTCAAAGCATCCGGTAAATGCTGTTCCACGCCAGATTTGTTCCGCTAACTTCAAGGTACATACTGTTTTAGTTAAAAACTTGAGGGGGGGGGGTCAATAACCCATAACAGGGCCCGCCTGATTTGATTACACAGTGTCACCTCTTCCCTGCTCATCCAACACCAAGACAGCAAACCTGCAATACGACTGATAATGTGTTGATTTCTAGATTATGCCAGTTTAATTCAAGCACTTCCTGAGCCCTGCTGCTTCTCCGCCAGCACTTGGGATCGTTTGCATGGTAAACGGTGAAAGCAAGTTTGGTGCCAAATCACCGCAGTAATAAAAAAAGATCGTCCCCAACATTCCAGACTGAGCAAAATGGGCTTTTGGCCCAGTAACCGGTCAACTCCCCATATAACGCTTCCAGCAAAACGATAATGTCGCTATTGCCGCGATAAACACGGCCAGACGCCCCCGGAATCTAACGCTCCCACCGCAACGACAGACAACGACAAGTAAGCACCAGCCCACTTGTAAGCCGCCAGCAGCATGAATAACTTAAGGCAAGCGCAACAATACGTAATCAGCTGAATGCTGCATGCTGACAATTCCCCAGTGTCCTACTGGAAAATATCATTAACAGCACGCAACCAATCAGATTAACTTTCAGACCTGACAAAATGATGCAATAAAGGATATTTAATACCAATGAAAATTCGGCGCGAGCTCCCCAGATAGAAAAACGAACAAATAGAATGGCCGCCAGAAATAAACGGTAGCCAGAAAAACAACGTCAGCGCGCGCCAGGAAGCCTGATCCGTTCTGATCTTCGTGGTGGTGAAAATATTCGCCGCCATTATTGTTGGTTCTGATAAGCTCAAGATGCTCAGTGGTACAAAAAATAATGCTGATTTTTCTGTATTGCTTCCTGTTCTAGATAAAATGCAATCCACATTGTTCCCACGAACGCACACATTTTTTTCGGCTTGTTCGATTTGTTTTCATTTTTTATCTTCCGATACAAATTCCGGAAGATTTACAATAAACAGCAGGCCTATCGCCACAAGGAATCAAAATCCGCAAGGTTAACGCTCAAAAAAAGGGCAATCCGATCAGGATACCCTTTTCTTGTAGGTGGGCGATAGAACTAGCCACGCGAAAGCACGCTTGCGTTCATGCTCCAGCAGAAGTTTTTTCCGTACTCTGATGGATTTAGGAGTGGACCTTCCAGTAATTCATCTTCACCGATAAATTCCAGTGGCCTGCTCCAGAACTCATGCGAATGGCGGAACCAGAGCAATTCTTTCATCAGTACCTGAAGCACGCCACGTTGGTCAGTTGTTTACCTTTCAGGGCATTGACTTTTTTTAAACCCAAAATTTTTTTCGTTATCCGCGTGAAATGAATCCGATAACCCATACCCTCATAGACTTCAATCACAATGGCCAACAAAACCATACGGCCACGATCTTGCAAAGTTAAAGATAGCAAAGCGACAGCTTTACCAACAGCATTGGCAATTAACACACCATTTCTGACGCTTACCAAATGTGCTGGCTTCACAGTGGCGCATAATGAATCAAAAACGCTGTATAATTAAGCCGGTTCCTGAGTAGCCGTCAAAAATTCGGGTACGAAGCCCAATTAAACCACGTGATGGAATAATAAAGTTCGAGACGGACGCCGACCTTTTGCCATCTGGTTGCCATAATCTTTGCATTCACCGCCACGTGTACCCATTTTTTCCATCACGGTAAACTTGATGCGTATCTTCCCAACATCAAGGTCACGGCTTCATATGGCTTCTCTTTATTGCCGTTTATCTTCACGGAATAATCACTTCTGGCCGTGACACACCCTTTCAAACCTTTCACGATGCATGTTTTTCGGATCAATAAGGAAAGATGTAATTCACCAACGCCCGAAACAGCGGAATTTGTCCGATCTTCAACCAATTGTTCGACTTTTAAAGCCACGTATGAATTTACTCACGATCCAGACGCCTCCACGGATTTGTCGGGTGGTAACAAAACTTACCTTCTTTACGGCAAAATGGGAAATTGTTGACCCTGGAACGTATGGTGACAGTAGGTTCATCCACACTTAACGGTGGTAATGCTTCAACAGCAACTTGGATCACATGAACGTATCAGAGAATGTTCAGAAGAGTCCAGACCAGTAAAGGCAATAATGTCACCGCATGTGCTTCTTCCACTTTTCACAGGCGCAGGCCCATAAAACCATAACCTTGCATAACACGCAGCCATTTTTACGTTTTTTTGCCTTCAGGATCGATAACCGTTAACCGGCTAATTGGGTTTTGACTTTTCCGCGCTCATCCGGCCGATAACAATAACAACCCACATAACTGTTGTAATCAAGTGAGGTACTGCAATCCGGAAAGGACCTTCAAGGATGCAACTGCAGAGTGGGCCTAACTCTAATCAACAACAAGCTGGAATAAACGGTGTCATATCCCATCAGAACGGTGTCCCTTCAAACCAGCAAAACCGTTCAAACGGAGGCTAAATGACATCAAGTCTAACTGTTCCATCGGTCGCATCCAGATTAGCAAACAGATCAAACGTTTGAGTCCAATACCCATCAACCCGGGCGAGGCACTTGTTTATCAATCTTATTAATAACCACGATAGGTTTGAGACCTAAAGGCTAAATGCTTTTTGAGCACAAAACGTGTTTTTGGCGGCATCGGACCTTCTGAAGAAATCGACCCAGCAACAATACCGAATCCCCATCGATCAGCACGCGCTCCACTTCGCCACCATAAACAGCATGGCCTGGTGTAAGTCTACAATGTTGATTACGGTATCATTCCGCGGATAGGCGGTGTTTTTGGAGAGAATGGTAATACCACGCTCGCGTTCCAGGTCATTGGAATCGCTGACAACGTTCTTGAATTACTTCGTGCTCGCTGAAATGTGCGCGGACTTGACGCAGCACTGTCAACCTGCAATGGTTGTTTTAAGCCATGATCGATCGTGAGCGATGATGGCTATGTTTACGTAGTTTGGTTTATATAATCTCTAGAATATAACTCATAAAATCAGTTCATTAACGCCATGTCTGGCATGCGCTTGTTAAGAAAATGTCCCGTTGGGGACCCTCAATCACTTCAGGGTTACCCGCCACAAACGGGGGCAATACATTTTTTGCAGATGAGCACTGGATTGATAAATTGCCGACAATAACGTGCCTTTTATCCAAAAACCTTGTCACCGCCGGTAAAGTTCGTCACCGAAACCACCCGCTTCCTTCAACCAGAATTTTCCTGCTGCCTACATCAGTTTTTTCGCAGGCCGACTCCAATAACCATCGAACACGCCAGCAGCGACATAAGCTACCATCAAGTGCTGCCGAAACGGCAACGGCGAATAATCCGCCACTTTCGGTAAAACCGCGAAAAACATCTGCATATAAAGCATCTAAATGTTGCGGGGATATTTGGGAAAGGGAGCCTGTAGCAATCAATGCACCATTTTAGATCTTTGCGTTTAGTGACGCGCAGACGGGCGTCGTTTAGTTTTGAGCACTTCGCCGCGACTGGCCAAGTAAATAACTTCACGCATCGAATCAAACACCAACCGCCATGTTCAATTAAAGGCCTTTAACCAATCACAGCAATCGATTACACAATAAATGTGGAAAACCATGCAGATAATTGTCGTTCCATCGCAATGGATCGATTACCAACCACATCATTTTTGTCCGGTTTCACCGACTCTTCGCATGATGGCAATGATCCGGATAGACTTTTTAATCGTATTATGATTCCTGTTCGCAAGGCGTCAACATCAGTCACAAAATCATTCAATCCTTTACGGTAACTTCAAATTATCGAC
>Ga0163217_1014131_pt1 | contig 13023 bp, 14 predicted proteins | sample SynspAceP_FD_185933 | JGI IMG/M metagenome (GOLD analysis project Ga0163217, IMG submission 185933) | Saline lake microbial communities from Ace Lake in Antarctica - Synechococcus sp. Ace-P (PacBio error correction) | ecosystem: Environmental > Aquatic > Non-marine Saline and Alkaline > Saline ...
AAAAAAAAAAAAACGCCAAAACAAGGGGGAAAAAGGGGAAAAAAGGGCGAAAAGAAAATTTTTTCTTTCCACCAATGGGGGGAAAACTCCAAGAACCGAGTTTTTCGGCCCGTCCGCCTTTAATTAGGCCCATCCAGGCCCTTTCCGATTAAAAGAAAACAAGGTGAAGGAGAAGAAAAAGTTCGGAACATCCGGCCCCTCCCGGCCCACTGTAAGGCGGTTAAATCCCCCACGTGGCGGCCCCCAAATAGAAGCCGCTCGACCGGCGCCCTGGATGAACGGGCAAAAGAAGCGCAAAGCCCGTGGAAAAAATTCCGCGCGGCCAGGCGGCCGGCCTGAAGGCCCACGCCCAAGCAGGGGGAGCCCTGCAAAGGGCACTGATGCAACCACGGCATAAGCAAAAGCCCTTTGGGTGATGCAAACGGCCGAACCCCCGCGGCAAATGGCGGTTGGTGCTTACGGTTTATCGGAGCAATCCCCAGGACGGCCCCGCTGTCCCTTGGCCCGGGCGCCCAGTCGGCCTCGAAGCGAGCAGACACGGGCAACAACCGGCGAGCCTGGTTCGCGTTGCAGCCAGCGAAGTCTCCAGATCTGGAAACGCATCCGAGCGAGAAACAAAGGGATGGGGGCCGCTGCAGCGGGCGGGCGCTGGAGTTGGGCTGGGCTGGCGCGCACGCTCGTTAACCAAACCAAAAAAGCACCCCGGCGGGTGACCGTTCCCAAACCGAAGCGCTTTCAACCAGCCGCTGTCCTGCGACCCACGGCTGCGGAAAGCCGGCATTCAGAATCTCTCTTCACACAATCCGGATCGGACCCAATGTAATACGACCGCCAGCATCCGCCCCCCTTCTTTTCGTTGCGCCACGAACTGAATTCTCCGCGTGGGCGGCTGGCGGCATGTCCCCCTGGAAAGTTGAACGAGCAAACGGATGCCTGGAACAGGAATCGCGGCCGCGATTTAACACGACAGGGAAATGAAACAAGAAGACCAACAAAAGGGGAAGGCCGTGACATGGCGAAGATACAGGGAAGGGGGCGAGGGTGCGAAGGGGATGGAGAAGGGGAGGCGAAGGCCGTGAAGGAGGAAAGGCGACGACGAAACTGGAAAGAAGTCCCAGCTCCCCCTTAGCCGGCGGCCCCCCCCACTGGCTCAAGACCAAAAACCATGCCTTTGCAAAATCGCAACGCGAACGATTTAACATTCTACAAGATCCGAGCTGGCTTCGCCCCACCCGGATGTTGCGCAAACGCCGTCGCGTTCTCGCCTCTCAAGCGCCCCCATTGTACGTACCGCCTGAATCGGCCCCCTGCAGCCCCCTGGGTCGTCTCCCCCTTTTTTGCCCATCCTACCCCCGGCCCACGCTGCTGCTCCCGGCCACAGTCCCGCCCCGTTCGGCCACCGCGATCAACCCTCGCGCATCGAGCGCCTAAGTACGCGCGTCGGCCTCAGTCAGCGCGATCAGGCCTCGGAAAGTAGGTCACCACATCACCCTTTTCCGAATGGCATTACCCTACCGAGTGGCCCAAAAATCAGGCCCTCTCGCAGCCTGTGAAGCTGCTATACGCTTCGGCGGTACCCGGAATGCAACCTTCCGTGCAACGCGTCGGCAGCGCTTGGGAGCCGAAGCCCTACTCCTCGAAACGCCTGCCTGATCGGATCATCCGGGTTACCGTGAGCTCGCAGCTGAAATATGAAGGAGTTTTGAAACCTGAAACTGGCCGTGCTCAAGGGCCGGGTCGATGGGCCTGGAAGGCCCAAAGTCGGCGAGCCCTGGAGGCCTAAGCCAAGTCTCCACCACCTACCAGCTCCAGCGCCTGGGCCCCTTTTTGTGGTGGGGGCCAACGCCCTTCAAGCGGCATAAGCGCCAGAATGCGAGGTGACTCCGCCTCGCGCCCCAGTGGGGCCCCACCTCAAGCTTACGACCTGCACTCAGCGCCCTTGACACCAGCTTCTAACAAAATCGACCGGCAAGGATGCTGCGGCTCGGATCCTTGCGGCCGCAAACTTCAGCGATCGTTCGGTCCCCCTTCGGTGGCGCCGCGGAACCACATCCGCGCCATCGCCGGGCCCTTGCGGAAAAAGTTGGGCCTTCCAGGATAGACTCCTGCCCAAATTTCGTCGGGCCATCGACATAGCTCGTTCCTACCAGACACCAACATCGGCGCGCTCACATCCTGCACCGGTTGCCGGCCGGCCGTTTTGCGGCAGGAAGAGCATGCCTCGCCTTTTGGCCAGCGGTCTAATCCAGCTGAACACCGTCCCTTGAAACGTGCTCAACCTCAAACGGGCACCGTGGCCCTACACAAAAACCTCGGTTGCGGCCTGGCCTCCTGTGCAGCCCAACGCTTCAGTGTTCAGCCAACCTTACGTTGGCGGGCCAACCGGCAACTCCGGCAATCCCAGTGAGGGTGGCATCGGCCACCTAAACCGCCTCCGCCGGCACCGGCACCCGTTCAGATCGGTTACGGCGCCGACAATGGGGCCCGCCTCGCTGATATCTATTTTACCTAAACAGGCGGCGGGTTCGATGTCCCTGCGCCACGCCCTTGTCACCTGAGCAAAAGCCCTGGTGGAGAAAAAACCCCGCCAAGTACGCACCAATGCCCCGTTGGCCTCAAGTGGTTAACTGGCAATCGGCGCAACGTCGGGCTGATCCTTCGATAATTAGCTGTTGCTGGCTGGGGATCAACATCATAATCACCAACCCCTACTCGACAGCGGATCAGAGTGGAATGGGTGCGTGGACCACAGTCAGTCCCGTGATGGTGGGCGCAGTGGAGCGATGCCCTTCTTTAAGGGCAAATGCCCCTCGCAATGGCCGGTGGGACAAACCGGTGGTTCCAACGCCCCTGCCAGGTCGGCCGAGAGAAAACCCAACGACGGGCAATTTCCGGCGTTGGAGTGGTTGGGTATCGAAGGTTCAAGTTCAACCGAACAACTTTGTCGGTGAACCGCCAGCGCTCTTTCTACCTCAGCCGCCCTTTGGGTTCGAGGACCAACACAATAACCGCTCGGGTGAGAGCTTTCCGCCCAGGCTTTGGCGGGTCTCGTGAAAAACACCTTCCAGTTTGTTGATCGCCCGTTTTTAACTATGAAAAGTGTCTGGCAAACGATCGATCGAACTTCCGTGGGCCGCTCCCGTTCACCGAACTTCATAAAATCAGATTGTCGAAACGGGTTTTTCAGCGGGGAACAAGCGCTAAGGCAACATGGGAAAAAAGTGCCGTTTCGAATCGGCCGCTTGTCCCCTGCAACGGTTGATTGGCTTTGTTTTCGAAAGTCGATAAGTTCAGGATGTCCTGCCAGTTTGCACAATCCAACCGTCTAAACCTGCGAGGCACAGTTGTGACACTTCAAGGCTAAGTCGGCCTCATCCCTTTTTTCTGCCATGGCAGTACTCAGTGCCGCCATTGTTTTCTTTCCCAGATCTGCGCCCTCACGGCGATGCCATCGTTGAGGGTTTTTTTGGCCTTTTTTCTTGGGCTGGGCGTCTTTCCTGGTGGCTGGGTGTCCTGCCATTCCTGCCGATAGGGAGCATGCGCTCGAGCCTCGGAATCACACCCGTGAGCATCCGAATGAAAGCTGCTTGTCTGGCGTTGGCCGTCGGCCTTCAACCTTCGTGGCTGTCTTCCGCCCTGAAGCCTGGCCCCCTCAGGTGACAAGTCAGTTGCCTCCCACCCCACGAACAGGGGGCTGGGGGGGCGATCCTTTGTTTCGGTCCTGGGGATGACCTGTGGCCTCGATCCGTTCGTGCTTGCTGTTTCAGGTGCGTTGGTTTTGCTTGGCCCCATGGGGCCTTACCGCACCCTGGCGCCAACGTTTTCGATGCGATCGTTTTGGGGTTCCGCTTGGCTGGCTGGCTGTTTTCCGCAGCCCAATTCAACACCTGCAACTCACTACGCTGGCTCCTCCTTCCGCATCGGCGGCCCTGGCCCCTGATCTCGCCACCTATGTGGTCAAATACCGCGCCAGCTGCCATTGGCTTCTCCCCTCGCTTGCCGTTGGTGGATTCATCGCCTCATTCCCTGAAGTGTCGGGTATTCCGCGAATCACCAGCACTGCCCTGCGATCAATATACCGAAGTTTCTGCTCAACAGTGCTTGGTCGTGGAAACTGGTCAAAAACTGACGGTAACGTCGAAAACGAACCAACCCTCCAACAGCTCGCAGAAGGCCTGATAACCGACAAACCCCAAAACCCAACAACGGCGCAGCCCACTTGGCTGCTGGGTGCCGGCGTGCTTTGGCCCTGAAACGATCTTTCCTTTGATTTTCGTTTTCGCGGTGAGTATGTCCGCCTGATGGGGCCTATGGGTCAGGAGCGATCGAGAACGCTTTCAGCCAAAACTATGATGCTGTTTGAGAAGCCCTCGCGAAAGCCTGCCTACTCGGAGAATCGAGACCTCTCTCTTTTTTTCCAGGAGCCACCTGGACCGTTAGCTACGTGAAAATCGGTCTCTAATCGTGGCCCGTCAGCGAAGCAGAACTCAGAGATTCGGTCCCCAAAGTCACGTGCTCAAGCTAAGGAGAAGCCCGGCTCTATGAGCTCACGTCCCGATGCCCCTGCTCCACGCAAATGCCTCAGGGGTTGGCCAAACGGCCAGAACAGTGCCCCTTCGGATCTGCTCGGCTGGCCCTTGGTAGCTTAAGCCGTCCATCCCGATTCCACCTGCCGCCGAGTTGTGGGTTTGCTCCTGGAATCGTGGCATGGCCGGCATCCGAGCGCGCGCTCTACCTGCCGATCCTGGCTGCTGCCCCCTTGGCTTTGGCCGTGGCCAGGCCGCGGCCCCTCTGCCTGCCTTGGCGGTGGGCAAGCGAGAAAAACTTTCGCCAGCGGTTCAAGGCCTGATGTCCCCTGGCAAAGGCCCTGGGCATCCTGGGGGCTGACTTGTATGCTAGCAAGCCTTGACAACCAGGCCCCTCGTTTGCTGCTGGACGTCCGTTTTCGCTGCGGCAACCAGTGCGGATTGCTTCCTGCTGCTGAACCAGCCGAATCCACCGAGCTGAATCGGTGGTACTCTCTGCCGGCAAGCTGCTTGCCGCGCGCTGCCCTGAGTTTGAGATGTATTGTCTAGGCTCATACTTCAAACGTTGATGGAGCATTGTTTTGACAGACATCCTAAACTGTTCGGCCTCAAACGGCCGGTTCGGCTACTATCAGCTGGAAAGATGCTCTAACACAGCCTTGTCGCCTGCTGACGGTCAATTGCTCGAGTTCCTTGAACCCCTAATGCCTCCTTGTCCTGGGCCCTGCCGCCCGGGTTCCGGCGCTCCGAGTTGCCGCCGTGATCAGCGGGTCAAGCTTTCGTTCGACCCGAGCCTGGAGCGAAGCGTTGCTGGAATCCTCCTGGCTGGGCGTCAGTGCCCTCAGCTTGCGGCTGCAAACCATGATAGCAAGCCAGAAGCCGTGAAGAGCCGCCAGCCCATCGAAGTTGAACTCCATTTCCTGGAGTTCGATGCCGTGGATTATCAGAAAAAGTTCCCTGTTTCTTCTGGCGCCATTTCCATTTCGCAGTTGAGCTGCGCATTCTCGAAGGGCTCCTGCTGTGCTTTGAATTGTGGGTCGAAATACGGCTTGCGGCAAAAACACCTGTGTCCCTGCTTCCAACATGTGGCCTGCTGGCGGACCAACACGGCCCGGATTCGCTTGCGCGGCGAGACCGATTGCCTATCAGCGCCTAGGCACTCGCCCAGCTGACGCCAACGGGGTTGGGGCTGGGTGGTTCCCAAAAACCCGAGCACCAAGCCCTCGGTGGCCACTAGCTGCTGAAGATACCCTCGCTACGGGCTTGGTCACCCGTGTGGCCAGGGACGCAACGAAATTCCCTTGGCGGTTCAGCAGGCCATCGTCCACTTCGATCTCGAAAGCGGCTTGGTGGTATTCGGCCGGTGCACGGGCTTCCGCCTGGCGAGAAAAAGCAACCTTCCCGCTGGCCGACGTGAATGTATGCTGGAAAAGCCCTGAGCGTATCTGGCTCGATAACCTTCAACCGCCTTGATACTCCCCCGCAAATTGCCCGCGAGCTACATTGCTTCACTTCCCAACGCTATCCACCAGCAGGGACTAGCGATCGGGTGGCCAGCCATGAACGTGATTTCTTGAAATGGCCTGGCGAATGGCTGTTCCGTGATGGATCGGCGGCGATACTCGTGTTCTGGTAGCGGCCCCCCCCTGGCCACGAGTCGTCTGCCAGAAACATACACTTCATCGCAAGCGCTGATTACCTGGGGATTTCCACGCTTACCCTGCTTGAAACGCTGGGGCGGTGAGCCGTGGCCCCAGCCGGCACTTGAAGCTGCCGCCAGTGGAAGCTGTGAGGCGTCGGAGCGGGAGTTTAGTGCGTGTAGCTGGAACGAAGCTGAATTGCAACCACAACCGGCCCCAAACCCCTGGACTGGGGAATTGAAACCCTCACCTGCGATCGACGCCCCGCTACGGAAACGATGGGCGTCAAAAGTGCCGGTGCAGCCGAACTGGAATGTGCCCCTGAATTCGAGCACCGGCCGAGGCCTCAAGGGCGTGCGGCCTCCCCCCAACCCGCGAAAGCTGGTTGGCTGGCAACGACCCAGTCCGAGCTTCGGCGGGGGTGAAAGATCACAAACCTGCTGATAACAACAAAGACCTCAAGAAGCAGCTCGTCTCCGACGGCCATGGAAATGGTTTGCGATATGTTAAAAATCATTCTGCCGCACCGTGCCCCCGGCTTTGCGTGCTAAGCGCGTTCGCATGCCAGCTTGAAAACGGTCCTAATAAACCAATTCTATATCAGATCAGCCCTAGGTGGATGAAGTTGGATCGCGCTAACCATAAACCGACCCTCACTAACCGTTGCTGAAGTGTCTACCTTGGCTTCCGTCTACCCTGCCGCGGATGGCGCTGTGGGCCGTTGAACCGCTCCTCCCGCCCAACCTCAAAAGCTTCCTCCCCTCCCTGAAGCATCGACCCTAGAACTCCTTTTTGAACCGCTTATTTCGCCTAAGAAGGCGGCGGAAAGCCCAGTGCTGGGCCTGCTTGATCCACCGCCTTGGCCGATCGGGCACGATTGATGATCCACTCACGGTTCACGACGGAGAACTGGCTGATCCGGCCAACTTCGCGCTGGCCTATGGTGTGAGCCGACTGTCACCCTGCCCGTTCCCAAATCCTGAATGGCCAAGTGGCGGCACCTCTTCTGAGGTTGCATATGCCCTGGTTCTTTGATCCTCGCTTTCTCCTCGCCCATCGGCGCCTGGCCCTTGGTGCAAACGGATGTCCTGTGGCGGGATACCGACCACAAGTCTCACCAGTTGGCTTTTCTAAACATCTATCTGATGGAAGCTGGGTGGTGCTTCTATTTCGAGGCCCCCCCCTGGGGCGAATCCCGTGCTGAATGGCCCCGGCGCTGATCCCACTTCGATGCGGCAAACGTTGACGTGGCTTCTTGCAAACCGATGTAAGAGCAGGAAGTCATTCTTTTTCTATTCCACCAGCCACCGGCCAGCCCATTCCCCAGTCGAAAGTGTGTATCTTGATCGGAAAGCACCAAGCAGGCCAGACCGCGCGGCGCTGATCCGACGCGAAGGGGCGGGCTCCCAGGCCATCAGGCTGTGTTTCAAGCTCCGAGACCTGTTGCCGCAGACTCAGGCTTGGGCCCCGTTCCCTTCCCCCTTCCCATGACCGACACCCACGCATCAACTTGCTCCAAGCCTGATCGCAACCGACGCCGCTTGGTTACGGTGCCTGCCGGTTGACCCATCCTCATCGGTTTCCTTGGGCTGGTAAAACATCTTGCCCCCCTTCATCCACACCTCTAGTAAAATCCAGGAGGGATCAAAAACGCCGTGCTGGTCAATGAGGTTTTGTGGCGAAAATCGGCGAAATCGACAACTGATCTTGATCATTCCACTGGCCGACGTACAACGTGGAGCTTGACAAATGGGCGCCAAAATCTGTTGCTTCGATCAAATGGCGAACTGCGCTGAGTGTCCGTTGAACGGATACTTCAGCGCCCTGAACCCGTCGATTATCCTTGGTTGTTGTTGAAACCACCACAGCCCTCTGGCTACCCCCTCTTACCCGGTTGCATAAACCTTCTGGGAGAGTGTAGCTGCCGTGACAGCAACCCGACTCGATTCGGAATCATCAACTTGGAAATGGATGCCGAGAATTTTGAGTGCCGAGCGTGAAACAGTGAGTGGGTCCGGGCCCAATCTGGTCCTACGGGCGAACAATACCTCTTGCTGGAACAAGAGAAATCTGGTCGAGAAAGAACGCTTGCTGCGTTGAGGCAGCAGCTCTCTTCTCGAGAATCAAATCCCGGAAGCTCGGATCCTGCCGGTTCGTGATCAAGGGGGCAAGTTCCGCGCGCCTGTGCTTCTCAACGTTGGGTTGTGTCGAATCCGGACCGGAATGGGTGAGGAAGCAAGCCGTCCAAAGCCGCGCACGATCACGAGCCACTGACGAGCCATCACGGCCAATGACATGGGCTATATCAACCATGAAATCAACGGGCATGAACCACGGCCCGCCATAACCCGAACGCCACGGCGAAGTAACCCCCGCTAGAACCAACGTCCCAGACCAGAATCTGGTCGATCGATTTAGGCTGTCGACGTCGCTGTCGGTGTCTGCGGAGCAGAAGGCCCCTTTTGGCTTGCGCAAAATTTCAGAAGTTTGCCGACAATCCAACTGCCCGCCCGGGTGTTGCGCCAAAGGCCCATCCTCTGGTCAGGAAAGTGAGTCGCGCCCATGTGTTTTCCTACTGGGCCGTAAGCGTTTCTCGAATCGACGACAGCGACTGGCCTGTGAGTGGCAAGAACCAGTGGTGGCTGATCGCAAAAACTCGCCACGCAATTGCGTGAGCACTGGCGGGCGTGTGTTCCAAGGACGCCGGCAAGTGGATTTCGGCCTGATCTAGCCCCATACGTGCCCAGATGCAGTGTTCCCCGGAATGTCAGCCTGGGGAAGGCAACGAGGAAAAAGTCCCGGTGCCGGGTCGAGATCTCCCAGGGGGAACCAACTCCATCTCCCGGCCGTCCCGCCGCTTCGTGAGTGGACCCCGGTTCATAAAAACTTATCGGGCCTGAATCTTGTCCTCAGTCAGAACGCCGCCCTTTTTTCGCCCCTCTTTTCCATCCATCGCCCGCGGAACCGGTCGTAACCCACCATGCCAACACCCTTCCTTCCTGTCTCGCTCTGGCGGCAACCGCTGGCAGCTGCGCCGGCCTGGGGCGTGAGGTCTGATCGGGCCGTACTGCCCTACCCGCCCACTCATCGCTGGCCTGTTGGCAACGGCCCTCGAGCTCATCCGCTGCTGGGTTGTGTATCAACCTGCCTGCTGGCTGGTCGGGTTCGGGGCCTTTTCCGCCTCCTTTCATCGACTCAAAATCGCGGTTTGCTTCCCTCTATGCCTGGCAGGCGCCTGCGGGTTGGCTCCTGTTCGGCCCTCAAAGGGGTGTGCCAGCTTTGCCTGGCGGAAACTGGTCCGCGGGCCCTGGATGTTCGCTGCGTACTGGTATGGCTGAATCTGCCGCTAGCGGCCGCCAGGCGGCGCCCCGCCCGCCAGCCCCTCTATGGGCTGGTGGTGGAATGGTTCTAGTCGCCGTTAACGCCATGCTGCATGGCCATGCAAGCCCAGTGGAGCCCACAGCTTGGGTGCTGGGTCTTTCCCCTGGCCTCACACCCTGGTTGGTTGGCCGTCAGTTCTTATGGGGGTGCTGCGCAAACTCGGCACAGTCCTGGATCCCTGCCGGCTTCGCTGGAACTGCTTCAGCCTCGGCTGGCGGGGGGTCCCTCGCCTGGCCTCACAGACGAGGCCTTGTGCGGGCCCCGGTCGTTGCCGGTTGAACCGGCCTCGGGTTGGCAACGAATTTGAACAAATTGCCGCCCGAATCTGGGCTATTCTTGTGGAGACTAAACGCCGAAGACATGGCTGAACTTTCTTGCTCTTGACCGCGTACACGTTTCGCTCTGGTCTTGGCCCTCGCCCCCCTGTGCTCAAACGAACTACCGACTCTCGATGACGGACAACTCCGGGGTGGTCTATGCAGCCTTCGTCTTTGTTTCGATCCCATCCGCTCCCCAATTCGCACCCCGCGAGCTGCTTAAGCATCACTTCCCCGATCTTTGGATCGGGTTTTTTTATGTGGCCTTTGGCGCTGCCCCCCCCTTGAAGTCTACAGGCGGAAACCAATAGCCGTAGCAAAAAAGCTACGTTCAGCTGCCCCTAATTGAATGCCCGTGGCTTATGGGTTCCCCCTAATTCAAAGCCAATGGACGCCTGACGAATCCGCTCCCTGAATTGAGGATGCAGGTCCCCCACATCCCCTATCACCTAATGCACATCCTAACCTCAACCATGCCCACCCTCAGGTTGAAACAGTCACAACAAAGCATCGCGCCCCTCTCCGCTGCTGCGGTGGGTCTGCGAACAAGCGGAGCCCTGAACGCCAAGATGGCTTGCCACCCATCGGAAACTCGCAGAAGAACGAATAGGAGGGAAATGTCCTACTTCCCGGCCGGACTTCAAACACGGAGAAAGAGCTTTTAACAAAAACAAGTTGTTCACGAAGAGACCGCATCAAGGTGAACTTGCTGGAACCAAATGGACGACGAATTGCTGGCTGGCGGCTCTAAGTACCGAGTGTGAAACAACAGCCCCCGGCCGATTGCTTGGTGCTGGCGATGTCGTGGCCCCCGGCTTGCAGCGGCCCCAGGATGGACACCTGTTCCAGCCGATCGAGCTTCTGAATCCCTAACGCGGACCTGCCCGCCGATTTGCTGTGAACCAGAGGGAACTGGTTCCCGCTCCGCCCTGGACCCGCCGGGCTCGGGTGATCAATGGTCAACCTGAACTGTTGAAAAACCTGAAATCAGGTTCACCAGTTACGCGATTTGAACCAAATCCCGCTTTTTTGAAGGGCAAAAGCTCTGCCTGCGCCTAACAGCCAGTGCTTCACAAGCTATCGCTTGGTTGCTGAAATGGTGTGCTGGTTAAGAAGGCGAGGCCCGACACCGCGCAATATGGGTGGAAGGGAATGGTGGCAACGTGACCTCGAGCCACTCTTCACCAAGCGGACAAACCCCGCAATGCTGCGCGCGCTCCTCCCGGCAAAAATGGTGGAGTGGCGGCGTCACGTGCCATATCCAGTACTACGCTGGCCGCCATGCTCTCACCGAGTCCCCTGCCAACTGATCGCGACTCGCCTCGCCAACATTCGCGTCGTCTTTTCCAATCCCCACCACGTCAAAAAGCCACCGGTAGCCGTGGTTCACCAGCAGCTCCAAGGAAGTCCCCAAGGCGGCACCATGCGGATCGGAGTTTTCTGGCCTCCCTAGCATAACAGGCTAATGGGCTGACGCCTCTCGCAAACAACGAATACCACTCACAGGGTTTGGTGACAACCGCAATCCCAACAACTGGGGAAGCCTGCCAGCCTCGAAGGCTACGGGTGTGAGCTAGTTGGCCAACGCGAACAAGTCAGCACCGAATGATGGCGAAACGCTGAAGGTAACAGCCGCCCAGATCCAAACTCCCCCGCGAGGAATCCAACCTGTTACCCCTCAGCGTCCGATTGAAACAGCCTCCCCCTCTCGCAGCCGGCGCTGAAATCCCAGCCCTGGTCCATGGCCAGGCGGGAGCTCAAGCACGTTCGCGTTTTCGGATCTGTCCCTAACTGGCGCCTGGTCCGCTCTCGCCCCCCTGCTGCGTGATGGCCTTCGCCGGCGGGCCGAGGTGGGCTCGCTTTCGACGTCCCTGCTCAGAATCGTCGAACTCCTCGCAACTGGGGGGGCGAGGGAATTCTACGGGGCCGTGGCTGCAACCCGCCACCGGCCTGGCTCATACCGACCGCCCTGCAGCTTTTCCGGGCCGCCCGGAATCCTGCGGGCATCCCGCCCCCAGTCTGATTCCACTTGGGCCTTTCCGCCTACCTGCTGCCGCCAAGCTCTTATCGACTTGGGCAGCCAACCACGGCCTGCGCGTTCATGCCGTCGGTTTGGCCGAAATCTTCGCTGGACCGGTTGACCACGTGATACGTGTTCTAAACTGAAGCAACGGAATTTTTCGTCAGTGGAAAGCCTGCTCGAGGCCAGCCCACTCGCACTCTGAGTCCCTGGGTGGGGCCCATGCGGGCATTTTTCCCTGCGGGTTGCCTCTGCGATTGCCCTGCCCTCGATCGTAGCGGTGTGCGCGCCCGAACGGATGGAGGTGTGGTCAAGAAGACCTTTGGCGGTGCGCTTGCGGGAGTTTCCGACCCTCGAGCCGGTAATTCTTCGATCGATTGGCAAGGTGGATGGCGATTCCCAGGGGCGCGGCCCTTGCTCTCGCTGATTCGCCCCTTTGGGCGATCGTGCTGTGCGGTTTTTCGCCGAAGCGACCCCTGGCGTGCCCAGTCGCGCTGGATCTGGCGGGAGGCAGCAAAGTCAGGCACATCTGGAAACTGTGGGTTGGGCGTGCCTGTAAAGCTGCAGTTGATCACCCGCCCCCGGCCAACGCCACTTGAAGCATTCCGACTCCTGGGGTCCGCCGAAGCTGGCGAAGGGAATGGGACGAAGCCATCCAGAGACCTCCTTTCCCCCCGTCGCGCCGCAAGTCTGGCCGGCCCTTCAGCCACACGGTGGATTCACCCGCTGTTCGGCGTGGCCTGTTACTCTTGGCGGATCAAATCAGTGCGCTGGAGTCCCCAGAACTGGTGCCGCCAGCTCAGTTGTTCCGCCGCGGCCCATGGCTACGCGTGCCTGGCAGCGGCTCGCCCTTGGCCCTGAATTTGCTGTTGCGGTGGCCCCGCTGGCGATCAGCCCCCTCCTGATGCTTCGATCGGGTTACGGGGTGCCGCTTTTGGCAGTGTCAAGCAAGGGACTTGGATCGGCCTTGGGAGTCGTGTCCCCCAACATCGACGAATCGGCCACCGCCTGGTGCTCGTCGCTGTGCCTCAGGCGCAAAATCCATCTCCCTCTGTTGAAAGGGCCGATGCCTGTGCAACACTGCTGTTTCTCGTGTACGTGGTCAAGAGCTGCCGTACCCTTCGCTGCGCCCTTCGACT
>Ga0163217_1025168_pt1 | contig 13021 bp, 15 predicted proteins | sample SynspAceP_FD_185933 | JGI IMG/M metagenome (GOLD analysis project Ga0163217, IMG submission 185933) | Saline lake microbial communities from Ace Lake in Antarctica - Synechococcus sp. Ace-P (PacBio error correction) | ecosystem: Environmental > Aquatic > Non-marine Saline and Alkaline > Saline ...
GAGCGCTGCCACACGCGAACTGCCAAGTAAAAGTCCGATCTCGAGTGCCGCCGTTATTCATGCGATTGTGCCCGCACCGGGTTTCCTGCGGCAAACAGCTTGTCAATACCGAACCCAAGCATCCGCGCTTCCTGGCAACTCTTGTCCAGTTCGTGACGTCGACTTCGCCCGAAGTTTCAACGCGAGATACTCGGGTCGCCCATGGATCGCTGCGTGATCGAATAAGGAAGAGATCAGCACTGCTGCCATCATTTTGCCAGCATGGAGCGCTCCGTAATTTAAAACTAAGGGGCTGCGACCTCGTTCCCCGGTCGCGAGGGGTAAGTGCCCGGTTAGGCCCGATCAGGTCCAGAACACTTTTTCGCCAATCATGATCGGGCAGCATTGGTGTTGCCATCTGACGATCGTCGATGATCGATCGCATCGCGACGCGCAGCGCGTCGATGCCCGTGACTATTCAATCCGGCCGAACCACAGCCATGTCATCGGACCCCATTTTAAGTGCCACAGGGTGATAGATCGTCTGGATTTGCGCGTCAATAAGGCTCGAATTCGTCATCGTTTGGACATCACCCCAGAAAGCGCTCATTACGCCAACGGAAAATCACCAGCGCAGGGAGCTCATGATCTTGCGTGCGATCTGAAACCCCTCGACCAGAATTTCCAGATCTTGCGCCTCGGCAAATGAGCATCCGAATTGACAAGCCGGCGCATCCTCCTGGTTGCCTGCGCGAGGTGATTTCCCCCAACCGACTTTTTACCTGACTAGGCCGGCATAATGGTGAACCTTCCGCTGTCCGTCGGATTGCCTGCACCGTCCGAGTTGAACCAGTGGCGAAAAAGAAACTGTAAAAGATCAGGGCAGAGGCGTCATGCATAGAAAGCCCGCGGACAGATAGGCCCGCCCGCTTCGCCAATATTGAGTGAGCAGCCCCATGCGCAGCGGCTCACAATCCAGCAGTTCCTCACCTCGTGCCGACGAGCTCACAGCCCCACATTGCGCGAGCGGTCTAACAGGTTTAGGCGGCTCGCCAGACATGCGGGCAACCGGCTGCTCGACAAACACGGTACCTGACACTGATGAACGGTTCCATCTGTACCACCGCGGGTAGGGTCTGACATAAGGCAACCTACGGCGCCGGACGGGATGCCCGAGCGATGACTCCTACGGCCTAGACGCCGTGACTCTCTGACGTCCGCGATCCAAGATCGGGCATTCGAGCGAAACTACCCGATGGCCCGGGCGCACAGGCGGCACACAGGGACTACCTGCTGCTAACCCGCCAGACCATCGCGTGCGTCGCGCGCGTAACAACGTACTCTGAAAACCCACGCACACCGAGACGCAGGCGGCCATTTTGGAACAGTAGGGCAGGCGTATTGTGCACATGGGGCCTCGGCACCTGTTCTTTTTGGCAGCTTGCCGGGAGATTTTGGCGTGGTCAGGCGCAGGCAGGCGCGCCAGTGGGACGTGCGCAAGGTCCGGGCATACGGCGCGTCCGAATCTCGGCGCGATCAAGACGTGGCCAGCACTCATATTTTGCCGCGATGCACTCTGCCTCAGGCATGAACCGAGTTCCGATCCGTGCCCTCCGTGTTCCGTCATTTGGAAGAGTGGGAGCGTCTGGCGCTGGCATAGAGCGGCGCCTCTGACAGCGCGGCGCAGGAAGGCCCACCACCATCGGCGAACTGGCACCTATGCGTAAGGAGAGGCGGCACGAGGGAGTCTATGCTCAGCTATTTCAAGCGCCAACCTGCGTCCTGCGGCACGGTATCGTTTGGCCAGCGCCCGGCGGAGTCGCATAGCTATTCTTCTCAGACTGGGTTCGTAGAAACGAAGAGACAGGTCCATTACCAGCTCGCGTGGCCCAGCCAGCAGAGCGTGTCGCAGCCTCCGACCCAAGTCCGCGATGCCAGAGCCGAAGTCCCGGCGCATTGTGGGCCACCGCTTGTGGTAAAGCATCATTGGGCGCTGCGGACGCGTATATATCGGTCAGAAGCCCTCTGTGACGACGCCGGCGTAAGGAAGGTACTCATGATAGCCATAGGTATACCGAGGTTGACTTAGTCGGGGAGAATGCGTGTCATTGGCGCGGTGCGCGGTGCCTACGTAGGGGGCCCTTAGTCCACGCGGCCCCGGATTCCTGGGAATAGAGTGGGAAGCGTCGGGCGGGGGTGGAAATAATGGCACATATCTGGGGTGTTTCGCCATCCGGTCGGGCCCCGGCGTCAAGCAAGGCCGCTTGTCGTGAGGTCCACGTGCTCTCGCGACCAGGCGGTCCGCGAGAACCGGGGCACTCGCCGGGCAGAGGGCGGCACCGGGGATAATGAGTAATCAGCCGTTGCGCGGACCCGCTAGCGGACTCGATGTCGGCACAGGGCTTGGACCCCCCTGGTCGGTGCAACTGTAACGCATGGTGACTCAGGGCCAATTTTCCGAACACGCTCTGTCCATGCACCTCGGATACACGACTCGCGCCTGCAAAACCGTCCTCCGGCTCGCCCTTGCACCGTTGGCCTCGCGACCGCAAATCCTGCCAGTCTTCTTCCATCGAAAAGACTGGTGGCAAAGCCGGAACCTTTCGCCCGGCGTCTTTTCACAGGCAACGCCTGTGAACGTCTGTGAATGTCATTCATCGCCCATACAGATCGTCAAGGCCTCCATATCGACCCGCGTGGCTAAAGATAAATTGGCATCCCTCAACGGGCTCGCCTGGCTGGCGGCATAATCCGCGCTTAGGCCGCGCAGGGCTCAGCCACAGCATTGGTTCCACTGCACGGCAGTAAACAGTCTCCGACGAGGCTGCGAAACGCATACGTCGCTTTCACCCTGCCTGACGGCGGAGACAGCTCAAAAGGCCTGGCGGCGCAAAGGCCGCGCAGAAAACCGCGAGATTACATATGGGGCATAGCGGGCCTGAAAGTTTTAGAAATGTGATTGGGCGCGCGCGCTGCCCCTATCGCACCTGTCAGCGCGCTGTGCTTGCGATCTGCGGCGATCAAGGTGCCCGCAAGGCACGCTGAGTTTTCAGGGCTTCCGGGGGTCTTTCGGGGGGCAGATCAATTCGCCGGAGCGCTTGCGGCCGTCTTGTGCGCAATTAACCGCGCGGTGGAAAGCGGTTCACAGCGCTCCGCAAGAATCGCGCTCGCAACCCAGCCAACCCAATCACGGGCCCTACTAGGCCAACCGCGCGCGCACACTGGACGACTACGGCTGGTTCAGGGGCCGCTCGCAAACCGGGGAGTTAATCTGCCGCAGTCCTTCCACTTGCAACATGGGGCGCGACTTTCGGCTTGCAATCAATTTCCATGCGTCCGGCCTGCTTGCGGCGCGACGATGACACCAAAGCTCAGCTGCCGTCTGCGCAAGACATTGCACCGACTCCTCGCAGCAGCACATGCAGCGTGCAAAAGGCGGAACATTTTACCCAGCCTAAGATTCGCCTATGGTCGCTTCTATCTCAGGCGCCAGACCAATACAGACCTTTTTGTTGCAAGCCGCGCAGGGGTGCTCTGCTCAAGGCCGCTTCATCACCTAAGGGGCTGCTAGCAGGCGTTCAGGTGCTTACACGCCCATCAGTGCGCTCGATCCCGACCAAAAAGAAAGATCAGTATGATGGGATTTAACAAGACTAATCCAATGCAAAAGTGCAGTCGCTCCGGCCCTCGCGGGAGCAGGCCGGGAAGCCCGCCCACCTTATTAACTCATTTACACCAATATTCCCACTGCAGTACGAGATGAGGACTCCAGCTTCAGGTACGAGCATTACCTGTGCAAACCTTTTTGGCGAATGGTCTTGTTTCCTTCCTAAATCCGTTGGACGTCCTCCCAAGCAATTTTTCATCCAAAATCCAACCCCTCAACACTTCGAACACTGGGCCACGTGCGAATCCTGGAATAACTTTATTGTATCTGAACAAAAATGCAAACTGTCAGATTGTGTCCAGGTATTTTAAAAAGTTTTAATCACCGCGGGTCACAGACGAGTTAGACTAGATAAAAAAACCTATGGTATACCCTGATTTTAACTATAGTGGTGTTGACCTCTCTCGCTCTTCTATCTTGGCATTCAATATGCAGCGGAGTCTGGTCGTTGTTTCCTTGTCCCGTGGCACGGTGCAGCACGAAAAGACGGGAATACTGTCCATAGTGAGTACATGTCAAATGCCGTGAGTGGTCAGACGCGCCCAGATTCCAAGTTTATCCAGGTGATCTCCGCGAGAGGAATCCTCATAATCTCACTGTTAAGGGTCAATGAGCTAGGGATCGACAGAACCCCGGCTGCGACGGCGGGGTTCCACCTTTCATATTCATCAGGACCATCCAATTTTCGCTGAAGATTGCTTATACCAAATCCAATTGCTATCACGGGCCCCCAGAACGGATAAACCCGTCGCTGGCGCGACACACTTTCCCTGTGCATATGAGACACCATGGGGTGAGATAACAGGGCCTCTGTCTATCGGATCAGCATCGCCTTCCGGGGTGCAATGGACTACGAGCAACAAAACCGATATTCTCACCCCCTCACCTCACGGCTCCGTCGAACCCAAATTGGTTCTCAAGCGGATAGCCGGACTTCTCCCAAGAAGGCGCCCAACATCGGGGTTAATCAGAGCGGGCGCGGAGCTCGGGGCGGCAACGCGGAGCTCCACTAAGAGAATTTCGGCCGATAGGGAGAACGGTTTGCATGGAAATACCATCCGGAGCATCTGTAAATAATTGGCTTCGATCGGCACAGTGATGGATGCTGCAGTGGTCAGCGGCCTGAAACGCTAATAATAGAAGCAGCAGGTTCAACGCTCAAAGCCGCACGCATATCGAACGGACGGAGGGAACAGATGATCCGGTGCCTGGCGGCTGCCCTATAAGATGGGCAGCGTCTAAGACCAGGAGCGATCTAATGTGCTTCTCCTAGGTGAATCTGCGTACGATTGATTCATGTCGGCTCGGGACCAGGCAAGGTCAGCGTTTTGGCTGGCATCTGGATAAGTGAGGCTGCGGGGGGCGTTTCCGGGAGGTTCACCGTAAGCAGCACCACCCATTCTGCCCTCGGGGTCAGGGCGCCGGTCGGGGTACAAGCGGCGGATTGCGCACAATCGAGCTCGGGTGGTATAGACGGACCCACCTTCGGGCTGACATTGCCACTGCGCGGAAGAACACGCACGCACACGGGTTTCAGTGGCTCTCCTAAGTATGCTGTTGCGCCTTATTTTCACAGGGCTAACCGCCGGCAACCGCGTCGCGCAAGACGCTCGACGAACCCACATCGAAACTTCCTCTTCAAGGGTGCTAGGAGTCGGAAACTGAGATTCCGGGGCTTGACGCTCACTTTGGAGAATAACGAGCTCGGCTCGCACATCACTTCGAGTCTGCGTGAGTCGATCGCGAATGACGCTTCTTTAGCGCCATAACCTGATGAGGTTTTCGCGCCGCGAGCATTCCTCGGTGACGGCCAGGATACGCGAGGGCAATATAGGCCCGGGTCTACTGCGGAAGCTTATTTGGGCCTCGCGCTAGTAGAAAAGCCACCAAATCGTGCGGAGGAGCAGGCGTAGTTAATAAGATCAGTCAAGGTCTGCACACCTACGGTTTCCTCTTCGTACCCTTTTATGTGAGGACACTACTGTTCGGGGCATTCATCGCGCGCGGGCGACATATATGGACTCGCTCTCTTACCCAAAACACCCGTCGAACACCGACCGTCTCTCGGAGTTCTCACGCGCTCAGACAAAGAATGAACGCTGGGCTCGGTGAGCCATTGTATCCGTGGTGGCTTCGGCGGCCGTCGTCCGGAAGCTTTCGGTTACACTGCAGATTTCTTGGTTTGGAAAGGACGAGGTGGGTTGGCCCTTCGTCAGGCGATCTATCTCTGGGCCTTCTGCCGGGTCTACGCACCAGATCTACTTGAGCCTGGTGAATAGCTCGCCGACATATGGCCTGCCAACTGTTCAGACGGCGTGGTCGCGTGTCCCGTATCTACGGGTCACATATAGAGGAGGCCAGTGATCTGAGCATCGGGTCCAACACACATACCAGCACGCATTGTCCTATAAGCCAGGGGCGTCGGCGCAAAATACCCGGGACAGGCCGCGATTGAGCGTAAACCTATAAGAGCGACGCGTAAGCAAGCGCATGCAGGCGCGCCTTGTGCAAAAGCGCTGCTTCCTGCCTTTACCTAAGTGGGCTGACCGCGGGGGCGCAAAGTGAGAACACCTCATCGCCCCTCGACGGGCGGGTGGATTCAATTCACAAACGCCTTACGCACCAGGGGACCTAACACGCCCCCCCGTAAAAAACCCCCGCAGGGCAATCGCTTTTTCGCGGCGGAAAAGTATCGGCTTCCTTTTCCCAAAAATGCCCCCGCGGTATACCACCCGGTCCTGTTCGCGGGGCCTTCCCTTCAGCAGTGGCAGCTGTGAGGGGTGGTGATGGACCGCACATGGCCGATGGGCATCGGGAGCAAAGTCCCAGGCCTACAAAAACCAGGCCCCCCCGGGCCCAACCAACACCACCAGGCAAACCAGGCGACCACGGGCAATAAGCACTCCCCGGAGTTCTTGACGCACCTCCCGGTCGTCAGGCGGCGGCTGTTTCCAGGAAACGGTGGCAAATGCCCCACGCTCTTAGATTTGCCGGCGGGGAGCACTTGAAGGGGCCGGCTTGGTGAGAGTTCGCGTAAGCAGGTACAGATGGGATAACTGGATAATTTAAGTTGGGGGGCGTAAATTTCCAACCCCAGATGTGGCAATGGAATCGGCCTCTATCTCTGGCCGCCTCGACGTCGCCGCCAGTAGCGCGCGACGTGCTGCACCCCTCCGGTTGTCCGTGCCGGGCAATCCGCCGAAACCCGGGGTTTACCCCGGCAATGGTGGAATCTGGCTTATGCCGGGACCCCCGAAAAAGCCGATTAACGGAAATCCGCGGGCGGATGTTTGCGTTCTCTCCCGATCGGCTGCCTTGTTCGTGCCGCCTGGCAGGATGTGACCGATCGGGGAGACGTTCTCTTTTCACATAGGACGCCTCTAGGTCCGCTGGTAGGACACTCGTTTTTTCGCGATCTGCCAAGGCCAAGGACCCACAGGCATTGCCCGAGAGGGCATGCAGGCCATACCATCTTTGCCCCCTCTCCCGGAGCGAGCCTCCGGGGGGCGGGGAACGGAGTAATTCTTCATGCGCCACCTGCTGCTATGAAAAGCGGAATTTTGGGAGCCACAGTAGCCGCCCCACGCTCAGAGGGCGAGCCCCCCTGCGGGTAATTTCGGGGCAGGCTTATGAATAAAAACCAGAACGCAGGTGTCAGCGGGCTTTGACTGGATCAAATGGCTGGCGCAGCACGGGGGGGGGTACTCAGAAACGACGCGGGGCTGGTAGCCGTGCGACTCCCACGGTTTCCCCCATTTGGGAAGAATAACACCGCGCAGCAATCCCAAACCCGACTATCTTGCGGGCCGGCCCAATCCGCAATGAAACCTTTCGGTCAGTCGCGCATGCGGCGGGGCCATGACAAAAAAGCCTTTGACCCCTGGGCGGATTCCATTACTCTACTTAAGGAGACCAGCATATCGGAAATCGTGTGACCACCGGGGTAAAAGGATGCTCTTAAGGGAAAGCTTTCACGCCCGTTGGGCCTTTTTGCAACCGGGCTTGGGGCGCTCTAACCCCTGAAGTAACGCCAAAATTTTCCGAGTATCCTTTGGGGCCAGTTTTCCAACTTCTGGGTTCGCGTCGCCTTTGGCATCGCTGAAGTAGCGACCAGGCACGCCCCGTGTCGGTACATTCTGGCACCCGTCAATCGTGGTCCCCTTACTCAGGGATGTACCCCCGTTTCGAAATTCGGGAAAAATTTCCTCAACCGTTCCAGCAGCGGGGGCGGAGGGGCAGATTGACGATTTGGCCCTTGGTCCGACCCACCTGCTTGTGGTTGCGCGTGCCGGCGATGCCTATGCCCAGCCCTGACTATGGCCGGGCTCGAAGAAGGCAACCTCGGGTATCTCAACTGGGACTTGTTCACGGCCCTGGGGCGCACCGGGAAGCGAACGCGGGGACTCGAACTCAGGTGGGGGAAGCTAAAGGTCGACTGCACAAGCGTATCGTCCGCAGGCGGGCCGGCGTGCCTCAGGCGGTCACGGGCCTCCCAAATGTTCGAACCGGTATAGATCGGGAGGGATACACAGGTGGGGTACTACCGGCTGCCACCGCATGTCAGACCATAGATATCGCCTCGCTGAGGGCTTTCGACCGAAGCGTGTTATACTTTCAAGGGGGGCCCCTAGGCTCTGTCTAGCTTCGGATCCGGGAGCGAGCAACCAACTATGGAGAGCTCCTGCTCCGGGCCCCGTGGCCCAAGATTTGGGCCACTATCCTCTAATCACTGAGTGTGGGGCATTTTTCCCGGGGCACGGCACGGTGGGCACCATGTCGCCGCATACTTAACGCACCACACCGTCCGCCCAGAAAAGCCGCCATCGTCACACTCCACCGGTCCGCTTACACGTCATGATGGGCGGCGAGAGCATCGGTCAGGCAACCTTACAATGTCTGCCCATTACCCGGATGTCAGACCTCTCGTGCTGCTATCCCGGAAGCGGCCCCTGAGGGCAAGCCGCACCCGCCAAAAACCCCGCGCCGCTTCCACCGACCTTCCCGACTTGCCCTGCAAGGTGCTGATGCCCGAGCCCATTTGCAAGGGATGCAGTCGCTCGAAGATATGCTGGCAAAAACTACCCGGCTATGGAGCATCTCGTTGAGAATACAAAAAAAGGGGCGGCGTCGCTTTAGGGGTGTCGTGATGAAAGCCTTTTCAGCACCGCTCAAGACTCGCTACGCCTTCGGCGAAGTGGCAGGTCGAAAACCGCCGGGATCCCATACCAAATAGGGTGTGCCGAATATTCCCCAAGTGAAAGATATGGAATGCGCGCCCGCGACATAGTAATATAAAGGTCCGCCAAGTTTCAGCGGGAATGGACTGGCTCACGATGACAGGCCCTGGAGTATCTAAGAACGGAACGCTCACCGTGGGTTCAAGAACTTTGTAGCTGGAGAGCAAACTGGGGTCCACGGCGTCATGATCCCCCTCCTTACTGGTAAATTGCACTAGATTGCTCGGCTTGAAAGGTCCCTGGCGGGTCCCCCTGGAATGTTATAGGGATCGGATGCGGCGTGCTGTTCTACCTGCTGGTGCTGGCCGGCCTAAGTTGCTGTTGATAATAGGGCCAAGGACCCGGGCCGGGGTGTGGATCCCGCGGCGTTTCACTCAGGAATGCCTTGGCGCTGAAACGGAGCCGTCAGTGTCCCTTCTCATAAGCCCAGGACTGCGCGCACTATATTAAATATCTGAGGCGAGCCCAAGATGAAACGGACCACACCCAGGGGTGGCCATAGCTGCCACCCCACCCGCCCTGATTCGGCTTCTTTCCACGGATTGTGTCAAGGGGCGGCAAAAATACGCTTTTGTCTGGGCCTGCCTGGTGGGCAAAAGCCGGGCGCAGAAGCCCCGTGCGGGGGCGGGCGCGCTTGTGCCACCCGTACGGCCTTAATGCCTGGCAGCCCGGTCGACGCAACCTATTGCCGTTCCAATTCAAAATGCCGTCCGGCGTGCCACGGGCATTTTCCGGAGCCCCCTGCGCCCCAATTCATCTGGGCCTTCCAATGGCCTCTGGCAAACCAATGGGGAGCGGAAGGCCTTATCGGCAAAAGCCCTCACTCCAGATCGACAGCTTTGCGTCGAGCCGGGCCTGCCAAGACGTCAGCGCCGGGGGCTTTCGTCCCTTTCCCCGGCCCACAGCGATGCCGCGCTCCCGTGAACGCCATCACGCAGCATGGCCACGCGCTCAATCTTGGTGCCTCAATATTTAATTAGGGCGACGGCACCCAGCCAGAGCAAAGGCCAGCACCCAGCAAGAACAGCACGCCCGCAATCCGATCATCATCAGGCCCGACACATCGGGCGCTCAATTCACTTGAACCGTTCAATGCATTTCTCATTCATCCTCATTCATTGAAAATCACATTTACGTCCATCTTCGCCGAAGCGTAGGTTCTTGAGCGTACCACTTTTACCACCATGGCCGGCGCGTTGCTGGGCAACCTGCAGCGTGATGCCGGTGACACGGGCGTTCAGACGTGAGGCCTGATATTTCAACGGCACACAGCCGCGACATAGTCCCGTCGACCTCAGCGAGGTGGCAGCCCAGACCTGTTCAGGCACGCCGGCCTCGACCGATCTTGTCGAAGTCTCGGTCGTCGATGCGGTGACTGATACCGCGTTTTCTTCGCATAGTCGCCCAAGCATCGCAAGCATACCAAAGGGTCGCGCCAAATCGTCATCTGCCCGGTCTGCTGGGAACGCGTGCGGCCGTGAGGTCCACACGGCGTGCTGTCGCTTTCAGCGATGCCAAAGGCCGCGAAATACTGCGGATACCGGCGACGGTAACGCCCAACGGTGCACAAGTGAATTTATGGTCATTCGAGTCCCCTTAAGAGAGTTGAGGGGTTCAAAGGTCATTCCGCCACGCGACTTGACCCGAAAGGGTTTTCATTGCGAGGCCGCAAGATGTCGGGGTTTCATGACGACGGCCTAGCCGTCCGAAAGGCCAGAAGCCGCAGGTTCCAATTCACCGGCCCGCATCCGTTCGACGTCCAAAAATTCCGCTTTCAGCACACGCGAAATCAGTCGGCCTCCGGAAGGAAGGGCAAGATGGTTGCCTGCCCCTCCCGGCAATGGCTTTGGTGGCGATGGGTCTTACCCGCGACCAAGGCGTCCATGCCTGTCCATCGTCACAATCCTGCACGCAAAAGCAATCGGCACGCGGTTAATCGGCTTTCGGTCCCCCGGATAAACAGATTTCTACCACGCCGGTCGGACTTGCCGACGGACCGCAGGACACGTCGGCGCTCGGCACGTCGATATAGGGCCGTCCATGACAAATTCCCAACTTATCCCAGCACATTGCTCGGCCAAAGCCCGTCCCCTTCAAAGTGCTGCAATAGAGCATGTCCGTCAGCGCCGCCTGCGCGATGCCGTAATTCGGGTGGCCCTGTAGCCTGCCGCTGATAATCGGCCATGTGCTCCACCATCACGCGCGAAGAACGCCGGATGGGCAACTGCCGCGAAAAGCGTGCCCGGGTTTCGGGGTTGGCTGGCGAAGGCGTGTTGACGGTCGAGGGGCGATGTTTCAATTTGCCCGAGCGTCACACGCGCCAAAGGTGCGCTGACGCCGGCAAGATCGCGCCGTCGCGTATGTAAGGCTGCCGCTCGAAACCCCGTCCGTGGCGCAAGAGAAGTACTGGCAAGGATAGCACTGCCCGAATGCGGCGACGCCGCCAACAACAGCACCTGCGCGACAGGGCGCGCGTAGATTTGTGACCATAAAGTAGTTCCCAAAAAGTGAAAAGATAGATCGACCGGAAACTGCCTAATTACGCAATCGCGGAACCGCCGTCACCCGAGGGTGCGCCGATCAAATCGATGGAGATGTTCGCGAGGATGGTCAGACGGTATCGGGCCGCTAAGACAAGGCTTCGCATATGCCACAAGCAAGCGTGCAAAGTTTCCGGCTGAGCTGAGCAACTGAGCGATCAAAAAAGATGAGCTCGTGCAATCATGTCCGCAAAACAATTGCTCCTTGGGCATTCTTGTAGGCACCTAGTGCAATCGTCGCCTTCGAATATGCGCGGACTGGTCAGGGCCGGACCTCTCCATCGACATATTCGCAGCCGCCAGATCATGCGGCGAGCCGCCGCTCAACAGAGTCGGCGAGAGGCAAAGGCGCGAAGGCGAAGCCGAATGCGCATGGTCCATAAGGAACCCCGTCAGTTCTGTCGATCCCCCGCTCTGAAATATCTGGGAATGACCAAACGACCGGCAACTTTCACACGGTCCGTGCCGAGCCGCAATGGAGCCAAATGTCGTTCCGCTGAGGCGTGCCCGTGTCGGCGCGATCGTGAGCTTATATCTGTATATGGTTAATTTTGCCGATTCTGCTCGAGCAGCACTGCCTGAAGTCTTTGTAAATCCATCATACTGAACTTTCTCTTGGTCGGGATCGCCACTGATGGGTGAAACCTAACCCTTGCTAGCACCTTAAGGTGAGAACGCCTTTGAGCAGAGCACCCATTTTTTTTTGTTTTTTTTCTGCGGCTTCAACAAAAGTGTATTGGTGTGCGCTGAATTAAAGCGACTAGCAATCTTAGTGGTAAAATTCCGCTTTTCCTGATGTCTCTGCTTGGTCGTGAAATTCTTGCCGCAACGGCACTGCTGGTGTCTTCGGCCCAAGCGGCCACGATGGAAATGATGCAAGCCGAAGTCGCGCCCAATGTGCAATGGAAAGACTGCGCAGATGAATCCCGTTGCGACGCCCCCTGCACCTATCGTCCATTCGCCGCGCGTTGGGGCCTAGTAGTCCCTGATTGGGTGCTGTTCGCAGCCCATCTGTCGCCTGTACCGCTTCCACCGCGTATTGCGCCACACGGGCAACGCCGGCAATGATCTCAAAGACCCCCGGAAGCTGAAACCAGTGCCTTGCGCCACCTTGATCCCGCGATCGCCACACGCGCCTGACAGTGCGATGTCGGCCCGCCCGCGCCCATACATTTCTAAAATTTCAGGCCCGCTATCGCCAATTACTCGCCTTTCTGCGCGGCCTTGTGCTGCCGCCAGCCTTTTGACCTTGTCTCCGCCGTTCAAGGCAGGTTAAGCCGACTATGCGTTCGAAGCTCGTCGAGACCGTTTACTCCGTCAGTGACATGCCTTCTACCCTGCGCTAACGGATTTGCGCAGCGACCAGCCGTTAGGGTGCCATTATCCTTTGCCCAACGCGGTCGAATGGAGCCTGGACGGTATGCGATGATGACATCACAAAGATCACAGCGTGCCTGTTAAACGCCGGGCCGAGTACGCTTTGCCACCGGATCTTTCGATGGAAGCAACTGCAGATTTCGGTCGCGGCCAAGGTGGCAAGGCGAAGGCGAAGACGGTTCAGGCGCGCATTCGTATCGAGGTGCAGGAAATGAGCGTGT
>Ga0163217_1090146_pt1 | contig 13021 bp, 18 predicted proteins | sample SynspAceP_FD_185933 | JGI IMG/M metagenome (GOLD analysis project Ga0163217, IMG submission 185933) | Saline lake microbial communities from Ace Lake in Antarctica - Synechococcus sp. Ace-P (PacBio error correction) | ecosystem: Environmental > Aquatic > Non-marine Saline and Alkaline > Saline ...
CCAAAGGCCGTCTAGGCGAAACAGGCGATGCGTTACTGGTGTCGAGGCCGAATGAATCGCTTCGACTCTCGCTGATCCGGCTGGATCGGCCGCCGGGCAGGTCGACTGTGAGCAACCGGAATGAATCTACCAGACGTTCCTCGCAAGCGCCAGATACACGTTCGCGAGCGTCTGCGCTCCACCCCCTGGCTGGCATCCACCACAGCAACGCCCCCCGCAGGCCTGCAGGCTGCGATCACCTCATAGGAAAATACACATGCCGGCGTGTCGATCAGGTGTTGAGAGTAATTCGCCATCGGCCGCCTTGAAACTCCATGCGCGCTCGCCTGGACTTGATCTGATCCCCCGTCGCGCTCAGTTTCCATGTTGTCGAGGAACTGGGCCCTGCCATGTCCCGCGCCGCCCACCCGTGCCGGTTTTCCTGCAACAGACGATCGGCCACCAGCTCGCTTGCCTGGGTCGAATGTGGAGCAATGAATGCCGAAATGTGACGGATACCAGAAAACGGGAACGAAGTCGGTCAATCGCGTTGGGAAAAGCCGCTTCAGGAACCCAAGGGATCACAATCCATAGGAATCGGGCGACAAGCCCAAAGCCATTCCCCTCTCGATTCAACTAAGCTTAAGCCTAGTCCTCGTCGCGCCATGGCGCTTTCAGCCACGCCAAAACCACGCAAGGCAAGCCTCCGCAAGGTGAACGTGCACGAAGACCAAGACCCCAGCTCTCCCGACTGCTTCAGGAGGTGGAGAGCCGGTCAGCGGTTGGTAGGATCGCCAGGGCTGGTGTCCCCATCAGCCCAACTGGCTTCCCCATTCAGGCCCAAGCCTCCGGCGTCCGCGCCCCCAGGGGCGATGCCGCGGTGAGATCACCATGGGACGACTTCGATCGCACCCCTGGAACGACTGTTCCACCGTTTCTGCAGCTGCTCGATGCCCCCTTGATCCATGGCCTCGGTTGCTCCTCGACACGCAAACCTGGTGCTCTGGTGGAATCGGTAACAGACCACCCACAGTTGCCCAAGGCTGCGGTCGGCGCTATCCGCGACCCTGAAGAACGAGGTTCATGTCAAGCCAGGTTTTCCCTCTGGGAACTGCGATCAAAAAAGCCTCCCGTGGGGCGGCTGGATGTGGCCATGGCCAAGCCTGAAACGCAACCATTCCCGCCCAGGGCCTTCCGCTGGCCTGGCAATCCGCAACCAGCACCGATGCTGGCTGTGGCCGAAACTGGAACCAGCCCCGTGCAATCGCGACCCTTTGATCGCTTGGCTGGTGCCCCAGAGCTCGCAGCAAAACCGCTGAGGCTTGCTCACGGCCGATCCGCCAGCTCGCGGCCTACGGCCGACGGTGACGGTTTTCTTTGAACCCAGACGATCCATGGCCTGGGATCCAGGCGACCTCAGGCTGCCTCCCTAAACTCAAACACCACCCTCGAATTCTGGTGATGAGTTCCCGAAACTGCCACCAGCGAAAACCACACTCCACGAGCTGAACCGTTGAAGCGGCGATCACGACCCCCGGGCCCCTCAACCATCCCCAACGTGGGCGTGTGCTCGATGAGCTGCGCCCGTAACCCTGATGGCCGATGCGGCAATGTCGAATCGTCGAGATCGACGGTCCGATCGTCCAAAGGTGTGCGTCTTTTCCCCTTCCAGGGTCCTGCGGCTCCTGCCCCAGCAGCCGACCATGACCCGAAGAGGGCATCGAGCGCAAGCTGGCGTGAATCGATCCCCGAAGTGAGCGAAGTGTTCAGGGTGCTCCTGAGGCCCCTGCGCCGATGATCAACGCGCCAGCCTTCGCTGAGGGCTGGTTAAGGGTTTGTTGCTGCAACCAGAAACCCTGGGCTACCACTGGAAGCCCGTAGGCTTCCCACACTTGCCTGATTTGGCTGTGCTGGAGACCTGCGCTTGGTGCGCGATAACGCACCGGAGCTGATCAGTCGAGCAGCGTCGGTTTTCCGCCGCGGCCTGAAGCTCGATCCTCACCGCCCCTCAGATGATCGCCCCGCCAGGAGCGGATCTTGAGCAGCAACGCAGCAGTCTCCAGGCCGAGGGAACCTGGTGGGGCGTCAGGTGGAGAGCTGATTCGCTCCGGCGAAGCGCCCCACAGCCCGGAGGTGCAGGCGCGTGCGCGACCCGAAGGGCAACCCGCCTCAACAGCAGGTGGGGGTGCTTGAAGAAGGAAGGAGAAGAGCCTCGAAACCGCCTTGCGCGACACTGCTCCGCTTCCCCAATCTAACGTCGCCCACTGCCCGGAGGGACGATCGAAGCCGACAACAATCGAGGGTGCGTCGCTGGGGAAAACGCCCCGCCAGCGGCGAGGGCCTGCGAGGGCACTGGCACGATCGCCGAGAGGGCTGGCCTGAATCGACGAGCGAGCGGCTACGGGTGGCGGATTGCCCAGGAGCCGCCTTTGTCACCCCTGCTGGGCCAGGGCCGCTTCGCCTGGAGCGCGCCGCTGATCAGCCTGATGCTTCGACCTGCACGGCCGCGCGGCTACCGGGAGGTGATGCCCCGATCCTGGTGAACAAGCCAAAGGCCTGATGGCTGCCGGCCAGCTGGCCGAAATTCCGCCGAAGAAAGCTTTCGAGCTGCGCCGACGGACTGACCTCTGGGCTGACGCCCTCACCCGCCGAGGTGCCCGATCACCTCGTTCCAGCCAGCGACGAAGCTGATCGCGGCCGAACAACTGCCGCTCAAATACCGCCGCTTTACACCCACTGCTTCGCGCGAAGGACGGGATACCTACGGCCGTGCACACCCGCTCGGACCTGACTGCATCCGCCTGCAACCAGTTCAAACAAGTGGAGCTGTACTGGTTCTGCAGCCCAGAAGCGTCGAAGGCCGCCCACGCCCCAGCTTCACCTGGCGACGGCCGATGGCGGTGCTGGCAGGCCCTGGACGCTGCCCTATGTCCGGGTGTTGGAAAGCTCTGCAACGCGGTGATACTCGCTTCCTCCGCGGCCCGGCCACCTTGATCCCCTGGAGGTGGTGGGCTGCCCGCGGCCGGCGCCTTCGGAATCTCCAGCTGCAGGCATTGCGGTGACTTCCAGCCCGCCGCTCCGCATCCGCCAGAAGGATGGAAAGAAGAACGCGCCTGCCTCCACACCCTCAACGGCAGCGGCCTGGCGGTGGGGCGTCAACGATGGCGGCCCTGCTGCGAAATCCGGACAGCAAGCCGATGGCAAAGCGACCTGCTGCCGCAGGCGCCTGGTCCCCTACATGGGCCTGTTGACAGGCCCCTCGTTGCCCGAACAACTGAACCCAGTCCTCTTACGGCCTCCCCCACACCTACCCAACCGCCTTCAGCCCCGCCGGCGGGCGGGTTGCCCCTCCACAATCGAGGGCACTGCGTCAACGGTCTGAAATGGTTTTCTGTTCAGCTTCTGGCAATCACTGGCCGCGGCCTGATCCCGGTTATAGTTGCATGACGGCTGGCCACTTTCTTTGCCGCCACCTGGCAGGGCATGCCGCGTCAAGCGGTTTTTCGATCGCTTCGGTCCCGGTGCTGCTGGAGCGTCAGCGCCATGCGGGCGTTTCAGTTCGCACCTGCGATGCGATCCCAGCTTGCGGCGGCCTTTGTCCGCCTTCCTGACGATGACGAAGACGAGACCAGCGCCATTCAGGCTGCCGACAGATCCCGAATTCCTGCTGCGCAACGCGCCCCCTGCACACAGCGCGCCCTGGTGGAGGCGCCGCCGGCGTGCTCGCCAACCTGCTGCTGGCCTGGACGGTGCTGGCGGCCCAGTGATAATGTGGTGGTGGGCATCTACCGGCCGGGTTTCAGCGCCAACCCGGGCGTGTCGTCTAACCAGCCTGGCCGCCCGGCGCGCCCTTCTCACCCGGGCCTGGTCGCCGGCGATGCGGATGTGCTAGCCTCATGGCGGCGCAGCCTGCTGGGAGGCCAGGAGGCGGTGGTCGGCCTGGTCGGCGATATCAAGGCCGCCCCGCCAGAGCCCTGGAACCTGGTGGCCGAGCGTGACGGCAAGCACAACTCACGCTCAACCTCACCCCCGCCGACAACGACGGAGGAGCCAGTCGAGGAGGTCGCTACGGCACGGCGATCTGAACACGTAGACTGCAACCCATCACATTGGGTTCTGTTGTGACTTATCAGCAGATCCCCGCACAGGACCCAATCATGGAGTGTAGTGTGACGAAACCGCGAGAGCGCGAGGCACCCCGGGAGGATCACGCCAGCATACTTGACAGGGAGCCAGCGCCACTCCGCATGGCTTCGTCCGCCCTGGTTCACGACCGCTTCAGTGAAACGGCTCCCGCACGATGTCGGGGCCGGTCAAGAATCGTTGAAAGGGGCGCCCACGCTGGCCAAGAGGGGCGCCAGCAGTCTCTACCTGTTCACAAGGCCCTGATCTCGATCAAACCTGGCCGTGATCAATGCCCTGCCCCTGCCCCTCGCTCCGTATGCGTCCAGTTTCCTGCTGCTGTGATTGAGGGGGTGCGGCGGTCGCCCCTGCCGCCAAGCGGCTGCAGATGGTCCTTCATTGCAGTCGGGCCTTCCTGCGTGTTGGTGGGCGGCTCAGTGCTCGTACTGAAGTCGTTAAGACACCCAAGCCAGCTCTCGTGGGCATGCAGCTGAATCGGGGCCGCTGAGGTGAGCGAACGTCCCTCCGGCGCCTCGCTTCCCGACGGCGGCTGCAGCGGCTTCGTTGATCCTGGCCCCAGGCTTGGTGAGCTCTATCCCGAGGCCAACCTGTTAGCTGAACTGGCAGACCCCCCTGGAGCTGCCCTGGTGGCCACGATCCGCTTCTCGGCCCAGTGCCTGATGAACGGGTCAAACCGGGTCACCTCCGCCCTGTTCGAAGCGCTTCGCCGATGCGGAGGCCCGCCGCCGCTGCCCCGGCCGCAGAGGTGGTAGCCCGTTACGTGCAATTCCACAGGCTTTCTTCGCAACAAGGCCAAAAACATCGTGGCCGCCTCGCGGGGCTTGCTGATCGAAAGCACCACGGCGGGGCGGTGGCCGCCGCGCATTGGACGCCTGCTGGAGCTCCCTGGTGTGGGCCCGGAAAACCGCGAATGTGGTTTGCTGGCTCCCATGCTTTCCGGGAAATCACTGCCGGCGTCACTGTCGACCCACCCATGTGCGGCGGCCTGAGCAAACCGGCTCGGCCTGAAGCAAGCAGAGCGAGCCGCGCCGCATCGAACCCGGAAGCTGAATGAAAGGCTGCTGCCCCAGCCGGAGTGGGAGAAACTTCCGATCCGGATGATCTCCAGCGGCCGCGGCCGGTCTGCAACGCCCGCAACCCCGCCCTGCGACGGCTGCCCCTCGCGACCCTCTGCTCCCAGCCATCCGAGCACGGGCCGAAAGCGTAGACTGATACATTCCCTGAACAAGCTCCTGAAGCCGCTGGCGAAGAAGGTCCGAGATCGCGCGCGATGTCAAGCCGCCAGAAAAAAATCGTGGCTCGCTTCGCCGTTAAGCGCGCCGCCCTGATGGCCGCGTTCGAGGCCGCCCCAGGCCGATGGAGCGCCTTGATAGTGCAACCGCAAGATCCAGCGGCCTGCCCACCGCATACAGCGCCGCCAACAGGGTGCGTAACCGCTGCCTGGGGCCAGCTGGCTAAGCCCCGTGGCTTACTACCCGGAGGGCGATTTGGGTCCTGTGCGCGCAACCCAAGTTGCGGGAGATGGCTCAAAAGGGTCTGCGGCCCGCGTCGCCCACCAATCCAGCTGGTGAAGCCATTTCGGTCCTGGCAAACCAACCTCCAGCTGAATGAAAAAAATCTGGCTGATGTATGGTGGCGCGATGCTGAATCTGCTCTGTTCCGCTTCATTTGTCCCAAACTTTTTGACCTGTTGTGTCCTATCGCCCCTTTTTTTGGCGACCCCATCGTTGCGAAAAAAGTGGCGGCAAGATCAACAAGCACAACGGTGGCCTGACCGCCACCTCTCTGTCTGGGCGTTTTGTAGGCGCAGCGCTGCCGGCAGCAATGCAGGCGCAACAGCCGATATTGATTGCAAGGTTTGGGGCCTGATCAACCCGTTTTGCCTCTTCACTAAGTGGGCGGCAGCCCATACGGGCAAGACAAAATGCGAGAATCAACACGTCTAACAAACGGACATAATCAGAAGTGCAGGAAAATTCAAGTCGTCTCCTCGATGGTCGGAGAGATTCCGGCTGGACCACAGGGTTTTGTGCCCCCTCAAGCAGGCGGGCCCGGTTAGTTGATATGTGGTGATTACGTCCGTGCTTGTTCAACGGCCAGCCAGGGCCAAGGGTCGCGAAGGATCGAATTTCCTCCCCTCCACTGGCGACTACGAAGAGCGTCTCTACGCGCCGGGACGCCATCCCGGCACGCTTCTTCCCCGCGACAGGCCGCGCCCCCCGAGCGCGCCACCTCACCACCGCCGATCGACCGCCCGATGCGGCGCTGTTCCCCTCGCTGGCTTACGGGACGACCTCAGGTGGGTCGCCACATGCCTGTCCGCTGGATGACGGGGGGGTCCCGCCGCGATGTGCTCGCCGTGGACGGCGCCTCGATCGGCCACCCTGCTGGCCAAAATCCCCTTCACGGCCCAAGATGGCGGCCGTGCGCGTCGGCCTGCTTTGGCGAACGACTTCGTGCTCAACCCAGCTTACCGGCGAGATTCGAGTCGCAGTGAGCTGGATCTGGTGTTGGCCGCACCCCCGTCCGGGGTGGATGATGGTTGAAGCGGGCGCCAACAGCGCCCGAACAAAGACGTGATCGAAGCGATCGACCTTCGGCTACGAAAGCCGTGGGCGAGCTGATCAAGGCCCAACAGACCCTCCTCGCCGACCTGGGCATTCGACAGGTATTCCCGAAGCGCAGGTTGCTCGACGCCGTGCCCTGCGAATTTCCTGGAGCTAGAAATGCGGCGCCGGCATCGGCGAAAGTGCTCAGCGTTCAGCCTCACCAAGGCGGAGCGCGACGCCCCAGCTCGATGTGATCAAGGCAGCGCGTGGCCAGAAGATGCCGGTCTCATCACGCGACGATCCGATCCGCCTGGCGCCACCGCAAGGCCTCGCAACACCTACAAGGGCATCACCAAGAAAAGCTTGATCGCGCGCCCAGAATCCTTCAGCGAGGGCAAGCGGGTCGTGGCCCGCAACCCTCGATGAAGTGCGGCCGTCACGGCGGCCGTCGCGTGCCTGCCCAAGCGGGTGTCAATGCCTCCGGCCTCTTCCAGCGCGGCTCAACCCAGGTGCTCTCCCCCTGCGCACCCTCGGCAACCCCAGCGATGGCCCAGGAGATGACGACCTCAGACCCGATGGGGAGACAGACCTATCTCCACCACTACAATTCCCCCCTATTCGTCGGCGAAACCCGGCCGATGCGGCTCCCCCGGCCGCCGCGAAGTCCGCCACGGCCGCCCTCGCCGAGCGGGCCCCTGATTCCCGTGCTTCCCGCCAAAGGAGGCTTTCCCTTACGTGAAAGCGGGTCGTCTCGGAGTGCCTCAGCTCCAACGGCCTCCAACCTCGATGGGCTCGGTCTGCGGCAGCACGCTGGCGCTTGATGGATGCCGGTGGTGCCCTCAAGGCTTCCCGTAAGCGGCGCCCGCCCATGGGCCTGATCAAGGAAGGGTGGATGAGGTGCGCAATTCCTCCACTCGACATCCCAGGGCATCGAGGGTTTCCACGGCGAACATGGAACTTATCCAGGTGGCCGGCACCGAGAAGGCATCACCGCCCTCAGATGGACACTGAAAATGTCGGTCTGGCGGTGAAGACCATCGCCGAAGCCGTCTCAACGCAGCCCGCCCGGCCCGGCTGGCACATGCCTCGAGAAGATGCTGGAAGGCAATCGAGACGCCCCGTGAGATCCTCTCGCCGCATGCCCCGCGGCTGCCTTCAGCTTCCGCATCGATCCCGAGCTGATCGGCACGTGGATCGGCCCGTGGGCGCCGATAACGGCATCACCGAGCCGCACCAACACCAAGATCCGACATCGAGGATGGCGGCATCGGTCCACGATCGCCAGCCACGACGGCGCCCCGCCGCTCGAGGAAGCCCAGCGGATCAATCGAGGGCTGACCCGCCGGATCAGTGGAGGCGAGCAAGTTCAGCGGCAACGGTCCCCGGGTGAATCCCGATCGGCGCCTTCGTGAGATCCTCCCCGGCAAGGAAAGGATGATCCACATCCCCAGCTCCTCCGAAGGCCAGGGTTCGAGTAAGGTGGAGGAACCGTGATCAAGGTGGGCGGATGCCGTCACCGTGGCGGGTGCGCGAGATTTTCGACAACCGCGGTCCCCGTATCAACTCACCCTGCGCGGTGTGTCCCAGGAACCCGTGGCGTCTTGAAGATCGACGGGCCCCGCTGAAGCTGGAGGCGCGCGCGCGAGAGCGCGGCGGCGCGCCGGTGTGCTCTACCTGGTGGGGCACACCGATGCGGCAACCGGGGCGATCTCTCGCCCCGGGCCCGGCAGGTGCTTGAAGGGTTGATCGCATCGCCTGCGAAGACACCCGCCACAGCGGCCAGCTGTTGCGGGTTTTCGCCATTCGTGGCCGCCCTGCTCAGCTTCACCAGCACAAACCAATGCAGGGCCGCACCACCCGAGTGCTCGCGGCGCTGCAGGCCGGCGAAAGGCCTGCCTGATCAGCGATGCCGGCCTGCCGGGCATCTCCCGATCCCGGCGAGCTGCTGGTGGCGGCCGTGGCGCGCCGCCGGGCTTGCCGGTGATACTGCAATTTCCGGGCCCCTGCGCCGGTCACCAACGGCCCTGGTGAGCATGGCCGTGCCGACGGGGCGGTTTCTGCTCGAAGGCTTCCTACCCGCCAAGGCCCGACCTGCGCCGCCAGGCCCCTGCAGAGCTTGGGCCGCGGCGAACGCCGCACGCTTGGTGCTGTTTCGAAGCGCCGCACCGGTGGTCGAACTGCTGGAGGACCATTGCTCGATCTGCTTCGGCAATCGACCGCTGCTGGTTGCCCGGGGAACTCAACCAAACGCCACGGAAACAAGCAGGTTGTCCCACGGTGGAGGCGGCCCTGCTGGAGCACTTCCCGCCAGGTGCCCCCCCGCGGCGAATGCACCCTGGTGCTCTGCGGGCGCCCCTGCCCCCGAAGCTCCCCAGTGGAGCGAGCACGAAGCTCAGGGCGGAACTGGCGGGCGCTGGCAGCTGTGCCCGGCCCCTCAGTGGCAGCGACGCCGACCCGCCAGCCTCGCCGCCGAAAACCGGCCTCTCCCGCCGCAGGATCTACGCCCTGCTCCACAGCCCACCCCCATAGCAGCCGCCACTACCGATTTCGCCTGGCCACTGTTCGCATCGCCCACCAGCAGTCAGATCCAAGAGCGCAACTGTTTTGTCCCGGCTGCTAGCGTCCCCTGCGCCCCTGCCCTGCTCTCCAGCCTCGGTGGCGGCCCTGTTGCCTGCTGCTGATCCTGTGCCCTGGCCTCGCAAGAACCTCAACGAACGGGCCGTGCTGCAGCTCTGGCATTGGCCGCAACCGTGCCGCTGCCCACGCTTTTTGGTGGGCGTCGCCCTGGTGGTGGGCGTGATTCAAGCGGCGCAGCGCCACCGCCCCTGGTGAATGCCAGGTGATCAGGATCCCGGCAGGGAAATAGAACAGCGCCTTCGAGCACGAGTCGGGTGATGCCCTGAACCATGCAGTAGGGGGCGGTGCGCCGGCAGACACCTGGCTGTCAGGCAGCTTGGAATCACTCCGTTTGGGTGGCGGCCCGCAGTGGCGCTTGGCCTGGCGCGGGTTGGCGAACACAGCAGTCGCCTGGCCTTGTGCTCCCATCGGGCAGTCCGGCCCCAGCTGAGGAAAATGCTGAGGGGGCGGGCCTGCAGTCCACCCGTCTTGTCCGACGGAAGCCCATGGAGGAGCTTTGCAGGGCAGTTGGCGCGCTCTCCAGCGGCTGGCGCAAGGCTTGCCGCTGGGGCGAATTCCCTCAAGGGCAACGCCCACGGGGACGGCCACAAACAGTTGCCTTCTCGGTCCCGCCGAGCCATCGCCGCCCATCGCCGCCCTCGTCGTCGTGTCGTCGTCCTCACCGAAATCATCGGCATCATGCCGATCGCCAGCACACCGGCCTGGTGTCCTCGCGTCCGTCCTCTGGCCTAATTCAGCGCCGTCTTCAACCGTCTTCAACGTCTTCAGCGAGCACCTAGGTCAGCGCCGGCAACAAGCAACTGGCGCTGTGGTGGCAGAGCGAGAAGCTTGTGGCCTTGCACCGTTGCCGCGGCTTGAGCTGTCCGTAGACCTCCTCCCCCAGAAGCCGCCTGACAGGCGCGTCACCGTGTTGGCGCTGGCAACCCGAAGGCCGCAGCCAGCGCCTGGGAGCCCTCCGCCCCGCTGAAGCGCCCGCACCAAGTCCGGTTTCTGCCGTCGCCTGAGCCGGTTGGGCCGCCATGGAAAACTGGGAAGAGGGTTGCGTAGCCGCTCACCGTAGGCTGCCCCGGGTGGGCCGTTAGCTCAGTTGGATAGAGCATGCGACTTCTAATCGGCAAACGGCTTCGCTGGTTCGAGTCCAGCACGGCCGCTTGACAGCTCCAGCCCTGCCAACACAGAAGAGCGCCAGGTTTCCGCTTCACACCCGAACGTTCGGTGATAAACAAGTCATTGGGTCGCAAACGTTTTTTGTAAACCAGAATTGACGAATCAACGCGCTCACCCGTCAATGGCCCTTTCCCATCCGTCGAGGTCGTACAGCTGGAGCGCGCTGTACCGGCCGCACCACCTTCCCTGCGCAGCCCAATCAGCGACCAAAAGACCCTGATTGCCGGTTGGCACCGCAACAACCTTGGAGCTGTTTTTCTGCGCCATCGCCACCAGACGATCAGCTGATCCTGTTGCGTGCTCCCGTCGACTTAGTCCGTGCTCACCAACAACCGGCCGCTTCGAGCGGGATCACCCTGCGCGAAAAAGACGGACCCGGTGATGGCGCATTCCCCCCGGCGTGCCGCACGGGCAAATCAACCAGGGTTCCGTTAAACTCCGGCCACCCTGGTTTACGCGTGCTGACGCCATGGAACAACGCCGCTGCCGGCGATTACCGGCCCCCGGCCGATTCCAGCCCGCCTGCTTTGGTCAGTGGCAGAAACTGCTGAACGTGCCCGATCAACAGCTGACCTTGGCCTTGGAAAAACAATCAGGCGAGACGCCAGGCCGCAGCGTTTTCCCCCAGGGAAACGGATGAACCATAGGGTGGATCCGGCAGCAACGCAAACCTGGCCCGCCTGCAGGGTGAACCCCTTGCCGCGCCGCCGATGACTGGAAGGCGTTGGTTGCAGGTGTGCCATCCTCGCCGAGGTCAGCAGCGCACTAAGCCATTGTTGCGGCTGTGATCATCGGTGCGAAACGCTGTCGCCCGCTAGGTGGCCCAAGGAATTCACGGTCCGCCCGCCGTGAAACAGCACTGTGGTGCGAGGCAAGTAGTGCCGCCAGCAAGGGAAGGCGCCCAGGGCCGAACGAACAACTCAGCCCAGGCCTACGGCCGGCAGGACAATGCAGCCGGTCGTCAAGGCGCAAGCACCCCGGATCAGCCTCTCACGTCGGGGGGAGCCGCTCGGGAAAAAGGAAAGGCGCGCAGCAAGCCAGCCGACTGGGAACGCCAGAAAGCCTGCCCAGCCCCTTGAGGGCGCCAGGGGGCCTGTGGGGATCCCGATCGGTGTCGACGTAAGCGATGGTGACTGAGGTGGTGAGCCTTCCACCAAGCTCGGGCCCATCTGCCCTGCCGAAGCCCCCCACCAACGCCCCAAGCCAGAGCACCAGTTTGGAGGGCCCTGGGTAGCTGCGAATGGGTGATCAGGCGGTGATAGATCGCCGTTTGGTGGCCAGCATTCGCAGCAGAACTAGAGCGTCACGGCCCCAGCCGATCGCGCCGAGCCCGGAGGCCCGTGGCCAGGCAGCCAGCAAGCAGCCCAATGGGACAGCACACGATGAACACTCCGAGGACGTAGAGGAAAACGGGTTAATGAAACGGGAGTACAGAACGGCCTTGCACCAGACCCCGACGCTAGAAGGCCTGGCTCTCACGCAAACGACCCGGACCCGTTTGCTCAAAACCCTGATTTCAGAACATTTGATCATCGCCCTGGTACGCTCGAATTCACTCCATCTGGGCTTGGCGTCATCGAACAGTCCCGTAGCGGCCGCCTTCGTCCATTGGAGCAAGTGTTGCCTTCCGGCTGGGTATCACAGGTGATTTCCGCCGGCGACAGCCGGGCGGCAATTTCGAAGCGATATCACCAACGGGGCTCAGCTCGCCAGGAGCCGCAGGCCACCAGGAGCAGAAGTGCTGCCCGTTGCGCTGGAGGCGGCAAATCGAAGTTGCGATGAAATGGCGGCTTGCCAGGGGGCCTTTGGTGATGGGCGGTTTGTCATGGTTTAGGTGCTGCCGGCGAAAACGGGATGATGGCGACGAGCTTTTCTTCGCCACGATGTAACACCGACTGGACTGCGTCATCCTGCTGCTGCTCACGGCTGCGCCCCTAGCGGTGGTGGATCGGCCGCCACCTTCTTCATCGAGCCAGAAGAGAAGGCCCCAGCGTTGATCACTCCTGGTTCCAGGGCTGAATCACGTCCGGCTGGAATCATGTCCCTTGAAGCCTCGCTGGGGCTAGAAGCGCGCCTCATGACCCTGGCCAAGGCAGTCGAGGCAGGTGCGAAAGCGCTGCTCACTCATCCTCAGCACCCCACTACCGCCGCATGCGGGCCACGGCGGCAGCGGAACATTCGGCAAGGAAGGCAACTGGGGGCCTGAGCCGGAGGGGGGAAGGGAGGTCACGAAACGAACACCATCTGCATGAATGCAGTTCCCCTGACCCCTCGCTGCTCCTCCAGGGAGGACCGATTCCAGCTTCATTCCTTAAGAATTCCTTCTTAAGTTGTTTGTTCTTGAGCCCATATCCCTTCGCCTGAGCATTCGTTTCACAGAAACCGGCCTTTACAGGGGCTGCGTAGCGCTCCCGCAACAGGGGCAGGCTGAGTTGCTCCGCAGAGCTCCAGGGCACTGAGGCGACTGCCGACTGGCAACCAGCTGCAAAGACTCCGCCGGCCAAACTGACCGATCACCGCCGGTCCATCCAAGTCCCCTGAGCGCG
>Ga0163217_1090918_pt1 | contig 13021 bp, 19 predicted proteins | sample SynspAceP_FD_185933 | JGI IMG/M metagenome (GOLD analysis project Ga0163217, IMG submission 185933) | Saline lake microbial communities from Ace Lake in Antarctica - Synechococcus sp. Ace-P (PacBio error correction) | ecosystem: Environmental > Aquatic > Non-marine Saline and Alkaline > Saline ...
AAAAAAAAAAAAAAAGAAAAGGGAAGGAAAAAGGGATTTTTTGCCCCTTTTCCAAGGCCCCCCCGTTACTTCCCAAACCCCCCCTCAAAAGGCGCCAGCCGGCCCCCCCCTTCCCCCGGGAAAAAAAAAAAAAAAACTTGAAAGCTCCCGCGCAGGCAAAGGAGAGAACCCCAAGGCTTCGATCGGCAAAGCAGGATTCACGGCCCTTGCGATCAGTCACTGGGGGGTGGCGGAAGCACTGGAAAGTTTGCCCCATCAGTAGTGGTTGGCCAACCTTTGCGATGGTGGCAACGGCGTGCCCCCTTTGCCCTCAGCAATCGGCCACGGTGCCCTTCCTCCACCTCCGCATAGAAATGATCCAGTGGTCAGGGGGTTTCCATCGCTTGCACCACCTGGCAAAACCCAGGATAGGCAGGGGCGGTCGCTGAGCACAGGCCCGCCCCTGGGCGGCCCCCCTTTCCCAAAGTGGCCCACGCCTTCAAAGCGGTCGCACCCGGGCGGGAAGCGGCGGCAGAAATGGCCGCAAAGCAAGTCTTGGTAATTGACCCCTCCTGCAACACATTGAGCACGAAAGCGGTCGCCCACCTGCATCAGGGTTTTCAATGGCGCGGTCTTTGCTACGGCGATGAGAAAGGCGCCCGGCGGCTCAAAGCTGGCCTGGCTCACCCCCAGCTTGGCTCCACCATGGCCGCTTGTGCGCTCCTCCTGGCCGGGCCGTCACGATGTAGAGCCGCCGCGAAGTCCGCCCGAGCGCCTTGGGTCTAAGGTCACTGTCGAGCGCCTTCATCGCTGCGATGGTCTTGCGCGGCAGTAACTGGCCAAGGTCCGGTGCCGGCTCCTCGAAGCGCTGATAGTTCGTTTGCCATCCGGCACCTTTTTTGCCCCGCAGCGGCGGGAACGGCTTTTCTTTTTGGCCCCAGGCTTGCCGCAGCTGGCGGATGCTGTCGATCGGCAGGTCTTTGCCGCCGTAAAGGCGTTCGTAGACGGCCCACCCAACTCGCTTTGGCGTGCAAGGCAGCCAGCAGCGTGGCCCGATCCGACTGCTGGGTTTCGACATCGGGATTGGCTGGCCAGGTGGGCACCAAACACGGCGCTGGCCTCGCCCGATCAGGGCGTTGCGAGCTCCAGGGGGTCGGTGGAGCGCAGGTCCACCAGCTGGGCCTGGTGGTCGGCCTTGCCGATGCCGCGGGCCAGGGCCTGGCTGAGCCGCGGTCACAGAAGCCCGTCTGGGCTGCAGATAAACAGACGGCCGCATAGTTTTCGCCCGGCACTGCGCTGGCTGCTCCAGTCGGCGGTAGTCGCCGTCCAAGAAGGTTGAGGTGATCGCGCAGCAAAGGCCGTGGCCCGTGGCGATCAGGCTGACCTCAGGCAAGGGCGTCCAATGCGCTTAAAGGCCTGCAACACGCTTGCGGGCGGTTCGGGCCCTCAGGCAGTCGTCAATAGAAGCGGTAAGTCCTGGGGCGATGGACCGGGGTCGACATCAAAAAACCGCATCGGAGCAGTAGTGCAAGTCCGAAAGGCAATCGCAGGTGTAAAGGATGCCCGTGCCGTGATCGAAGGAAGAAGAATCGTGTTCCGGGCCAGTGCAGGTTTGGGAGCACTGAGGACTCGAAGGCGGTGGCCCACGCCGCTGCTGGGGTTGGTCCGAGATCGAGAACTTCGCGCTCTTGACAGCCCGCTTCTTTGAGCGGCCGGTGCACGCTGGTCGGCCAGGTAAGGCGATCGCCCACCTTCGAGCCGACGATCTCAATCTCGCGGTTGCGCCCAGCACGGCTCCGATCAGGCCGGAGTGGTCGGGCTCGGTGGTGGGAAAACGATCAAAAAGTAGTCGATCGTTGCTGGGATCGATCTGCCCTTCGAGCAGTGGTAGCCCAGGGTGTCGGCCGAATTTGGGTGCTGGTGTCCGATCAGGGTCGGTGCGCTCACCGCACCAGAAATGGCGTTTTGTAGGTGGTGCGTTGCGGCGCAAGGCCAAATTCGATGTCGAAGCGGCTGCGGGTCCAGTCGAGGGAGCGGGATCGTGGTGTATCGGGCGCCGATCGCCTCGCACTGGAGCGAAAGCGGGGGGTTGCAAAGCGTGGCGACAGTCATCGACGGCCGTCTGCAAGGACACCGACTCTAGAAAACTCCGCTGGATTTCCCTGGCTCCAGAGCCGTACCGGGCCTGTCCGGGCCGATTCCGGCCATCTGATGGCCGCCATAAGGCAGGGCTTGGGCCACCGGCCGATTTTCACGCCCAGCCGTTTACGGAAGCCGGCAATCGTTATGGTTTTCCCCGCAATAAATGCCCGATCAGATCGCCGTCAGATAATCCCAGCCTTATCGTAGGATTTGCAACTCTTTGTCCCAGCAGGCACGCCAGTGCATCGTGATGGAATTAACGTCACCAACCATACATCAATCTTTATGTCTCCCTGCTGAGCGCCTTTTTGATACCCTCAGGGGATTCGTCCCTTGCGCTCCTATCTGGACCTAAGCAACCCTGGTCCAATCTTCCGTTTCTATCGGGTTGATGGCATAGACCATCATCTGATCTCTTTCAGGTCCTCTCCCAACCCATGGCACTTCCACTGACGAGACATCAACCAAACTGACATTTTCGTCCGCATTTTCGAGGAGATTTGGTGTCGCGCAGCCCCGCAGTCCTCTTGCGCGCTGGACTTTTGATTGGGAGGTCAGCTTCGCAGCTGTTGTCAAAAAAACCAGCGTGAGGGTCAGGCCTAGCTCAAGGTTCACACCGTCGCCCTGACCAAGAACGGGATCCGCATTAAAGGTTAATTTCATTAACGGTTTTTTTGGGTCTTGTGTGCCTGTCAGGCATCAAAATCACCTCGTGTGGTTTTTCTTTGCTATGGCGATGGCATCAGCTCGAGCAGTCGCATGTGTCCTGGAACAACAACGGGGCTGAAATCACATCAGTCTGGTTGCAGGCTTGGTCCGAATTAAGGTCCCAATGCCCGCTTTAATCTCCAGCATACCGTCATTTTCCCAAAACAACCAGGGATTTGAATTGTCCGACTTCTTGAGCTTTTTATTAAGCAGATTCAGTCTCCAACTCTAGGTTTCTGATCGGCGGCATCGTCGTTGCCTCATCGGCAGGCCAATTGGCGATCCAGATGCCATGTACAAGTTCATCACTTTCTTCTTGCTTTTGAAAGATCGGCTTGAAGCCGCAGGCATCGCCATTCGCAATTCCAACCTCACTGAGATCCTTCTCGCCTCCTCCCCCGGCACTGGGAGCTGTGGGCTTGGATAGGCTCCTGATCGTGTTAATCAGCCAATTCACCTGGCGCGAATTAAACCGGGAATCAGCATTCACACCGATGCGATAGCAACACGGTGGAATTGTTTTTTGGTGCCGTGAGTGGTTTCCACCCCGCCGCTGTTTTCCTGGCCCCAGCTGGAAAAGCGTCCAAAACTCCCATTTTGAGGCCTGGGAGTGCTGCCCTTTATTCCGTTCATGGACATTCCGGCGCTGGTGACGGCGAATCGTGTGGCAAAGCATCTACACCCAAAGCCGTACATCCCGCTGACGCCATCCTGAACAATGTTGAAGTATCTGGCCAATCATCAAAGAAAGTCTTCAAGAGCTCTGCTGTCACGGCCATGCTCCTTGGCGTTGCCTCGCATTTTGAACCAAGGCCTGAATCTGTTTTATAAAGGCTTTTACGATCCTGCTTTTCCGGGGCTTTCCTCTCCGTTCTCATGATCATCATGGGGTTGGGGCTGCACAGCGCATGAATGAGCTGCAGCAAAGTGGCCAATGGTTTTGGCCATCTATGCTTTTATCGCACCGCTGGTGCATGGTTTCATCGGTTTTGGTGTTGCTGCTCATTCACGATCAGGCTTCAGCAATCGGTGGCGCTTGTGTGCTGGCTGGTGATCGCTGCTTCCAGCTCTGATATTTCGGGTCCTCCGACCCTGCCAGCTGGCATTCCACGGCGATCCCTCGCCATTGGGTGCCTCCACCGCCATCGGAACTCCGTGGCGTGCCATCGGCATTCCCGCTCTCATCGGGATTGCTCAGATGATCGGTGTTAAGCTTTTAAATCAAAACCAATGCGAGTTAAAGCTATGAGTCAGCAAGTTTGGAAGTTGGTGATTGTTGGGGAGGAAATCCTCTCCAAGAAACTCATCCAAGCTCATCAAAGCGGCAGGTGCCCACCGGGTACACTGTGAATTCAGCTGGTGGGGAAGGCAGCCGCAATGTGCGCTCCAACGGGAGATCCAATCGTCCTCGCACACTCTCTCTAATGTGAAAATCGAGGTCCTCACTGGGCCACCCGCGAGGCTGGCTGAACAGATCATCATGAAGATCGAAGCCAAGTTTTTTAACCGCCGGACTACTCGATCAATCACTTTATATCTACCAAGGTGGAAGCCTGCGCGATCAAGCAAGTTCTGACCTGATCTGATCCAAGCTGTTTGTTTTCCGGCTGTGGTGTCTGTACATGGCCCGGATTTTTCATTTCGTGGTGGCTTGGATGGCTGTGGCCAAATCGTGATTCGGCATCACCCAACATTGGCGCCGGCAGCATGGGCACTCTGTGCTTTGCGGATGGTCTGGGCGCTGGCCGATTGGTCAAACTGATGGCTGCCTGAGGTGGTCCTTGGGTTTTCTGGACAGGCCCATCGTTAACCTTTGAGGCGGGGCACGGGCCCTGAAAGGGGCTCCTACCGATGAGCTAAAGCCCGGTACCCACAGCCCAGAATTCCAAGTCCAGAGGTCGCCCATGGGAAGCGATTCAGTGGCCGCAGGACGCTCCCAGGAGATCCGCTGCAGACCACGCGGGTGCACCGAATCCAGGTGAGGGCCAATGGAAGAAAGCAGCTCCTGGAAAGGAGCCAGTGAGCTTTTCGCCAAGGGGCAAAAAGACTCAAGGCATAAGACGAGAGCCAGGCAGGAAGGCGAACCTGTTCCAAGCAGTTATTTGGCAAGCTCCAGATTGGAAACTGGAGTGGCTTAAAAAAAGTCACAGCTGCTCTGATGCCCGTGAAATGGAAAGCTGGTCGATCAGCGACCAACGAGAAATCACGATCAGCGGCGGCGAGGCGAGCTCCTGGGCTACCCAGATCCACGCTGTACTACAAGCCATCCTGTGGCCTGATCCATCCAACCCTGGGGATCATGGGCCAGGATCGATGCGCTGTATTGGAGGATCCAAACCTCTGGAAGCCGTCGGATTGGTTCAGTATTTGGCCCGAGGAAGGGATCCCGATCAGCCCGTGAACGTGTCCGAAACCTCATGCGGTGGCCATGGGTTTAGCGGGCCATCTACCAGAAGCCACGCCCACGGTGCCAGGTGACCCATCGAGCGGCTTTCCTGGCCTGGTGGACCTCAAAGGAGTCACGGCGAAGTGGATAGGTTTGGGGCAACAAGATATTACCTATATCCCATTACGGAAGGCCTTCCTCTACCTGGTGGCGTTGTTGGATCTGTTCTCCCGGAATGTTCTCAGCTTGGAAACTTTCCAACAGCCCTTGACATGGAATTCTGGCTTGGAGGCCTTGGAATTGCCTCTTAACCGTGGGCGAAAAGCCCACAGATCTTCCACTCCGATCAGGGGTGTCAGTTCACCTCGCGGTGACTTCGTGGCAAGGCTCAAAGACAGAGGAGATCAGATCAGCTGGTCTGGTAGAGGCGCTGCTAGGACAAAACATCCTGGTGGAGAGACCCTATGGAGGAACAGTCCATATGAGGAGGTGTAACTGCGCGCCTACAGCGATGGCTGGGAAGCCTGAAAATCAGCTTGTCCGATTTCCTATGGAGGTACGCATGTTAAGACCCCATAAGCTCATTGGGTGGCAAAACTCCCATGAGGTCTTACAATCAAATTGAAGCCCTGTCCCTCCCCGCCCGAGGTTAACGATGTCAGGGGCCCAGATCTGTCAATAAAAGCCATCCACCTTCAGCCTTTGCTGCCATGATCCCTACCGCCGCTTTCGACGCGCCCCCGCCTGGCTGGTCTGCGCAGAGCCTTTGGACGCCGGCATTTTTGGTTGGCCGGCGCCGCGAATCGGTGGTTCACACCTGGTCGCCTCCACCCAGGCGGGGGCCCGCTACGGCCCTCGGGTTGCTGGCGCCTGGTGCTTGCTGTCAACCTGATCAAGTACCCCTTTTTGTTGGTCGGCACGCGATTTCACCGCGCGCCACCGGATGGAGCCCTGCTGGAGGGTTACAAGGCCAGGACGGGTGGTATCTGCCCCTGGTTTTCCTGCTGATGCACCGCCGCCACCGCGTGGCCCAACATCGGTGGCGGTGGCAGCGGTGAGCGGCCAGCCTGGGCCACCAAGCTTTGCTGCCGGCCTCGATCGGGGCGTTTGCTGAGTGCACCAACGCTGGCCGTGCTGTGCTGCTGGTTTCTCTCTACTGCTGTTTTGCTTCTGGGGGCACTACCGCAGCCTGGATCGGTTATGCAAGCTGGTGGTGGCAGATCCCTGGTGCTGAGCACCAACCGCCGCCACCTGGCCCGCCCTGCTTCAAGGGGCCTGTCTCCGGGGCTCCGATCGCCCGCGATGTTCAGCCAGCCCCTGGACCCTGCCGGCCCTGCCGTTCCTGATTGCCCTGATGGGCTGGATGCCCTGATCCGCTTGATCTGGCGGCTGGTCATCGCTGTGGATTTTTGGCGCGCAGCGAGGATTCCGGCCATCAAGGCAGCAAGCGGAGCTTGGAGGCCGATTTCAACATCGGCTAACGGGCGCCACTGTTGCTGAATGGGCGGTGCTGTTCCTGGTCCCTGGGGGCCTGGGTGATGCACGGCACCGGCCGCCAGTTTTTCGCCGGCCGGTGCCGTTTTTGCGCAGCAACTGATCGATGCTCTATACCGCCAGCCTGGGGGGGTGGGCCTATCTCCTGGTTGCCCTGGCCGCCTTCACACGATGTTCAGCAACCCTCACCTGCCTGGATGGCCTATCCCGTTCGGCTTCGGCCGGGTCTGCGGCTGCTGCGGGGATTCCGGTGGCCGCGACGTCCAAGAACCAGAGCGACCACAGCCTCTGGATCGGGCTTCATGGCTTTGCTGGCCGGCCGGGATTCTGCTTCTTTCTCGCCGCCAGCCGCATGGGCAAACCTTGGTGCCAGCTGGCGATGGTGGTGTCCGTTCGTGACCACCCCCCCTGCCTCGGGCTGGATGAATCTGCAAGGTGATCCAGGGCCGCCAGGTGCGCGGACCGCCGGCTGGGCCCGCTTTGCTCACCGTGGGCGCGGCTGGGACTGCTGGTTCTTGGCGGCTTCGTGCGCTCTTCGCCGTCACTTGGCCTCAAGCCGCCTGAAGGCCACGGATCCTGGGTCAACGTATCAGGGATTACAGAGCGGGCAGAACCTGCGGACGGCCTTGGTGAGCCCGCATCGGCGCGCGGCCGCTCCTACTGGCTGAGCAACCTCACGCAGCCGAAGCGTCGCTGCGCACCAGGTCCTGTGGCCGTGCCGCACCAGTCAAACAGGGCAGCCCCAGCAGCACGTCGACCTTCCCGCCCGGGGCCGCCGCAGGTTGGGCAGGGACCTGGCGATCCGGCGCACCAACTTGAAGGCCAGCACCCGGATCGAGGCCATCCGGGTGGATTTTGGGTGGGCGCGCATGGTCCGTTTCCAGCAGGCGCCAGCCCATCGCTGGAGGCACGGCTGGCCTGCTCGATCGCCTCGCGCGTTCGGGCACGGCGCCGAGGCCCCTTGCTCAGGCAGGGTTTTCGCGCGAGCCCGATGGGGTTGCACAATCCACGGCGTGGGTGGGGAAGCCGATCCGGTCCAGCCACGGATCCAAATCCGCGCCGGGACTTGGCGGTGGCAATGGTCGAAGTTGTGCGAACAGCCGACCAGCTGCTCGGTGATCACCAAGGCCTTGGGCCCCTGGCCACCCAGGCCATACCATTCTCCAATCGCCAAGGGGCAGAAAAGGGCAGGGCCGGGTTGCGCCGAGCTGCCTTCGCTGGCCAGGCCCAGATCCAGCCCGGTTTTCTGCATTTGCCTCCCGCTTCGGCCTAAGGCGACAGGTTGGTTTCCGGCATCGCCTTGAGCCGGGGCCGCTCGCCACTGAAGCTGCGAGGCTGTCGTGTCAAAGCGCTGGCGAGCACCAATATCCGCTCCCCAGACCCTTGCGGAAAGGCCTGGCGATCAACCTTCCTCCTTGCCCGTGCGGGGTGGCGAAAGGCTCACCCCGGCCGACCCAGCCCAGCCAGCCAGGGGGCCAGAAAAAATCAGGTCCACGCCCAGGGCTCACGCTGCTGGCGAATCAATGGAAATCCAATAAATTTACGCCGGTTCATCAATCCACAGGGAAAGGAGCAACAGTGGTCAATCGCGATCACGACAGTGATTTGCCTGGATTAAAGAACCCTTTAGCCAGGAATTGATCCAAGTCACGCTCAAGTCCCTAAGGGTTCGGCATCAGCAAAGACGAAAAACAAACCCAAATGTTTTGCCGTGTTTGATCCCTTGCCGATGGGGTTTACTCCCTCTTTCTGCATTACTCCATCCCTTCTGCTTGGGTTCAGATCAACAGCCCTGACCGTAAGAAAAACTTCAGCCACCTGGATGCAGCAGCATCCTGGCGTCCCCATCCTCTGCTGGGATTGGGTCGATGCTACATCCGCGCCAATACCTGGACGCTGGAATGGCGATGTTGTTGACGATGGATTGGCCGGTCCCGGTGGATCTGATTGCTCCCCTGAATTCGAAGGGGCAAGCCATGGATAAGAGTTGGCCTGACAAGGGTCAGTGGTGGAGGAAGTCAGCCGTCGAATGAGGCTGTTTCCGCCTGGTCTTCATCACCAGATGGCCCGGCCATCAGCCTGCTCCCAGATCGGCAGGCTCCCGGCCTGTTGTTCCAGGCTGATCCATCTGCTGCACTGGAATCGGAGTCCACGCTTTGGCACTGATGCAGCAGTCAGGGCACCGTTGGTATCGCTGCAACGGAAATGAACGCTGACCCATCGCTGTTGGCTGATCTCAACCGCATGAACCCGGGTAAGCGTGACCAAAGACTTGAGCCGTTTCAAAGCCAGCGTCCTGATCGTGACAGGAGAGATGGTCCGATCTTGCTTGCTTCCCCCATGGAATCACGGCACCCCTGGCAAGCTCTAGCTCGGCCGGGTTGAGCTTGGCTGGATCGCTTTCTGCTCGTTTCTTCTTATTGGCTGGATGGGCGGAGCTGATCGCCTGCCATTACGCGCTCGTGCATGACAAAGACAATCATGATTCAACTCCTCGTCGCTTGTCGTCCAAGCGGCCTTTAGGGTCCTGCAGCCGCAGCCTGGCCGCAGGAATGGAAGACCAGCAAATCCCTTCCCAACCCGCTTGATTCGGGGCTTGATTTGGCGCTTGACTGGCGTGGCTGCAATCCTGTTCTGGCCACCTCGCTGACGCGAGTTTAAATAGAATTTCACAGCCAAAGAGCGAGATATTGCGTCGTTTTTTCTTGTTGGCTTCCATTTTTCTCCCCTTCTTTCTCTTTCAGCCTGACCATGCCGCGTCGCCGCAAGATTTCTCTCCATTTCAGCGCCCAACCACCTGGGCCGAAGCACCCTGGTGCTCAACGCCTGTGGGAACGCTCCCTGATCGGGCGACTTGGCTGAAATGAGGGCAGCTCTAATTCGACCGGCCGCGGCCAAAGCTCGAAACCAGGTCGATCAACGCCCTTGCTATGTCCCGATCCTGGAGGCCGCTGCCCCTGGTGGCCGTTGGTGTGAACCAGGGCCTTTCTTTGCCAGCATGGCCTGGAGGTGACCTGGCCAAGCAAGGCCAGCTGGCCCCGACGCCAGTGAAAACGTGGTGATCGGCTCAGCCGGGGCGGCAATTGACGGCGGCCAGTGCAATTTGCCCGATGCCGCACCTGATCACGAGGGCCTCATCACCACGGCAAAGAAGGTGCCGATGTACGTGCTGGCGCAGCTTTGAGCAGCCAGGGCAATGGAATTGCCGTGTCAACTCCTTGAAGGAAGGCAATCTTGCGGGTCAACCCTGACCCCTGCTGCTGCGATCATCCTTGGCTTCCCAAGACCGATGGGCGCAAGTTCCGGGCCTGCCCACACCTTTGCCAATGCCAATCAGGATCTCTGGATTCGCTACTGGCCTTGGGTGCAGGCGGCATCGACCTCCGACAAGGACATCGAGCCTGCTGACGGTGCCCCACTGAAACGCTGCAGGGATGCGCAACGGCTCGATGGAACCTTTCAAGCACCGGTTGATCCCTGGCCGTTCCGGATCGTGGGCGCGACAATATCGGCTACATCGCCGCGCTCACCGCCGAGATTTCCTGGCCCGTTCACCCGAGGAATTCCTGGCTGGTGCGCGCTGACTGGGTCGACAAGCACCGCAGGCCACCAATCGCCCTGCTCAAGGGACTGATCGAGGGCGCAGCCAGTGGGCCGACAAGCCCCCGAGAAACAAGATGGCGGCTCGCCCAGATGCTCCAGCTTCCCGGGCTACTTCAACACGCCGGTTTCGTGCTTGAGCCGGCCCTCAAGGGCCGCAGTAAGCTCGGTGCGACCTGAAGCGCTCCAACCGATCCCAAAGCTTTGGTCCGCTCTACTGGACAGCGATCGCGTGTGATTTCTACCCCTACAAGGCCTCATCTCTGGTTCCTGGTTGGAATCGATCCGCTGGAAGTTCCCACCCCGGACAGCCTCGATACCATCGCCCCAGGCGAACGGCCCTTGTTTGACAAGGTGGCCGCGAAAGATCTCTGCGTCAAGCGGCATTCGAGGTTGGGCGTTCCCGCTGCGAACATTCCCAGCGGTCCTCCGCGGGGCAGGAAACCTTCTTTGACGGCATCGTCTTTGATCCGGAGAATCCCCGGCTATCTCGCACACCTGAAAAGATCACGCGCTGAGCCTGCCTGCGCAAGGCAGGCTCCAGCCCGTCAGTCCTCTACCCGTACGGTCACGGGGAGTGTGGGTCTGGGCTTTGGGGGCGGTGACGGTGAGCAGGCCGTCGCGGGTAACGGGCCTGGAGGCCGTGCGCTCAAGCGGAAGCGGGGAACTGGAAGCTGCCGCTTCAAGAGGCCGTAGTTTGAAACTCGCTGTGCAAGGGGGAGTCGCCTGCTTGCTTCGTTGCTCGGGCCCTGCTGAGCGTCGGCCACTGTCCGTGGCAGGAGTCTGGATTCGCGCTTGGCGCTGATCACCAGGGAGCGGTCGTCTGGCCTTGAACATCGATCCGATCCGCCGTCGACGCCGGGGAGTCCAAGACCACCGTGTAAGGAGGTCCTGGCTTTCTGCACTTCGGCGGCAAGGAACGAGATCGGTCGGCGCACCTGTTGCTCAGGGCTCCAACAGTTCGAAGGGGGAAAATGGCGCTAGGGTCAGGCATGGTGATGTCCTCTACGGAATTTGATGATCGGGTGGGTATGGATGCACCCCACCAGCAATGTGGCGCCTTTTTTTGATGCGCAACCAAGCCGGCGAAAAACCGAGATCCATTCGGTACGGGTGTCTACGCCCTCGGTCGGTCTACCCCTCCACGCCAGAACGGAGAAACCGACGCCTTTGCCATCACCAGCCAGGCAGGCCGCGTTCACGTCCAGAGCCACCACCATCGGGAAGCAGGCCGGCCTGGGCGCAGGCGCACCGCTGGCGTTGCGCACGGTCCAGAGCCGGGCTGACGTCGATGCGGAAGCGGCGGCCCTGGCTGTCGATGCAATGCCGCTGTAGCCGGCTGAATGGCTTGCCTCCGGCCGTGCCGTGGCAGCAGCTCGGCGCGCCTGGCGCTCGGAGGGCTTCGGCGTGAAGCCGCGACGGCATCCCGACCATGGCGCTTCCAGGGCCGGCGCCAGAGGCCAGCGCCGCGGCGTTGGCATAGATCAGCCGGGGATTGTCGCCGCCGCCCAATGGGCGAGCACCACGGCAGAGGCGGGCGAACAGGTTTCCTGGCGCGGCCCACGGGAGTGGCTGGCCTGGCTGGCGATCAGGGGCGCGGCCGAAACCGCTGTGGAACGCGGCGGGAGTCAAGGCCTCGGCGACCTCCAGGGCCGCAAGGGCGAGCCCAGGGGACTCCCCCGGGCCAAGCGGCTCAGTGCGTCGAGGAACAAACGGGCATCAACCGGTATCAAACCGGGATCAGGGGCCACTGCCCATCGCCTGGGCCATGGCCGCCTTGCCGAGCGGTTTGCCCTGGGCTTGAGCTGCTCCAGGAAAAGGCGGTTGGCCTTCTGGAAAGGGGTTGGGCCGGCGAGGGTAGTTCCGCACCCGCCTCAAATCCCAGGCCCGTTTCGCCTTCCATGCCTGGGTGTGATCAGCGACCAGATCCCGGATCGAGGGCAGCGGCCGTACGACCACACAGGCTCGGGTCGGTGATGGCGGCATGAACCGGGTGCGCGCCTGGGCGGCGAGCGCTCAGCGGCAACCGGGGCTGGGGCCTGGCCCTTGCCTGCCAGCTTGGAGCGCCCTTGCTTCTGCTTTGGCCTCGTGCTTTGGCAGCAGTTTTGGCGGGGCTTTGGCGCTTGGCGGCCCTGGACACAGCAATTTTTTGCGGCGGCTGCACAGCCAGATCGGCGAGCAGCTGGCCTGCGGCTGCGCCCTCCTGTGGCATCTGGAAAGAGCAGAAGGGTTTCGCTGAGCCGGTCGCCCCATCAGGAAGAAACGGCGCTGACGTGTTTTGCAGGGGCGGCCTTGTCCGGGCAGCTGCACTCCGCAGCGGCAACCTCTTGCAGTTTGAAGGGGAACAGGGCGCTTTGCCGCTGGCCGGCAAAGGCCGCTCGATGTACCTGGGGCATCAACGCCAGCCAGCAACTGGGGCCGAACCATGCGGCCTTCTGGCCGAGCGCTTCGAGCACGTGCCCCAGTCTTTGCGTCGGAGAGGTGTCGAGCAGAGCTCACCTTGTAGGCTCCAGCTTCCGGTGCCTGCACCCGGGCATGGACCCGGCGCCCTCATAAGCGGTCGAAAGCACGTGCCGGAGCGGGCGTAGGTCCAGGCGCGCTCCAGCCCGTTTCTTGTAGCGGTAGGAGTTGATCAGCTCCATCCACTGCTCCACCCACCAAGGGCTGCCTGCCCGCAGCCTGCTGACCCAGTGGGTGGTGATTGGCTGCCGG
>Ga0163217_1116043_pt1 | contig 13021 bp, 8 predicted proteins | sample SynspAceP_FD_185933 | JGI IMG/M metagenome (GOLD analysis project Ga0163217, IMG submission 185933) | Saline lake microbial communities from Ace Lake in Antarctica - Synechococcus sp. Ace-P (PacBio error correction) | ecosystem: Environmental > Aquatic > Non-marine Saline and Alkaline > Saline ...
CAAATATGAGCAATAAAAGAACGAAGGTGATGAAGGTGCTTACCATAATGGCCTCGTCTATTTTTTATTACCTTTAACCTTTATTTGTAGGGTAATAACGGAATGAATTTTGAATATAATTCCGAATTGAAGAAATCCGAATGGATACTGCTATTGTTTGGGGTCTAATTGTATAGCCATCTTTTTAATTGGTCTACTCTTTTTACTTTAAAAAGAAAAGAATGGCTTAGCAACGAGCCTTAAAAAATAAATCACTTCTATTAACTCGAATAAATATCTGAAGACAGATACCGTCGCCTACGGTTCGCATACACTAGAAACAATGACCTTTCTTTTTAGGCTTTGGGCAAGTTTCACAGGAGCTGAGGCGCTCACCACCGCTGCTCATTCTGCAAAAAGATTATACCTCCTTTCCTTCGCCCTACATCGCATTCGTCTTCATGTAGACGCATATCATTCCCTGGCTTCCTGTATAGATACCAGTAACCTCCATAACGGAAGTCACTTTCTTGGGATTAAAAAATTTTAGGGGAGGTATTCCTACGGCCATTTTAACGTATTCCCGGAATCTTGGCTTTCATCGGCTGCTGCACCCCAACAATTTTGAATATTGTGCTGCTCTTTTTTCCCCTTTAAATAGTAGAAGTGACCATTATAGTGTCCAGTGGTACCCATGGAAGATACAAATGGGTTATTTCCCCCTTGAGTATCCTCCAAAATTTCAGGGCCGGTACTTTTGTAAATGCGCCTTTCCCAATATCTAATCATTGAAACTGATTGACCATTACATAACCTTCTTCCTTTACCTGTTAAGTTCCGCGCAAGAGTCCCTTGCCGCCTTTCATACCTAACTTCGGCGGGGTAAGGGTTACTTTAGCTCCAACGCCCTCATGTCTGCACCCTTTCCTTAGTGGAAATTTTTTTCGGCATCACCAAATTCTATATCCATCCGTAAATTTCCCGGCAATCATAGCCAAAGCAATTCTCGATTAAAAAAAGCTACTTTTGCTTCTATCAATTTGGGAATTGATCAATCATAAATCGCCTCTTTCCATTAAACCGGCCCTTAATGCAATAATTAAGCGCAGCATCGATCTTTTAAACGGCTCCCTCCGGATATTGTCCTTCTAGCTTAAAAAAAAGTTTAAAAGACATTGGGAATTTGTATAACAACTTTTTGATTAGTACCCCAAGGGAGTAATTCCCTATAATATCCAAAATACTATGAGTACATGCGTAAGGTTTTTATATTTTTAAATTATTGGAGAATGATACACCTGTAGAAATTGGCGGGTCAGATTCAGTTTCCAGGCATTACCCTCCAATATAACAGGAATTTTCCTCCCATCACAGTTTCTTCTTCTCCTCCAAGAAATGCATTGGCTAGATGTAAACATTGTTTTCAATAGTTGAATGTTCTCTTGTTTTTTTTTGCAATTTTTTTGGCAAACGTGTTATAAGGCTCCTAAGGTTACCCCTTGGTAAGATTTGTTTACATTATCCTTTAATTATCGCTGTTTCACCAATGACCACTCCTTGTGCATGATCAATAAAAAAAGAATTTCCCCTATTAATGCTGCCCGGATTTATATCCACCGGTTTCCTATGTGCATACTCTGTCATTTAATCTTGGTTACCAAAAGGAAAAACCGTCTATATACAGTTCATGTGCCAACCCTGTAAATAGACTTATGGCATAAAAACCAGGATAGGCATATATCTCTTCTTCAGAGTGAAAGAGAAACTGGGTCGCATTTTAAACAATTTGCCCTCGGCAATCCAAATTTAAATTTTTTAGAATCTCAGGTAAACGGACCACTATACTTTTTTTCCCAAACCCTTTTGCAAGGTTTGTCCAACCTGCCAACAAGCCTAAATTCACCAAGGCGTCAAATTCCTTTTCCAGTAGATCTAAATTTTTCGTCCACTGAGTATCTATATCAAACAAGGTGTAAAACAAACGGTTTTAAAAAATATTCCTGTTCTTTCCTTAAGTTTTCAAACCTATAGGTTAGCTGATTTTTATGCCCCTTAAATTATTTTTAATAATAGATGCTTTATTTCCCATTTGCATTTTTTTAATTGTAAGTTTCAAAAAATTAAACCCATTATTTTCAAAATCACCTGTGCTAATTTGTTTAATTAACTTTTTAAGCACAAAGATAATGTTATATCCTATACAACAGGAGCTAATTTACTAAGATTTTTTTTCCAATTTTTGGAAAAGTCTAAGAAAACAATTCCAGAGAATGTTTACGCGGAGCACAAAAGTGAATATAAGACTCGAAAACCGGGGTAAAAAGTGTTATCCCGCTTGACATAACAATTAAAAGCTCATGATGATATTGAAAAAATTAAAAATGTTTCGCTATATAGGGATGTCGCTTTCCAAGGATAAAACCCCTATAAGCCATTTTGCAGAATCTTTTTCTAAGGGCAGGCCTTAGTTACGTGGATGGCTATTATTTGCGAATAAAACCTGTAAACATTTATATATAGCGGCGGATTTGGAAACCCAATAAAGGAGGATCCCTGTTCAGAATAAACGAAGGAATTTGAACGGATGCAACAAGATCCATCAAATTATTAATGAGAAAAGTTTTTTCCTCAGACCATGGGTGAAAATGCCAAGGCGATGATTAAAAACGGCCCCTTCGGCTTCACAATAAAGAGCCACCCCAACATTGAATATTTGGATCAGAAAGAAACAAGTTTCATTTCGTGAAAAATTTCGATAAGGAAGTATTGGCCTCCGGACTTTCCTGGCCCAGGCCGCGTTATCCTTCAACTATAACGCCCCATATTGATCTTCATGAGCGAAATACTAACACAACAAATCTTAAGTGAAATCCCTCCGTAGATTAAAGAAATTAAAGCCGGTTTGTAAAAGCAGTAAATCTCGATAGAACTGAACCTGAATCTTTTAGTCGCTCTATGAACCATTTGCATCCAATTGCGTTTAGTTTAAAGAAGATGAGGTTGAATGTATAATGACATAAACCCTCGGTGGTAAACTGCCCTATAATAATTCCCTTTAAGGAATTTCTAAAACTTAATTCTTTTTTGAACTGCAATTTCTATAAAGAACAGCCAGTTTTTGCAAGCCTAATTCAATAAAAACTAATTTTATGTTTGGCCGATATAATTTGAAATGACCAGGAGCATAGTTTCATTTGCCCATTTAATCCACTCGGCAACGTAAAGATCTATTTTGAAACCTTTCATCTAGCACTCATATTTCTGTTATTTGGCCGAAGGATTTATAGGACGAATTTTCCCAAAAAGACTATGGATCTATCGCTTCATATGCATTGGTGTTTTAATAAAGGTAGTAATCCTCTTTTTTTTAATTGTGTAAACTATTTAGTTTTTAAACATGAGGTTATAACATTATGTTAAAACCCCATTATAAACATATAAATCAGTAACCAATAAAAAACTTATTATAAATAACCTACACCAAAATAGTTTCCGTGAACCTTCATTGTGCCTCCATTTGAATAAAAAGTACTTATATCTAATTGAAATTTTCATTATTATCACCCTATTATATTTCATTTTGAACAAAAAAAAATGGGGCGTAATTTAGATATACCTGAAAATCGGCGTTACATTTTCTTCTTTCCGAAGTATTAGGGTAAATTCTTTAACTAATTTCAGTAAATTAACTGTGATATAGATGTCATACTAGAAAAGGGTAAGCCAGAAGATTTAAATGCCAATGGAACCTTGTTGGTGGTAATTACTGGTTGGGATAGATGAGAACCGCTCTAATATAGTATTAATACAACTGAAAATTAAGCGGTAGTTACCAAAAATAACATGTCGAAATAAACTTATTCCACGCAATTAAAAGGGGCATTTGAAATAGAATAGCGTAGTGAAATTGAAAAACTCTTGACGGCGCTCACGTGAAGTTTCGAAACAAAATACCTTAGGGAAACCAAATTGTACGTAGACAATATTATACATGGTAAAATCTGGTGCTGTTTTTTACGGTAAGCCCAAGCCCATGAACAAACCAAAAATAGAATTTGTTAGGATATGGTTAGCCGCAGAAGTTTTAGCTCTGCCCAAGCCTTTGCTAACTTTCTCTGTACCTATCTAATACCCTAGTAAACTTAACCGCCCCAAAGTTTGGTGATTTGCTCTTCAGGAATAACCCCCTTCTCCCCAGTTCAAGAGTAAAACATTGGGGTTTCGGATGCATCTGACCAACCGCAAATACCGCCACCCCATCGAAATCGGAACTAATTCCTACATGATCAATACCTATTAAAAAAATCACCATATAATCAATATGATCTAACAAAATCCGAATACTTACCGCCTGGGGTAACACAATCTTTGTTGTCGTAACAATACCTTTGCCTTTTCAACTACTTTTTGATAATCCTCAAAAAAGAATCTTCTCTTCTTCTTTTCTCGTTCAAAATGGCAAGATCATCGCCTTCATACCAACTCTAAACCCAAATGATCTGCAACTTCTCTTATAAATCCCCGCATATAAGGCAGACGGGCCTTCATTTTTCAGTATTAAAATAGGACTAAAGCTACTGTTGTCACTACCCCGCCCATTTTCCTTTCATGACAACAATTGCTCAATCATCCAAATCCTACTGTGATACACAGTGCACGTGCAGAAAAGGACCATTATTTGACTTGGAATAGGGTAAGCATTTGTTCATAGACCCTTGATACATGATACTCTAACCCGATTCCAATCTATTCATCCCTTCACTGACTCAGCTTTTTTAAACCCAGCCCAAGCCGTATGCAACCAAATACCATCGACCCTCAACCAAGTATTGGAATCACAAAATTGACTGTGGTCCATTGTGGACAGCGAAATGTATCCGCGGCCCACCAAATTGATAATAATTCTCAATTCAGAACAGGACTTCTTCGCCAAAGGGTAAGGCCAATTCTACCGCCTATCCATGGCCACTTTCTGCCTGTTTTTTAATAATCCATTGACGTCGTCAGAGGAATAAGCAAGTCATCTTCTTTCCGGTCATTTCTTCACAAATAATTTATGAATATACCTGGAATTTCCATGGCATTTCTTGTGGCCTGGGCAAATCCTGTTTCGCCAGGTCCTTTGAACCGGTATCAACTATACCAGGCACATCCAACCGCCGCTTTTAAGTGTAGGTTACTTGAATTGTCCAATCTGGTGTAGTTTAAGTATCCCGTAAAAATTTAGCAACGTCAATACTACATTGGTATCTTGGTGAATAACCCCTTGTGGATTCCGTTCAGGCTTTTTTCTCGATCGAATTCCGTCACTGGCATCCCTGCTTCTCCTTTACAAGCGGCAATCGTTAAAATACCATAAAATCCGATAAAATGCTTCATGTTGAATGCCTTGATACTACAAATAAAGCATTTGACAACAGAAAATAAGCCTAATAATTTAGTTTAAACTGCATGCTAAATTAAAAGAGGATTTTAAGCTTTCAGAAACCCAAACTATTAAAAATTGAAAACCCAACAACCTACATCACATCTGACAAATCTTGAAGGTCAACTAAATCATTTTCCTTTGAAGAGTTAACGTCCCCACGAGGCTTCCAAATTAAAAAATCCTTTAATGTCGTTAAAAATATCGACTAGAGAAAATAAGTATTGGGCCCAATCAAAAGCTCCGACTCAACACAAAGACTTTGACCTGGCATAGGGACATCAGAGATGACCCAATTTCCTAAAAAATAATTGAATAGGGAAAGAAGGTAAGCTACTTGCAAAGTGGGTGATGAAATTAGAAACCCCCATTATGGAATTATTGACTGTAAATCTATAAAGATGTAAAGCTCACATCTTGAGCAAATATACACCTTAAATTCTATAAGTAATTCTTCCAAACAAAACCTTTTGGAACATCATTAATATTGTGAAATATACGAAACTCACTTCAGGGAAAAGAAAAGATTGAAAATATAGATTTTAATTTTCAGCGTATCATTAAAGAAACCTATACCTGTGCAATACCATAAAAAGGATGTTAACATTAGAATAAATTGGAGACACTGAAATTCCAGAAATACTTAAATGCGACCTTTCCAAATAAATCCTCAAATACTTTAACTCTATTAGACTCCTATAAACTATAGACAAAGAAGTGTACTTCTAAAAATTAAACTCAGAAAACATCACAGAATTATATTTACTACAAATTGAAATATCAGATTCGGAACAGGTAACTTCAAAACATAATCCAAAAACGAATATCGACATCCAATACTACGAAAACCAAATGGCAGATTCAGGAAAAAGTCCTTGCCATTTTAAAGGAATAATAGAAATTCTTATGTTCCATGGCTACAAATGCACTTTAAGGCGATGCCCTGCTTTTAGTACCATAAATTCGTATAAAAAAAGTAAAAAACAAAAACAACCCGCTATCCGAAATATACTGCTAAACATAAATGCAGGAAAATAAAAATAATAAAGTCCCAGTACTCTTGTATGAAACAATATTCTATCCAAAAAATAGTTGACAGCGCTTAAAAAAATGGGCTGATAGTCATGTACCCATAAACGGCCTAGGCTGTGTGGACTAACTACACAGCATGCCCGAACTGGTGCTAATGGATCTCAGAATGCCAGAAATGAATGGTTTGCAAGTGCCCAAAGAATCGGCGACACTCCCCAACAAATCAATTTCAACAATGTACCTATAAATAATGCTTTCCAATGCTGTACCATTAAAATTCGAGAAAAAAAAAAATTAAAGTTGCAAAGCTTGGATAGATGATTTTATATTAAGCCGTATAGAGCCCTGATGAATTACTGGGACATTTTATATAAATTAAAAAGAAACAAATCCGATACTGGTACTAAAAACCCCGATAAAATGGAATTAGGGGCCCTCATTCTTTATAAACCTAAAGAAAACATTGAAGTTATTTATACCGAACATTATTGGAAAGAGTGTATAGGGAAATGATCTTTGAAACTCAATTGGAACTTTAAAGCAAAATATGCTGGATGTTATTGCAAGCCAATATCTACATCCCGAAGGCAACTTATTAAAATCGTTGGGTTTGCCAGCCCCACAATGGTAAAAACAGGGCCTTTCTATGATGAAGGCGATAAACTTTATTCCCTTTGTAGATGAAACGTATATATTGTTAGGCACCAATAGGACCTCCAAAAATCGGAAAGATATATAACCAATAAATAATTACTCATACCAGTGGAGAAAGCCATTGAAGGAATAATGTGTTGAAAAACAATAGCAGTAAAAACAATTTACAAACAAAAAGGACCAACAAGTGAACATACCCAAATACATACCAACCTAATTGGGATTTATCAGCCATATTCGTGTTGTTGACCATTCATATTGGTCATCAAATCCTTTAAAAAAATAGCCAAATGATAAAATGGAAACGATAGCAACCGAAAGAAAAGAATCAATCATTCGTGGAATCATATGTCACTTATACTTATAAAACAAGAACGTTCTAGTGGCATGCAAGCCCAATAGACCTCAAGATGCCAATTAGGAAAACTTTAGACATCTAATAGCAACAAAACACATACTGAAGCGGATCTATACAACTGAACCATAACCCTTAAGATGAAGCCAAGCCTAATAATCTACGGGGCAACTGAAAATTGAATTACATATTGAAGTTTTAAAAACATTCCAAAAGTTTAAAAAAAAAGTCACAGCCCCAGGGACATACCGTAACCCCGAATTTTAAAATAAACATGGACAACGGGAAGTTAAAAGACCTAGAATCAATATGAGAAACCTACTTTTGAACACCATTGAACAAAACAATTTGAAAAGACAAGGTGTACCTACAAATAGCGAACTTTGGGAAAGGATTTCGTACCGACCTCATTCCTAAGGTTGTCAAAGGAAAGGAGAAATCATACTTCATCCTAAACACAGGGAAAGTTACTACGGAACCACGATATGGAATTCTTAATGGAGTTTTGGATCCTAGAAAATTTGAAAATCAAACCAATGAAGGAATAAGCAAGGGAATTTGAAATGAAAAAAATGGTACACACAAAGCCAAAAGAACAGGAGAAGCCCTTTTTTGAACTAGACTTTTACCGATACTATTTGAAGTAAGAGGAAAGGAAGCCGTCAATCCATCAGTTTATATTTACAACATTGAAGTGGATTGCGGAGGTGTACATAGATCCCTACCATACAAAAATCAAATTAGCACAATGTTAAATCGGCATGTCAAAGAACAAATACAGAAAATACCATATTAATGAGATGACATACTGATTGGCGAATGCAATTGCCATAAGCCAAAAATCCTATTGCGAATAAAATCCCAAAAGAGTAAAACTATTACATGCTATTGCTGAATTATGCGAATATCGCGAGGTCATGTTTAGTGAAATGATGAATTAGAAAAAAATGATCCATTGGTAACACTAATAAAGACAATAAATATGCAAATTCCTTGCTGAATAATCTCATTGGACAAAACGAGAAGAAAGAATTCAACAAATTGATTTGGCATCATTAATGTTTTACCCGCTTGTTCAAATCGCATTGGGAATATTGAAAATCGCAACTTTATTTGCTGATGAAAATTGAACACGAGAACAACAGAACTTGATTTTGTAAAGCCTAACATAATCACCCAATAAGGGAATATTCGCGAAAAGCACAAGTCCCTGTAGGGTACCTTGCAAATATTATGGATTGAGGATGATAATCAAACGCAACAACTCAAATTTAAAAAAGAAAATATTCAGATTACTGGGAAACACTTTCAAAGAACCCCGATACCAATAAAACCCAATAAAAAGCCAATGGCCCTTCATGATCCTAATAAGATTAAGCACTACCGCTCCTCAAGATTTATATGGAAATCCAATACATTTTTAAAAATAGATTTTGATATGGCCCCACCGAGAAGCTAATGATAGCAATCCAACAACACAGCACACTATATGCAGCAACGAAGGAATTCACTTCTGGAAGAATGAAAGATCTAACCAATAAAATTCTTAATCGATAAAACTTTAACAATCTCTTCATTGACAAACCTAAAAATGAACCATACAACAACATTTATGTGCAAAAAGAATAATAAATATTTTACAGTAAATTATGACACCAAACAATAATAATTTAAAACCAAGTCTTAACTATGTAAATCGATAACCTACGGTGAGAATACCTACATTCCTCAGATTTAAATGAAATTTTGAGTTTTAAAAACGAACTAGTGAGTTTGGGACTATATGTAGTTACAACCCACAATTCAAAATCTAAAACCCCTAACTAAGAGCAAAACAAAACCCAGACAACACTGCTTATTTTAAAATTTTATTGAAAATTTTAAACGAAAATCCTACGATTTTCAATATCATAAATAAATATTCTAAACAAATGATTAAAAAACAAAAGCTCCGAATAAACGATGTTATTCGGCCTCTTTGTTTTGTGTAATTTATCCCAAATAGGTTTTACATAAATTTACTTCTAGAGTATGTCGTACTTCCTAATGCTTTTTTCCCGTACTGCCGACTCATTTCCCTTAAGGTCAAAAGTCTGCCCATCTCCCCCAAAGTCATGACTGTAGTCACCAATGCCAATAATACAATTTACACATCGGCTCTCTGGACAAGTCCAAAGCCCTATGATCTCGGTATTTAAGGATTCCTTTGCAACAAATGTGTCTGGTCTCGGGAGAACTCCCCGAAGCTAACATCATAAAAGATTGAATCTCTCCGTCTCTTAGCGACATCCATGAAACGTGTCTCCCCTGAATTTTTTAAGGATAATTGCTTAACCTCACTAACGACATTTCCAAATTCTTGGCATTTCCTCCGTGACGGTGGTCTTTGATGTTGCCTTCCTCTAAATACGAAAAAATGTTTTTTTTATTTTATTATTGGAACCAATTTGTTCAGGGTAAGGCGTCCACCCTAGATTGTTCGGGCCAATGCTTGTAAAATAGCTTTGGCTGCCACCAAACTGCATATGAAATATATAATTAAACCCCCTTGTCCCTCGCGAAACGTTTGCCCCTTCAAATAAACCTACAAATTTCCCCTCATTTAATAAATCCGGCAACTTTAAACCTTGATTTTGATATTGTTTGGCACGAAACTAACAAATCTAAATGGCAGTTGATAAAAGTTTTCCAAGGCAATTTGATCTCCATCCCTTATTTTTGTGCTAACTCCACCTCTCATTTGGCGGTGATCACTCTATCTTACTGATATCTTGCAAATATTTATCCTAGTGATTGTGATTCCCTATTCGTAACCTGCTTGATAATCTTTAGTTCCTCCATATATATTTGTTTTATTTTGAATTTAATGTTAATTTAATCTCATTAACCTCTTTTTAATTCCCTTTTCAAGAATGAAGCATTACTATACATATTTATAAAGTTAGATATTTCATTATGAACTAATTATAAAATACTAAAATTTACTTCTGTACTATTTTTAAAGTTTTTAAATAGGAATGCATTTCCTTAGCTTTGAAATTTAAATTATTATTGGAAAGAATGAGTAAAAGAGCATTGGTTCAAATATGTCTCACTAAAGAAAGATTGGAGGACAATTAAAGACCTATATCAAAGATTCCGACCCGTAAAGAAATATTACGATTTTGGTTTCAACCCAAAGGAAGACAAAGATGGTGCAAGAAGCTAAATTTAAAGATATCGAATGAGTACTTTTTTCCACTTAAAAAAAAAGGCCCAAGCCAGAAAAGGTCTGTTGCCCAAAAATATATAAAGCACTTCATTAAAGCTGGGGTAGATCGCATTAAATTCGCAGACCTATGTTGTACAACCTAGAGTGGCACAATCTTTCCCTTAAGAAAATAGTCCCAGAGCCTTCTTTAAAAGTAATGGCAAATTTCATTAAACGAAGCTTGTTAAATATATTTCTTTAAACGCGTTGCTTAGTGATTATAAAGAAACAGAATTGTTGCCTCTACTTATTTTCCACAGATCCATAATTGGCCCAAATGTGAAAGACTTCTCAAGTCTTTGATATCATAACTAAATGCGGTCGGCCTCCTAACTGGTAAATTAAATCTGAAAAGGGTTTATAAAATAACTATAATCCAACCCTTTACTTCTTCCGCTAATCCCCTTAAACCCTTTTGACTTTCGTTCATTTTAGATGTCAACTACCATTAACTTTCAAATTCATGTTTGGCCCTAATAAATTTATACCACGTAAAAAAACTCTTAATTTTGTAAGTTTGATTGTCTAATTTAAAAAATTCTCAATTCCAAATTTGGAGCTACCTAAAGAAATATAGAAAAAAACACCTTTAACAATTATCGGAGGAAATCTTAACACGTCATTTTTACGGTGTTTGAAGAATCCTGCCGATGATATCAACCTATATACCAATATTACCCGACAGGTGGTGGTAATAAAACAGTTTGTTTTCCTCTGAAAATTGCCAAAAAGATATATTCAAAAAACAAAACAAAAGTAGTTTGTTTTCTTACCCATAGAATGATTGAGCAGCAGAACCTCGAGAATGTTAAAAGGATTTTGGCGTAAAAAACCAGATTATAAATAGTGAGGTAAGAGTTTGCAAGACCAAGATCAATATATGTTGTTTGTTGCCAATGGGTAGAAACCTTGACAATTGACGTCAAGATGATAAAGTAAAGATCAATGATATTGGAACCTTGTCCATTATTGAAATGAGGCCCACTACAATCTTTTAAGAAAATTCTTCAAATTTAAAAAGTCTATTATCCGGTGTAACGCTACTCCCCTTAAGCCTCCAACATACAAAACTCCCAAGAAGGACCACTATCAAAAAACTGATGTGGGAAGAATCCATACATCAACTCCATTAATAAGAGTTTTTTGGCCAAGCCAAATTGTACAACTATGTGTAAGCCTTAAAAAGCCTAAAACTGGTTATAAGCGGATATACGTGAAGTCCTTCGGACGAAACTTTTGCAAACCAGACTATCTTAACCAAATTGGTCATGCCTATGAGGAAATAGCGAAGGTACCACAACCCTTATTTTCAATATGGTATCAATAACCTCAACTCTATGTTTTGATACCTTTAAAAAAGCTGGATACAACATTTCGCGAGACATTAGATAATAGAATAAGTGCCTTCAGAGCGTAAGGATATTTTAAAATGTTCTCAAAAACACAGATGCCATACTAACATTGTAAAGTATATTGACCACCACCGTTGACGAACCCACCCGTTTTGGAGGAACCATTAGTTAACAGGGCTACAATCGTTGACGCTTTATTTCAAATGATCGGTAGATGGCTCAGGAATACTTCCAATAATGATTTTAAACGTGGTGGCTAGGAAACAACGTGGCCCGCTTGTCATTGGACGTCCCATTGATTGGCAGGGAAAATTTTTCACATTTCAGTTTCTTTTTGGAAAGCCTTAAAAATGACGAAGAATTGAAAGGGATTTTGTGTATGAAATGTCCCGGAGTTAAAGGCTCTTTTTAGGCAATCCAACAATATCGAATTCGATATGTAAAGCGAATACAAAAAAGTTTTTGCACAAGGCCTTAGTCCAAAACCGTTCTGAAAATAGTATTGAAACAGCACGCTACCATATGTGTAGAAAATAGTAAAGATGTTTTTTGACCTCCCGAATAACTGGCCAAGAAAACTGAGGAGGAGAATTGCCTACCGGGTGCGCCAATATTCCTATTGTTAGACACAATACCCAAAAAACTACAAAGAGTGGTTGGAAAGAGACTAATGACGTAAGCTGCGTTCTAAAATTTCCTCAGAAATTCGCACAGCGAAGTGTAAGAAAAATTGCTCCCAAATGGATAAAAAATACTGATTATTAGGTTTTGTCTGCCAGAACCCGTCAATACGGCAGCAGAAAGGAGATATGTGCTACAAAGTTAATTACATTTACTTCTTTTTGGAACAGGCTTATCAAGTAACCTTTCCAGTACTGCAGCTGAAAGTGATTCTCTTATACCTGAAGAATATTGGCCGTAAGTAAACAAAAGCTAATTTTACTCAATCATGTCCAGTTTTTGAGATATTTTCT
>Ga0163217_1027122_pt1 | contig 13019 bp, 11 predicted proteins | sample SynspAceP_FD_185933 | JGI IMG/M metagenome (GOLD analysis project Ga0163217, IMG submission 185933) | Saline lake microbial communities from Ace Lake in Antarctica - Synechococcus sp. Ace-P (PacBio error correction) | ecosystem: Environmental > Aquatic > Non-marine Saline and Alkaline > Saline ...
TGTGTTGAAAAAAAAGAAAATAAAAGGGGTAAAAAAAAATCCGCTTTGAAAAATCAACCAAAACTCCCTAAAACTCCAACAAGTCCCAAAAGGGCTTTTCCTAACACAGCAAGTTTTCACGGCGCCACTTTTGGTCAGTGTCCTTCGTAATAAAATATAGGCTGTCCCTGGGAAGATCCCCATTGATTCACCACCCGCCCAAATTGCGCAGAAATGTAACCGTTTTATGCTCGTCGATTCAACACGCCTCTTCTGATCAGTCGTTCACGGGCGCCAACAATGCGAATTAGACCTGAGATTAAAAGACTCCATCTTTCCGTGGTCTTTTATCTTGACGTTTTTTTTCCCAGTTCGATGCTTCTTCACTGGGTGAATCTCGTCTAAATAGGCGCAAGGCCCTTCGCTTTTTAAGACCAACTTGTTGCGCAATCACTCAAAATATCACCTCATAAAGGTTTGGTTTTTGGCGTGCTAAGGTGGTCAATAATGCTTTTTCGCTAAATCAATCCGCCCCAGCTTGAACCATCCGTTCAAAATCCATAGACGAAAACAGCTCATAGATCAGGCAAAAATATGCTCCTAAGGGGTAAATATTGAAGAATCTTTCCATCTTTAAAAAGCGCTTTGTTTGGCGGTATCACCGCCATTTTAAGTCTTCGCGTGAACAAATTATCCAAAGCAAGGTGTCGAAATGTAACACTGGCCAAAACCAAACGATTATCAGCGGCATTGGCTTTGTGGCCGACGCCGTCATAACGTATTGAAAAATCGATGGCATCAGGGTGCGAGTCAACAATTGGCAAATCGTGCCACCGTCTTTGCACTGCAATCACCACTTGCGCTTCATTAATCGCGGCGATTACTGAGAAATCCTTCTGAAAATCTAATACTGCATATCACGGTATGATAAGTGACCTGGCGTAGCCAATTGTTACACAATCACAAAGCAAAATCCCAGCGCGCCGTTTAACCCTTTCATCCGTCATCAAAACAAGTATTTTCCTCATAATGAACAAGACTAAGCACATCAATGATTCGCTCACCACCAATTACATCCAGCATTGGAAAGTGCCGCTTAAAAATGCCAAGGGGGTGTTTTTAAACAAAGCCAAAGACAGACTTTCGCGCACGAATCCCCGACAAAACTCCCGACCATAAACTTGTTAGAAACGCGTGTGATTTCATTTGGGGAAATCACACACAAAGCTTATCGATCAAATAAAGGGACGTGGATGATAACTCGAATGCGCATCATACGGGCCCCGTTCTGAAAAGCTAAGCAAACTCAACTAACAACGAGACATAATCGTTTTCTTCGGGTTTTCATACACGGTCGGGGGCGGCACTACACATCCACCCCCTGCCTCAACCATGTTTATCTTGCTGAATCTCTCGCGATACCATGGCGTCAAGAAAAGTGTAATAACACATAAATCCCTTCAATCGGACAACTTTCAACCCCCGCTTTCAAAGCCATTTATCCGCGTCCCTTCACCGTTTGCCGCCAAATTAAGGCGAACTCGATAACCCATAACACCGGCTGTGCCTCCAAATCGCTTGTTTAATTTCACACGGCGAGAAGGCGCCGGAGCCCAACATGGAATAACCGGCGCAAATAAACACGTCCCACAGGCAATTAATCCAAGCGCAGTCGTCGCGCTTCAATACCTAACTCAAATTCGATCACTCTCCAACTCAAACCGCCAAAGAACTGGAACACAACCAACCTTGGGACGTCTTTACCAGTTTCACCAAACATCGTCCTTGCAACAAAATCGGCAAGTCACCAACCGGGGGCGGCTTTGGCTAAACTGCTTTTATCTTCCGCACTGACACTTTGAGCTTTAGATTGGGTACATAAAGTCGGGCTAAATCCAAGTCCCAAGGTCTCCAAGGTCTTGCCCTAATGCATACTCACTTAAGAACTGATACTTCTGTTTCGGGACCCAACCTTTGTCTACAACTGAATCACCAATAAATCACCGTATGCAATATCCGGTAGACCCAGAAGTCATTAACGCTCATCATCTCAATGTTGCCAATACTATCTAATCCACGTAAAGGGCTTTTGGCCAAGCCTTCCGCGGCTTTTGCACCGCCTACGCCACCGCCAATAAAGGATGTTTAACGCAGTCAACGCCACTCCTCGAACGCAATGCGTCCGTAATGGTGTTTTTCACTGGGGGTTTTCTTCAACAACTAGTCCACCACCTCTCATATGACTACTTGCAACATCAGACCTGCGTGGAAAGGCCCCACTTCAGAAATATCTGGCCGTGATCGGCACCGCACACAGAAATACTCAATTCATCAAAGGTGCCGCCCAGATCATCGCCCTTAGCGGTCAGCATTCTAGTCTACTCTGGCCCATGTTCACCCAAACTGAATGTATCAATTACCGGGCAACATAATTCGCGCAATGGGCCGGTCATTTGGAAACCTCAATCTGGCGTCCGGTCAGGCGAACTTTGTCTGTTATCGTTATACAAGCGGTTCATAATGATAAAACCCGCTGGCACAAACTCGGTAGAAAGCCACCGGGGTTTTTCTTTGCATTACACCAATAACGCTAGATGTCCAATTGAATCGCGGATCTACGCCCGTACAAGTAAATTGTTGGCAACATCCCACAGAAGCCGGCTTTAATAATTCGCACCCATTTCTTCTTGGGAGTTCCCTGCAATTTGCGAACTCCGGGTGCCAGAATTTCTGCCGCAGGGCCGCAAACCCAAACCAGCGTTTAATTTCATCAAAAACGCTTCGGCTCAAGCAACCTTTTACACCAACCAGATCTCAAAGGGTAGAACCGTGAAATTAATCTCTCACCGTTTCACCCGATAATAATTCTCGAAAACCGCGCCATCGTGAATCCGCCTTGGAATACAACATCTTCGCACCACGACCCCACGCTCTCTGCTTTGCTGCTACTGTTCATACGTTAAAAACTCCGCCCTACAACGGGTACCTTTTTCTGCAAAATACAGAAACGAAGCCCATAAGCTACACTTGAAATTGATGTTTCCGTAATACAAAAAGTACCTTTTCACCAAATCGTTTTCACCACCTGGTCGCGGGTGGCTAAACCGGGCTTGAGCTCTCACCTTGCTTTGCAAAAAGCACGGCACCGCTTCTCTACATCAGCTACTTCACCCACAAGTTTTCCATATGCTCGACGGGGCACTAACGACTCATACATGAAAATGAAGCTACTAAGAGAAAAAATTTCTGCCGGCGCCAATGCGGTGACGTTGCTTTGGTGACGAAAGAATGATAGTTCATGCAAGTCTCCTCGTAACGACGACGGGCTGATCGCCACACTCATAATACCGCCTCGTGCTAAGTGGTGTTTAAATATTTGTTTCTTGAACGAAGCGGTCATAAAGGGAGCTTTCGCAACTAATAAGCCCAGACCTTCGCACGCTTGCGCCAACGCCAACGTGCCCAGCCTTTCTGGTTAATGAAATCTTTAGTGATCGAAATACCCCCAATCATTGGGATACCGCATGGGGGGGATATAACTCCTAATCCCACTCAAATTTGCGCGCTTGAATACAAAGCATCCGTAAAATCAAACTCACGGCGATAGGCGTTTCATGTCATCTTAAATCTTTCTGGGCAACCCCCAGCCGTACCCGCTTTGGCCAAAGTTTTGAAAAACTTCTGACCATTCCGTAAAGCAAATGGCGCACGAATGGCAAAACAGACTAAAGCACTCGTTCCTTCCAACTTTTCGCCTACCGATTAAATACCGGGTAATAATGGCGAATCAAGACACCCAGTCTCGATAGATCGAGTCGACTTTCTTTTGGGCTGGGCATGCAAAAATCCTGGCCCTTTTGAGCAATTTTTCCCCCCCCGTGTTCCCCCTCCCGGTGGGAAAAAAAAACCAAAAGTTTCCAGCACACCCAATAACGGCGCACACTTAGCGTCAACTCGCAAACGACAATGCATCCGGCGTGTCACATTCAACAACGAGGTTTGTTAAGACACTTTCAACACCCATTGGGCAATGCAGATAATCAAACTGCTGTCATAACCTAATGAACAGTAAATCCCCCGTGCTTCTGATACTTCTTCAGCGTTCACACCAAACTAAATAGTGCTTCTTACAATCTAACGCGGGCGCCTCGGTGCCGGTTTTCAGCACTGCGCCGGTGTTCCCATTTAATTGGAAAGGAATAGAATCGGACTACAAAGGGTCAATAGCCGCAAGAATCACGACACATATTCCGTTAAGGGTATAAATATTTTTAGAAAAAGTAACTCTAACCCCAACATTATCCACGTCGCTAGCGGGGGCTTGCTCAAGTGCATAACAATCGGCCCATACAAAATTCCATAAAATGGCTCAGAAACAGAGATCATATTATCCCACCGTTTTAAAGATAAATAACTTTTTAAAACCATGGTAAAAAATAATAGCATCCATGCGAAAGAGTAAATGTTTTTTAGGTTCAGTGCCGGGGCACTAAAAAACAACAACGGGGGTTATAACCGCTGCTTAACTAAATGCCTAACAAAGAGTTAAGGGCTATGAATATATAGATTTACTAATTATATAAATAATTACACGTTTTTTAAAAAAAGAAAGGATTGAAAGGATTATTTAAATATTTTTAGCAACCAAAGCGCGCACCAAATCGGTCACTGCGTTTCAGCCCGTTTTCGAAATTCCGTGTCCAAACTGGTCTACCTAAAGAATTCCATTGAATAGAAAAATCGTCATAAGTTGATTGCCCGCCCAGAATAAGTGAAAAACAAAGTCATATCAATATCGGCTATAACCCTATTTATCCATGACTAACCAATCGACATCACGTCAAATGGGGAGCTTAAGGCTAAAAAGGTATCTTAAGACGGAGCGCCGCGAAACCTCAATGAGCAAAGACTTAAGCCATAGGTACAAACGTGACAAGGTGCATTTTCACGCACAATCCCACGTATTACGTCTCTGGTTAAGCACCACAACTTTCAAGAAAAGAAGCTTTCAATCAAATATCGAGTACTCTTTCAACACCCCTTTATAATAATCTTTGGTTGAAATAAAAATAAATTCCTGTTGATATGGATATCTCTGCAAACCCCATAACCGCGCCACAAACACCCTACCGCAAAAAAACCACCTCTGCAAGCCGTAATATACAGCACTCAACACTTCTCTATCACGATTGCTTGTACTCTACCTTTATCAACAAACGTAATGCCTCCCCATTGCAAAAAAATAATTGAAAACCACTGTTTTAACTACTTTACGGCTTTATCCGCTAAAAAATCAATAAAAACCATAGAACGAGTCAAATAAAAAAAGTTATAAAGAGTGCCCTATATTTATGCTGACCAAAAGACAGCACAATTTTTCTATTAAATCAATATCAGTATTAGTTAAACATTCATTTTTATAAATGGACAAATGATGGTCTTTTTTTAAAAAATGTTACCTTTTGGTCATATTCAATTCAAAACAAAAAATCAAATAATATTTATTTTTTCTCTTTGATAAATTAGTAATTCGATAAATAGCTTAATTATTTTCAAGAGATATAAATATATTGGGAAGAATATCAATCTAGTATCAACAGAAACCCTTTGGCACATAAATGAAAGGGCCGATAATTCGGAACGAGAAAAAGGCGTTGTAACCGTCTTCTGGGAACGGACTAAGATAACAATCCTCGTGACCTTTTCGTTCTTTGGTTAAAGGCTGGGGTCGACTAGATCCCGATAAAATCGAACACTTTGCCGCTCCCCGGAAAATACAACGGACTTACCACCCGTCGGTACCGGAAGCCAACTTGATACACAACCCACTGGCAGAATTTATGGGTCTGCGTCGCTTCCGTGGTCGAAGTTTTCGCCACCCTTCATTACAACAACATTGAAAACCCAACCGCATGAAAGTTCCGTGGGACCAACATAACTCCCGCCAAAACTAATGCAGGTCGGCACTATGTGTCGTTTGACCTAGAAAACCGAACTAAACAACCGACTCAATGGTATTCGTCTTGGCGACGAGCTAGAACGTAAAATGGTTACTAGGTAAGGAACTGCACCGAAATATATGGGCGCGCTTTTAAGCCACAAGACAAGTCCCATTCTGAAACAAAAGAAAGCCATTGCATCGTGCAGATACCAAGTATTCCTGTACAACATTGAATTACAGCCGACCTCTCACCGGCACAACGCAAATGCACCTGCGTAAGACCCATGTTAGCACGGCTCGACGTTAAGAATGAACGCCATCTGCGCTTCGCATGAAAATGGCTAGGGACCGTTGGTTACACAAGTAGCAAACTCTCGCAACACATCCGGCAATGTAAATCAGCTGCGGGGACTTCGCAACCCATCGCCCAGACATATTTAAAACCAGCAATAAGAACTGATCGCCTTGAAAAAATCGCCAAAGACACGATTAGACGCCAACATTGACCTTTGGGTATTCGCACCCATGTAGTTTAATGCTTCCGACGAATGAAACCGGGCCACGAAAAAACTCGGCTACACCAAGGACATTTACGCTGGCGCCGGCCACACGCTTTAAATGGCAGATAGTCCCTAGCCGGGCAGATATTTTCCACCTTCCTAACGGTAATAGCCAACAACGACCGAATCACAGTTCGCCTGAAAGAAACGCCGCCGTCCAACTCTCGCAATACCAAGCCAGAAGCCACGAACGCATGCAGAGGAACATCAAACAAAATAAACAAATACAAGAGAAAAAAACGAGGGCTGTAAACAAAGCGCTCGGAATCGGAATGAAATAGCTCTATAAAAAAGCTTATCAACCCACAATAAAGAGGTTAAAATAAACCAGAAGTCCTAAAACAAGGTAAGGTATATTGGAGGTCGATACCGACTTCACAGAGTTCACGTATAACGACATACACCAACAAAGTAAAAGGATCGCACTTGAAATAAGTGGGAACATTGCAGCATTGTGTTGGATGTCTATTTGTGTACCTACTATACTAGGTGTATTAACTGCTACTGGTCTTTCTGTCATGGAAGCCTTATTGACTATCTTAAAGCTAACGGTGATCTATGTGCCATGACTTTAAAACGCGTATCCGCACCAAGTTCGTTATTTCATTCCCGGTAACTACTGCGCTCTCGTTCGGGTATAGTCCGGTCTAAATATTCCTTGCTTTGAATCTTGGCTTGTTGCACTTGTGTTGTCGCAATTCAAACTATGTGGTCCAGCAATTCATTTGTTCTATCGGCTATCTTCTGGCGGGCAAGCCTATGGCGTCGGTGGGGCCGAATCATCGGCTTTCCTAATTGGGGCATCCCAAAGTGTGGTAATTCGGGTTCTGAGTCTATTAAATCTAGAAAACACTATCGCGCCTCTATGATCGGGTGGTGGTAATTTTGGCTAGCGAATAAAGTCTCAACAAGTGCTTCGCCATCCTTCAAATCTTCCCAGACCGGGATGGTAATTCTTGTGTGTTTAACCGCGATGGTGGGTTTCGGCAACCTGTCTTGAATATTCCCGGGGATTAGCGTGGGTTATGCAAAATCTTCAAAAAAAGAAATCAGATATTGTCAAATCATCGCGCCCAACCATGTCTTCTTTCCGCTGGGGTGTGGTTTGACGGGCCCGCTCACAAGTTTGTTTGAAACCATTCTGATCCATTTCTTTCGTAAAATTGACAGCCCTTCGGGTTCATTGCAGTATGATCGGTATTGCCACAATATCCACCAAACACCTGCTGCCAATAACGGTTTTCCTACTTATGAATCCAAAACATCGCACCTAAGACATTAAATCCATACACGGGTGTCTGCCTTACGGGTTGTAAGTAATTGCTTAATGGGCGGGGAATATTGAAAAAAAATGAGCTGGATCGGGAATTCCGATGTCAGTTGAAAGCAATACCAAAACTGGCTTAGGCATTCAAGCTTATTAGGTCCGATTGCCGCATCATATGTCCGATATTTTCTTGATCAAACGCCAGCATTTGATTGGTCGCTGCTTTATCAGAAAGCTAGCCTATTACCCAGCATTTAAACCATGCATGATAACGCTTGCGGGGCCTGTCGGTTCTTTAATCGCGCTAAATTTCCCATTCTTTAGCTGTGCTAATACTACGTTGGTTCACTGGTTCGTTACCGTGCGCTTTTGGGGGTATACCTCGTCTAAATCACAGAAGCCGTTCCTGTCAGTGAGACAGAAACAGCCTAATGAACATAATTGTTGTAACTGTCCTGGCGATCCTCCCCACGCAGCATTTTTTCTTCCATTAATTTTATGAGTGTATGTAGAAGCCATCATACTTTTTTGATGTTCTTTTGACCGCACTACTGTATTCTATAAAAAGACGAAATCATGATTTATAAATAAAGGTGACGAATCGACGTCACTCACCGAAAGAAACCTTCAAAAGCCGATATTCCTTTGGTAAGGACAACAAAAAGCGTCGAGATTCGTGATATCGGCGAACAACCAGAACGTGAAATCATTGATGCTACCGGCAACTCACATTCCTGGTGCATTGGATCACACACCACAAATGCAAAACTCTTATGGGGCACCGTGCGAAAAGACGATTTGCCTCTGGCACCGCCGCCGCACTGGCGGCGGCAACGACCACTCATCATTGACTCGTCTCCCCAAACCTCACATTCCCTCTAATGCCTACATCAAATGGCGTGACGGGCCAAAAAAGCCCACTCAATTTACAGCTCATTAGCGATTACTGTGGGATGACACTGTTGCCAAGGAAGAAATGAACATCCCTGGTCAAAGACCATGGCGTAAACACTTTAAAGCACTTTATGCGTATAAGAATGCCATCATGGCGACGCGATGATATTCCGTTAGCGAGCTCACAAAATTTTAGAACTCGCGCAATTCCAAACCGCCTGACAAGAAAAGGCGAGCTGGTTTAACACTACAAAATCAAACCTCATGCAGAAGGCATGAACATGACCAAAGCGCATTTCCGCATTTCTCGCCCCTCTCCTTGAAGCGACTCCGCCAAATCCGCGCCATCAAAAGCATTGCCTATACACTCTGCTCGCCCATCCTCCCTTTATAACCTTTTGTTTTCAAGTCTCCCACAGAGAAGCCGTCGAGCGATTCGCTACGCTAAAGACCACGGCCACACTGGGTATTGTGAATCTAGCGGTCACCTAAACCGTGATAAAGCGTGATCAAACCCAAATGGCCACCGCAGCAGCGCAATGTTAAAAGTCCTCCTTTTTAGACCAAACACACCAATGCACTTTTGAAAAGGCGTACCAAGCCGGTAATCTGCAAACAACCGCCACTGACCATTGCGCCTTTTGTCCGAACAAAAAGCCATGGGAAAGAAACAACTTCACGCAAAATTCCCAACGGCAACCGCCTGTGGAAGAACGCAATGAGGTGTTGTGGGAAAAAAGCTTAACCCAAGCAAATCACCATAATAGTTGCCGCTTAATACCCTCAAACCCACATCCGCCAAAACTTTAATATTACCCGAGTAAATCTGCATTCGCGTTGGCGCAGGACGCAAGACTTAGTGATCTGAACCCAGCGCCACAAAGACATTTTCCGGCGAAAACGCAATCACTCGAAAAATTGAACACAGTATTTTGAAGGCAGGAAATTCATGGTTTCTGAAAACCACTGTTTGAAACGGGAAACTTGCATGGCACAACAATACCTTGATTGGTTAAATCGGGTAAGTAAATACGTAATCGCCCTACTGTACCCGTTTTATGAACACTTAAAAACCGTAAAGAGTTGAACAAAAACACTCGCCCGTAAAACGCTAAGATCGGTTTTTAAAGTGTTTTCACGTTAATAACGCACAGATAACCGGATCTTAGTTCAAGGAATGAAAGTCCAACACTCGTGCGAGTCCTACCTGATCCGTTATTTTGTGGTTTTTTTTATAGAGAGCAGAGTAACCGAAGGCAGGGAAATGCGAACAAGCCTCTTGAACTCACGTGTGAGAATAAAAACCTATTAAATGAGGTAGGCCGAATGTGAATTCGTTTACCCATTTAAAAAACCGCAGATTATCAAATAACAAGAAACAGGGAGTTCACGCAATGTCCCTTTTATTTCATCATTTGCCCAAAAATGTAACTCAACGAACATCAAGGTTCATATTAGAAAGATCATTATATATCAATTGTTTCCCGATAATTATGTGCCCTTGTGCGTCGTCGGTCCTGCAATCTCAATAAAGCATTAACGAAACTAAAAGACAACCATATGCAGACACACCTTCCACCATTTTGAACTCAATCCAGAAATCGTCCCGAAGGAACAAGATTTAAGCGAGCACTCACAGAGAAATACGGCATTAACCAAGCGCAATCAGATAAAATAGAAGCCATGATCAAGCCCGTTGGCAAAGAATCGCTTTATTTCCAACTCACATCGAAACCGTAATGCCAATTCGTTCGAACGCCATCGCTTATACATTGGGGCAAATTTAATAAGCAAACAAGCTGAACTTAAAAGGCTCCTATTTAAACGCGCATTTAACACACAACTCAAGAATAGCGATTACAGTACCTGGCAAATTGCGCCAGCGTAATCTGATCCAGCGAAGGCCAAAGGCTTTTAAAAAATGCCATTTTATCCGAAGAATGCGTAATCTAGAACACAATGCAACAGCATGGCATCTCCCTCGTTCCCACTGGTGAATATTACACAAGTACTTAGCGAATTCGGGCGCCCAACCCGCTGAACTTAAGAAAAGCAATCGAAGACATCCGCTTCGGAGCTAAAAAACTAGCTACTGCGTTCCTATCAATTTTTCTTATACGCCAGCGCACCAGGCTTATAACGATATATGACGCAATCTGCCGTGGAATACGCTTAGCTCGGGATAATCCACACAGAAATCCCAAATAGCTCGCCTGCGGATTTTTACAAGGCGCCTTCTCGTCTCTTGAAAAATGAAATATACTTGTCTAGAAAAAGCAAACACTCTAAAAGTATTATCTGCGCTATGCTCAAAAAGCCCCACACGGAAAAGAATAAAATCATCCATCCTTTTAGCGCTTTGTATAACCAAAATAACTGCTTTCGCTCCTCACCATCGACTTCGCGAGGTCCAAATTACCTTGATCCTTTACAAAGGTTGGTGAATTCTACCTGATCCCAGACACCAACAAATATAACGCACTAACCTTTGTGTAAAAATAGCAGTCGTTCGGCGTTCTCCTTGTGAATAAAGATAATCACCTTACGAACAAGGTGCATCCTAACGGTAATTCAGTCTTGCCAATCAGCATAGCCCAATTCATAAAGTAGGCTCGAAAGCATTTTGCATTGAATTCGATCCATACGATTTTACCTTTGCCCTTAAATCCACAATAAGAAAACAGTCAACACCTAAAAAGAAATACCGAAGCAAAGGGTCCAAATCTATCAATTGAATCAACTGATTGCGGACACACGCGAAAGATGCCAACCAAACGGAATAGTATATAGAAAAGGCGAGTAAAACGACTCGCCCCTACCTGCCATACTATGTGCGCTTTTGAACACAAAGTGAACAGAGTGTAAAAATTGTTAAATAGAGTCCGTAAGCCCAAAACCCACTAGCATGCATTTCACCACATCACCAAGACTCCCCAAATCAACGATATGGGAGTAACCAAATAGGTCCAAAACAACATGAAACAAAAAGCACCAAATAAAGCCCAAAAAACGCCCACTTCGCACAACACCACAATGTAAAGCAAGTAACATACAGCAACAAAAATAATAATCACCGAAGCCTGCAAACTCCCCGACGCGGGTGATAACAAAACCGATCAACTCCCCGAAGAAACCCGAACAAACCCCACAACCGCATAATTGGCCGCGGCTTCTTCAGCCAAAACTCTTGCAATAAACACCCCCATCAAGGCAAAACTAAACGTTAAAAGCACAGACGTATTTAATGCGTGTCGATTGCAAAATGCCTACAAATAGACCAAAGTAAAAAACCCCACCAACGCACCACTAATCAACAACATAATGAAAAAGCCGCGGCCCCGAAAAAAGACGCTGAAACTGACTCCGCTTTACTCAACCCTGCACCGCTCAACTAAATAACAAGCAACAACCGAAACAAAAATCAACATCGGCAGCAAAAACAAAAGGCAGATTGTACAACAGCTCAGCAACGCCACCAAAAACCAGATACGTACGACAAAAGATGACGCCATCAAACCAAGCCCCAATACAAACAAACTAAAGAATGAACTCAAATGACGTCACCTTCACTTATTCGTCCAACATAGGCCCAAAAAAACGAATAAAAAGATTTCGAGCACAGCGGGGGGTCAAGCGATATTAAATTCACGAACTCAAATACGTCCAAGCAACTCGGAACCTTCAACCAAATTTTTTCGCCTCACTGCTGACTCTAAAAAAATCCGCAACACCAAACGCAATCGTCGGTCGCCTTCTTCAACGTCAAGCATTAGATTCTTCAAAAACACCCTGCATTTATGGAATAAAATCCCTAATCCAATCCGCAATCCGTAAAGGGGTCCGCCATCCAAAAACGAAATAAAAAGTGAAAAGCCCATCTCCCTTTAACACCTGCATCGAACTCACCCTTTCCTTTACGAACAGGACGATAACAATCTTAACCCACATTGTGGGCGTATTTAGATATACGTAAGGCAATAGCCCATTTCCACTCAAACCTGTATATACCAAATAGCTTCAAACTCTATCGTCAACAAAGCACCCTGTGATCTGCCTACCTTCTCCTGTCGAAGTATATAAACACCCTAGCCAAACTTAAGCGCACGCCATGTCAAACCGAGACGTTAAATAGCTCAAACGTCACTAATTATGTAAAAACAATATCCCCCTAAACCACGCGTACTATTTTTGGACTGATAGAATTCTATGTCGAGGAATTTCCCCCCCATCACTACGCCAAAACTATTTAAAGCAGGGGGTGTACGATGCAACATGCCCCGGTCCTGTAACGCCAAACAAAACTCATAGAATGGGTGTTCTGTGCAACCAAAACCAAGATCAATAAGAATTTGTAAACTAAGATGACAACGATAGTAAT
>Ga0163217_1048106_pt1 | contig 13019 bp, 15 predicted proteins | sample SynspAceP_FD_185933 | JGI IMG/M metagenome (GOLD analysis project Ga0163217, IMG submission 185933) | Saline lake microbial communities from Ace Lake in Antarctica - Synechococcus sp. Ace-P (PacBio error correction) | ecosystem: Environmental > Aquatic > Non-marine Saline and Alkaline > Saline ...
CCAAAAGACAAAGGGGGAAGGGGGAATTAATCCCGGCCCCCAGTGGGCTTTGGACACTGGACCCAAAACCGGGCCAAAACTGGAAAGGAAAATTCCCGGCAGAACGAGAAACGGTGGACGGGAACCCCGTGGGGGAACTTTAACCAGAGCCCGCACGGCCAATAACGGTCAAAACGAGATCACCCGACATTCAGTAAACCACGGCCGAGCGACTCTGGGCCACGCCGCGGGTATGAAGAACGGTAACACGAACGACCACGGCTTGATAACCTGGGTACAATGCCACGATGACGGCGACCCTTCGATGCGTGGAAACCGAATGAACGAAAAAACTGGTCGACGATGACAACGTCCGACGTTCTGCCCTGGAGAACGCGTTTCGACGGTCGCAAACTTCCGGAATGTCGCAAGGAAGTACGCCGACGGGAAACACTGAACCAGACCGATCATTATTAACTTCACCGAAGGCTGGCAGTGTGTGGGAGGAACGAGTCGACACCTCGAATAACCCACACGTCCGCCAATATGTGTGGGGGGATGGCGTTACATTGGATTGAAACCTCGTTGCACACGCGACCGGGAACATCTCGCACTCGGGCGGGTGTCTTGGGTGAGCGGTCACCATGTACTTCCTGGCCGATTGCGAACAGTGGAAACACGAGGCGGTGGTTGAAGTGATTCGGCAGCGTCCAGGAAGCGCTACGAAGTACGACCCCTACGGCAACCTGAGTGTCTTGGAGCCGACTTCACGAACGCCTCCACCAGCAAGCTACGCTGTGCACTAACACTACACAGCCGCGGAGTGGACCTCCGACTGCGGTCCTGTACTACTTCCGTAACCGGTGTACGACCCGCAATTGGTAAGAATTTTAAGCTCAGAGACCGATTTGGGTACAAAAAGTTTTCCCCAACTTAGCCAATACGAATACGTGCGTCCAATCCGCTATTTGATTCTCGATTCCATCTGGGGCTGTGTGGTGAACGCCTGACCCTTTAAAAAAGTGGCTGTGAAAAGGCGTGGGGGAGAGGGTAGGTTGGCACTGCTATAGGAATTGGTAATTTGCTGTGAAGGAGGGTCGAGTTTCCTGTGCTCGCCATGACAAGAATGCTGACGAGTATGAGGCCTGAGCGCCAAGCCCAGTCCGCAGGTCCTAATTTTTATCTCTGGATTTGCATACTTGAGGCCGAGCATCGCACCACAGAGCTAACATTTAAACCTGCGATCCTACCGGAATTTCACCAAACAGGTCAGTTTGCATGAAGGCAACCACTGCAGTTTATAGAGGGATCCCCTTGAGTGCCGTGCTTACAACGAGGAATTGCGTTTGTTTTACATCGACGCAAACGCAGAGTGTATTGTGACATTGAGAAAACTGTTTGAAATACTCAATAGAAGGAATTGGAAGAGCTGTAGAGAGATGAAACCACGAGAGTGTGCGGAGTTTTTTCAACATGTCCATTCCTGGACGGCCAGGCTTTCCCACACTTGACACGATAAACCCGCGTTATCACGAAAACCTCGGGAATTTTTTAGGAATTTACTGAGGACACTTTTTTGGCATGAATAAAATTGGGTGACAGCTTGAAGAAAACTTTGGTTTGGCGCATCCGGCACTTACGTCTAGGATCATTATCCTGATAAGGGCGGGTTTCTCATCGCGCAGCTATAACAAGAGCAACCCGTTACCGGGAACCTAATCGGCTACTAACTTCAATTCAATTGAAAATTTCGAAGGACTAGGATGGCGAGAATTTTCAGTGAAACTGGAGAGCGAGACGCAGGCAGCAAACAGTTTTATCAATTACGTCCCCCAAAACGTTTTTTTTTTCCTAGACGGAATGATTACATTAAAATCGATCGCGAACGGTGCAGTGGACGATTGAGTCGTACCATGAAATGGCGAAATTCAGAGCGATCAAATGTGGAGACGATTAAAAGGTGGCCCGAGAATGTTTTAAGGTGCCCGGTAGAATGGACTTAATCCACTTAAGTCTATTACCTGTCCGGGCTTGTATTCGTGCCTGGGCTTCTGCATGAGCTTTGTACTTCTTTCGGTATGCGTTTGAAGCACCTTGGTTCATAGCGATCCGGTCGGTTACCAACGACGTGCTGCAAAGCAGGAGCGGTTACAGCAGTCGCACAAGTTTCATCAACGTTGTGATCAACCCGAGCATGGCAGCATGTCAGAGACCGTCGTGAGCGTTGAATTTGAAACTGATCTGACAGGGATGAATGTCACTTCGATCGCGGCTTTCGGCCATCACACCACGGATCCAGATTGTAAAAGCGATGCATGGTGAGCTCGAATCTCGTTGCGAAACGCGATGCGGTTTTTTGCAGGCGAAGGTGCTCCATTGCATGATCCGTTTTGAGCTTCGCAGATGAAGCTCCAGCTTGCCACGTCCTGCGGAAGAGTGCCGCGATGTCTTCTTTGGTGTAGTCCACATCATCCCAAAGCGATGTGTGCACGATGAATCTTCGCGAGTTCGGAAACGCTTTGTTGGTAATTACGATTTTGACTACAACGAAATCATGATGAAGTCGGGTACGTTTCGTACTCCTCCCTATGCTATCCAGCGCGGGACGCCCAGGCTTGTCGTTTGGATCGAGTGATATTTTTGCATGACCGAATGCCGGGTTCGAAATCACTCTTGCGATTTTGGATGTTTGCGAACGAAACGTGCCCAATCACGCTGCATGACTCTTGCCAAATTTCGAACCAGCCCGCATACGCACGGTCAAGCAAGGATACGTCGGTTTCTTCGATGATTTTGATCGATCTGCCTGAACCAGACTTTACTTCGTGTGTGAGCTTTACCCTTGTAAACGTCCCATCGCCATGTGAAGCACAACGCCGGTCCGTAAGCGAACAGACCACGATGCGGTCACGATCGAAATCGCAGCCTGGAAGCTTGGTGGAAAGTGCGGATACGCTCTGGTTTGTCCAGTCGTGTCGGCCATTAGTCACCGTCCGCGCCATCGGCAGTGATTACATCCCCCCGTGGTCCCAGCCCAGCATTCGTCAGGCGCCTTGGCATCAATCGCCCTGTCCGCTCGACGTAACTAAAACGATGCATTCGCAGCTCGGTCGAGCTTATCGCGGGCGATGCAGTAAGCACGGTTTTTCGCGAGCATTAGCTCGCTGACGTTTGGCGACTCGAATAAGTGCATCAGTTTGGCCGACGCCCGAGATGCAGCCGTCGATGGATTGCTGCCATTTACTTGCTGAAAAAGAAGACCCACAGAGTCACCGACGTGGTTTTGTCCAACTCTGCGCCGGCGTCGAGAATGGAGGTTGCCTCGCGAAAGCTGAGGCGATAAGTTCCTTCGATCAGAAGACGCGAGTATAAGTCGCCAGATTGGGGAGTTGTGGACTCGATTGCGGAACGAACGTACGAATGATGGCACACGGGGGGCTTCCTTGCTTGGCGTGTTTTGGGAGGTTAAGATACCCAAACTCATCGAAGTGAAGCCCTTGCTGTCAATCGAACTTAACTCCAGATGCAGCAACAAGCTTGGCTGCGGATAAGTACATTACGGAAGCGCTCAATGGGGTCAGGCCGTCTTTTGATGAGTGTTAAAAGTGCTTGCACGGAGTAAAATGACGCTTTACGAAGCCGTCGCTGTTCAAATAAAATCGAACGGAGAAAATCAAATGGGTTGTCAGGAAATCAAATGGGTAGGCATCTTTGATGAGGAACCATCGTCTGCACCGGAGGTGAAGCGACGCTATACGAGGCCACCGCGAGGTGGGCCTTTTTTCGTTGGCGGGCAGGAATGCCCGTCACGCTCTTCGGCTGGAATGCGCCATCCGCAACTTCCATTGTGAACCGGGGAGAGCGAAGGCGACGACGGGATTCGTGCAATTTCGGCACGATGCCGCCAGCCTGGAATGATCATGAGCAAGCGCCGGACATGGATGTCGCGCCATGCTAAGCCCGGTGGCAAGGAGGCCACTCGGCGACGCGGATGGACGGCAGAGACGCGCAGCCGTCCAAGCCCCGAACGCGCGTTCCGCCGGGGCGCGCAGCGACCGGAGCTAAGGGAAGGCCGAAGTGAGGAGGATTTTGCGACGAAGCGACCGCACCGGAGCGCCGAGCGGAGACCGGGGCCGTCGTGAGCGGCAGCGGCGTTTTTCGGCAGCGACGCGAAGACGACGCGCAGGGAAACCGAGGGCAGATTTGCCGATAAAACAGAAGGCACGATTTGCGCCTACCGCTCCTAGATGGAGCGGGCTGAGCGAACGCGACAGCGGTCGGTCAGTGGTAGCGGTGAAAGCAAACCAGACGACTTGCAAGGCGGCGGCAGGCGTTGACGTTCTGCGACACTCACGTTGAGTTACAAAGAATGCTCAAGGATTAAAAGGCCCAAACACCGAAAGAGTTTAAACCAAACTGTCCGCAGTACGTCCAAAAGCGCAGTCCGTCGCAGTTGACGCGTTGACGCGTTGAAATCTTCTCGCGATAGCGGTAACAAGTTGAAATTCAGAAACGTTAAGCGAAGGCGGTTGTGGGTGGCAGCGAGTCCTTCGAGGCAAACGACACGCGTGCCCTCGGTTGTCAATGGGCGTTGCAGTTCAACCAAGGTTAACTCGGCATCCTGCATTTAAGAAGGTGCGATTTAAATTCCGATACGGAAAATAACGTTGAGCCAGGAGTGCTTATGCAATTGAAAATTGCCGAAGTAAGTTCTTCTTCAGCGAAGAAAAGGGTAAGGAAACTCTTTTACGGCGAGGTTGAAGGTGGCCTAAGCTTTGCGGATGCCGCCGTCCAAACGCGCCGATGAAAAGAATGCGATCTACATGCCTTGATCGAGGCAATGGGACGCTCGACCATTTTTCCTCAAGGAGGGTGTTAACCGAGGCGTTGAGAATTCTTGCCGAAGGGCTTGTTCGCGCCTATCCCTGCGCATCCTTTCGTAATCAGTTGATGCCCGAATCATTGGCATTTCGTGCTCGCAACGACCGAAGATGGAGGGATGAGCATTTCTTGCGTTTGGGTTACCCTGACGCATACGATGCGATATCACGCCCACTACCACACTGCCGGCGAGGGACATGTTTACCAAGGCCGATTCAAGAGTTTCCCGTTCAGGATGACAGCCATTTCCCACGTTCTCTGTTCCGGTACGTTCGACGCACGCACAGCGGTGCCCAACTGGTCGAGCCCGCGCCAGGGAATGGCGTTGGGGTCTCTGTTTCCGTTGGGTCAGCCGAGTGAAACCTTTGCCCGAACTGTTGTCCCCATGGCCGTTGGCCCGTTCGGCCAACTGGGTTCGCCGTGTCCACGAAGAGCTCGACGACAAGGAGATGGCGGTTCGGCTGTCGATCCCGGCGTGGCAGTCCGTTGGACGCGAAATTGGGTGGAGTCGATTCGCCCGTCGACTGGACCTCGAATCCACACTCGGGCACCGCGGACGCCCGAAAAGAAGCCCCTATCAGGCGATCAACGAAGAAAGAGTATGCGGGTAGGGACGGCTGTTGCCCAGCCGCCCCCGCAACAGATCCGTACTTGAAGGATTACCATACGGCTTCCTCGCGTTAGGTCAAACGATCGCAAAATCGCATGTGCGGTGCACCTGTCGTGATTTCCCCGTGACGCTCTGATAGATGCGTAGTCGGTTCGGTGCCCGGCGCATCGGCGGCAATTACGGCAATTCTTCTTTCGTAGCGCTCCTTCCCTCGTCAAGCTCCGGCTGTGGCGGTTGCACTTTGTTCACCTGAGTCGAAAGTACTACGGAAGCTATCTGACTTCCCATCGGCGTGCATGTCAGTCGTGCCCTCGGAGAGGTTCGCTAACCGTCTACAACTGGTTGCAGAACAATGGGATCTCCGTTCTCGCGTTTTGATTTTTCCACACTATGCTCAGGTCTCAGACCTCCGCGTGTCCACTTGGCACTTGCCATTTCCGCGAGTCCAAGCGATGTTTGCCTCCCTTGTCAGGACACAGGTTCGGCACAAGCGGAAAAGAGGATTTCGGAGCTCATAACCTGGCCTGCGCTTCCCGGTACGGACGCTCAGCAGAACGTTGTTACTCGCAGTCGCACCTCCGCCGGAAGCCGAAGTCGATGGCTACTCGTCTTTCGTAAGAAACTTTCATTCTCTATCAAAACCGGTTTATCCCGCCATGCACCTGACGCCCTTTTTCTTTCGTGGTGATGCTGGAAGTCCAAGCAGCGGCTTGGACTGGCCTAACTCGCAAAAGCTGCCATCCCAAATGGAACGTCGGGGTGTGAACGACAACGAATTCCAGTACGAATATTGCGGGCATGGATCGGAATGACTAACCGCTGCTCTGCCGCAAGCCAGCCCGTTGCGTATGGTTGTCTGTCGCGATGGAACGATCCTGGTCTGATAGTTTCGCGTTTATTCAGCTAGGTTGAAAGCCCTAATATAATCGGTAATCTCAATGAAATCCCAGCGAAACCTATAACCCAGAGCGGACCTCAAGGACATTCCTGAGAGTTCTTCGATTGCCCATCGGTCACTTTGTGCTGGCCCTCAACGTTCTACTCGTTTCATTTTTCACTCACGCAAAGGGAGCTACTCAATGTCGCCACAAGAGGCATCGCAATGCGTGCTGGCTTTTGGAAAAGTCCCCGTGAGTAATTTTTGATCTCAGGGGCGAAGTTAAACGTGCATTTTTCGAGACATGCCAATATCACTCGTCTTGCGGTGAATATACCTGCGATACCGATGAATCGTTTCGATCCTTCAGCTCTCGACTATCGACGCACTTGGTCGAGGAGATAGAGAAAAAGATTGCCCTGGTGGTTCGGGTTTCATTCTGGACGAACGAAATAAAAAATCCGTAATTCACGTGATTCGATAAAGCTGCCGAAGAGAAGCAGCAAAGGGTTTCGATCGTGTGAATCGTTTGGATTACTCGGGCCCCAGTTTGGGTACGTTTAGGCAGGGAACTCAAAGAAAAGGGTATACCCCAGATCGCTTGGCCCATTAATCGGGGCAATAACGAGGCGTTAACGACATGCTCACCGATGTAACCATCAATGTGAAAACAGCGGTCTATCGCGATTATTTTGACGCATTGCGTGGATATAAATCGCTATTATTGGATCATCTGGGAGGCGAAGACCATGAGGAGCCCGATGGATGGGAAACCAGATCCGATTACGCGCTCGCTGGAGAGTGACGTCAAGAACGGACTAGACGCGGTAATACGTTCAATAATCAACCATAGCATCCTCGACGAATGGAAGTAACACCGCGTCCGTAATGCTCCGAAAGAGGAAAGCAAGTTGAATTGACGAAAATTTTGTGTGATCGGATTTCATCGAGAACTGGAGGTGCGGTACCAGAACTGGACCAACTAGATCACGTCTGACAGAATAAGCTGGGCGTGAAGGTGCATCTCGTCAATACCGGCCGAATGGATCCACAATTGCGACTTGATGCAGATGAGTGAAGCGGGGTGCCCATCATCCCTGCCGTGCGACTCGGAGTGCGTGTGCAGGCAAGCATGTGATTTCTTACTGCAACGAGCGACTTCCTTTCAGAACCTGGAAGCTCATTCGTTCGCAACGCACAAGTCGACCACCTTCGTCAATTGCATGACCTGGCTGTTCGACCAAAGAAAAGAGATGTACGCTCGCGGTTGATCGCACTTCTTCTCTATCAGACCGACACGACATCGGGAAAGTGTGGTCGGGCTTGAGGAGGGCAATTAACTTTACAAAGAGTCCCAGCTGCATCATCCAAGCGACGGAACCTACGAAATCTTCCTCGGATCGCGTCGAGGCATGGCCAGTGGCTGCTTGCTCATCGTCCGATGACCGGGGTGGCTGGAAGAGTTGGTTCCAGCAGGCAAGAACCGGCTTCCTTGCTCTGACAGCGGCGAATTTTGTGCTACTACGCATCGCGAGCTTGCTTATGAACCTCAAGAACGCACGCAATGGTAGGAGGCGCGCCGATGGTTGGAGACAACAATTGGTCTCGCTGAATCTTCGGTCGAGATTGAAAATGTTTTCAGCGAACTTGTCAAGCATTTTTCAACGGCGTGAGTGGTCATTAGTAATATCTTCGCAAACCTTCGATAATGACCGCAGTCCGCTCTACAACAAAATTTTACTGGAGACTTCCATCGAAGTTTTGAGAAACTGGCCCGAACGAGTTTCCCGATTTCGTAACGTCAGCCTTTCAGGCTGACACAAGCAAACCCCAGAGTCAAAGCCTGGAAAGGCTGACGTACATCACCTCGGATTAATCCTACGCTGTTTTTGTGAGAAAATTTACCTTTTTTGCTGTTGTCGCGACAGCAGACACGCAACAATTTTTGCCATATCTCCGCAATCCACGCAGACAACGGGACGGTAACAAATTCGTCAAGCAGTTTCTCGGTGAATCCATCATCGAGCGTTCGTCCCAAGGCAAGCAGCAGTTTCTTCGGATAATGCCCTCGTCCGAGCAGTTCTTCCCACGGAGGGCAGTACTCATCGACAGGGGTCTTACTCGAGAGTTCCTTCTTGGGAGTAGTAGCTCTTTCACAACGCTTAATCATCAAGCAGTTCTTCTCAAGCGGTTTGGGATGGGCCAGGGGGTCTGAACCCCTTGTAACACTCTCCAACCTGCAAACAAGCCAAGCCGAAGAATCAGTCCCAACAGTGGTGCCCCCGTTCGCCTTATTTTCAACGGCGAGTTTGCAGCTTGCTGTCACTGACTCAGGCTCCGGTGCGGAGGTCCATTGGGCACAGCGACGCCAGTAACAGTATCAGCTCAAAGGAACAGAACGAGTAAGGACTCGGCTATAACTGGCTCGTCGAGGCATGGCCTCTACTTGCTCAAAGGACCCGGTGGGGCATTAACTTTGGTCGGCAGCACACAAAACGCGCTGTGGTTCGACCGCGTCGAATCCGACAACGTCTTTCTTTTGAAGGCTCGCTACGGCGGTTCATCTGTGCTGGCGCACGACTCTGTCTGCGTCGATACGTCCCTTGGCCCATCCTTCCGTGCGAAAATCTGGTTTCTTCAAGTTTTGATGGCGAGCCGGTAGCTTCGTCCTCCTCAGGGCACTCCGGCTCTGAACCGCTTCCCGTCAATTTGATCGGGATTGATCGATGTGTCAGGCAGCAGACTGATGTTGGTCGGTACTCGCCTCACCGGGCGGATCCAGACGATTCAGCGGGAAACGGTGGAGGAAGTGAAACAACACCACAACATTCGAATACGAATTGGCGAGACGGGACCTCACCAACTTCCGCTGACGTACCGTCCACAAGTCGACGAAGAACGGCTTGGGTAATGTCGCCGTTGTGACGTACGAGTATTACGCACGGGCTCGAACAGCTTCGGCCTCTTCCGGGGGACCTGATGCGGGTTTCGCCGTTTCAAGAGCCGTCTGGGGCAAAGCTTGGGTCAACATAAGCAGAGTTTAATTTCGCTACTACAAGTCGTCTGATCCAAAGGATTTTTGAACATGGACTTGCGGTATGTCCCGTGGAACTGATGGTTACGAAGACTGCCTGGCCGATTCACTCGAGCCCACGACGGTTCAGTAACATGTGCTCCTGCAGTACTACAACAAGTACTGCTTCGAATAGATATCCAGGGGCGGTGAATTAAAGAGTTTGTCGATCGCGGTCGCTGGTGTAGCAGCTGCATACGAGCAAAGTTCTTCACGCGGACGACTACAACAACTGGAGTCGTAAGCCACCGAGACCCCGAACCGGCGGTTCCGTAAAAATCGGTTTATACTAACTTCATCGGGCCAGCCACATGCCTCAGTGATCTCGTCGCACGGTTTAAATCAGTGGCTTAGCGCAAACGTCGCACAATGCAGAACGGGCGTCTCGTCCAAGCTGCGCGCCTTCGCGGTGTCATTATGATTCTAGGCCAGTCGGACCTGGGGATCACGTTTGCGGTTCCCCGAAAGGCTCATCAATCTACGCAGTTATACGCTACGCACGGGAAGTGGTGCCGCTACCGTTACCTGGAATCCACCAATCACTGAGCAGGAAGCAGCGGAAACACGGTTTATTCAAGCGAAGTCGAATACACCGAGCGAACCGGTGGAACGCAACGATCTATCGATTCGAGCAACTCAATTTCGTGACGATGCGGGCGCCGAGCGACTCGAGACGACTACGCCTATGAACTGGTACACGACAGTGTCCCAAGTCAAACAGCAGACAACCACATCTGCCAGTCGTCACCCACGGCGCAAAACGGTTCGCAATATCGCCACGACTGAGAAACAGTTGTTTGACGAACGAGGCACTTGGAAACTGGGTCGATGGACGGAAGTGGGTTCACCATTCCTCGAGTCTTCGACCCGTCCTCGGGGCGAGCACAACAGTGGCGATGCGGACACGTCGTTGCTAACGATGTTCCGTGGGTTGGAGCAGCGAGCGGTGGTGGAAGACAACTGGTCTCGATTACGAGATAATTCCCAGGGACGAGCACGACCAGAAAACTCGGCTCCCGCCATAGGTCGATATAGGGCACGCCCAACCGTCGTCCGGCGAGCCGAAGTGGACGTTTACAAGACGCCGAGCACGCGACCTTGGACCGCAGCGGCTAACGCAACGGGGACGCGGCCCCGCCTAGCACCTACACGTTGATCAACCCGGTCAACATCAGCACGCGATGCACTGGAACACTCTCGAAACAGATCCCGACGTCCCACGTGGATCGACGGCGGGCCGCTTGCAGACCGACGATTCCTTTCTCTCAGGCTTCCTTCACGGCCTGGACAACTCGCAGTTCACCGTTTGTTTGTTTCGTCTCATCGATCGTGTCTACACACGATTCCCGGCGTCCGGCGAAGGCCAGCGGCGTCCAACTACGACCAAACACCTACGGCTCGAACAGCCAAAAACGGCCAAACCCGAAACGTTCTCCGGAGGCACGATCACATCAAAGGTCACGATGTCCGCAACAACGTCGTGGCGATCTAAGCGTGGTAACCAACGACACGGTTGCGAACCCGAGTCGGAACGACCGGCGGCGTGCTCGGGTAACACATTGGTCCAGGTCAGTGGCTCGTCCTTCGATGACTGTAACGACCGGCGGCCGATAACAACCTGACCACGCCAGATAGCTTTACGTCATGGCGTAAACACGCGAACACCGACTTTCGCTTACGATTGGCCGGAACCGCCGAGTCCGATACGACGGTTTGGAATCGACCTGTTCCAACGGGTCACTTTTGACAACCTGAACCAAGCGATCCAAAACCGTCACTATGTACGACACGTGCGCTTCGGGGAACCTGATCTACGCGACAAACCCGGTTTCGACAATCGCGCCGGCGCGTACCAATGATCCGCTCGGGTCGACCCAGCCGGCTAGCGGTCGGACAGCCTGACGAACAATACCTTGGTTCGACGCGGTCGGCAACCTGTCAAAATGATGCCCGCGGGGCGGCGAATCGTTACCAACGAACGTTAATCGGCCTGGGATGGGAACGGCGAGCCACACCGGATTCGGCAACGACGCCAACCTAAGCGGACGTTTTTTCAACGTGACCGTGACGTGATCTTGGAGCAATCCGAAACCGACCAGCGATGACGCCGGCCGAAACGTTGATCCAACCACCGATCGACAGACGCTACCACAACGCCCGCCAGCCAAAACGTGCGCCCTGCTTCCCCCTCCTCACACCCAACGCCGTGTCTCGCAGCGCGATGTACCCGACGCCATCGGACGAACCTCGCCAGGCCGAGTATGGGGGACCGGGCGGGCGGCGTGTTTCCCGCCCAATACCATCCCGCATCGAGCGATACCGTGCTGGTTCGCAGCAAGCCTACAACGCACGCCGGGGACCTGCAAGCACCACGATCCTGCGGGCAAAAGTCGACGGACCCTTCATAATGGCGGGACGGGAAGTGGAAATCACTTGACACTACGATCGGCCCTCCATCCCGCCACCCGCCCGCCGGTACCGACTGCACCCCGTCCGACCGATAACCAATTCAAATCGTCCGGATAAGTACACACCCGACGGAACCGTAAGACACTCACGCCGTTCAACGCCAGCCACCGGGCGACCAAGTCACCCAGTACGTTCATCGGCACCACGCTGGCTGATTGGGGATCGCCACAAGCCACCTGCTGTCACGAGATTTTCCCGACTCCACGGCCCCCTCCGACGAGTCACCCACACCTACAACCCTAAATCGAAGAAACATCGCTTTACCGATCAAACGGCAACGTCCGTCAATCGATACCGCGAGCGTTGGGCCGATCGGGCCAAGACGGGTTGACGACACTGCGGGTGCCGGGAGTCGACCGATCGCGTGCGTCGATCGAAAAGGGTTATACGTTTCCGAGGCAACATCGCGCGGTTCACTTCATTTGATAACGCCACCGTCGGCAGGCGGGACTCGTCAACGAGGTCACGTTCGAGTTCAATGATTTTCAACCAATACATCGACACCGCCCAATGCCAACTCTGGCGGCCGTCGTATCCCACTTCCTCACCGCCGTCGCAACCAGCTACACTGACGGAGTAACACCACGCTTCGGCAAGACTCCATCACGTAACCCAACGGCGCGTCAATCACACGCGATACTGGCACCGTGGATCGATCAACGTGACAAACTCAAACTCAAGTGTCAGCTTGATCGCGAATGCTTCCCAAGTTTTTGGCGAATTTACAAACGACTGGGCCTACGAACCTCATTGAGCAAACCAGCCCCCAACCGAGCTCCGTACACGCTCATCTCACCAACACTCACAAAACGAGCCGGACAACGGCGACTCTACTTCGGTCTTGGACCGCTTCGGACGAGTGGAAAGCGTCGCTTGGCGGCGGACGTTCCGCCGGAACCGATCTCTCCGCCATCAGTAGGCTATCGACGCGGCGCCAGTAAACGCACGGTGCGAGAGAACCCGTCGGACCCCATAACCGCGAGCATCACGACTGGCTCTACGCTAAAGACGGACTCCATCCGCCTTGCATCCGGAAACGCGGCCCAACTCAACACAGCCCACAACATCAATCACCTCTTTAAGATCGCCCCAGTGTTGGAACACTGGACCCAACCGGCAATTGGAAAGAG
>Ga0163217_1094345_pt1 | contig 13019 bp, 6 predicted proteins | sample SynspAceP_FD_185933 | JGI IMG/M metagenome (GOLD analysis project Ga0163217, IMG submission 185933) | Saline lake microbial communities from Ace Lake in Antarctica - Synechococcus sp. Ace-P (PacBio error correction) | ecosystem: Environmental > Aquatic > Non-marine Saline and Alkaline > Saline ...
TAACACCACCCCCCCAGGGGAAGGGGAGGAGGAAAAAATTAAATAAAATAGAAAGCAACTTGCGCTGCTTTTACCGTCTTAAAAAAGTTTTTTTCATTTTTTAAAAAATAAGCTTATAGAAATAATCTTAACATTTGTTTTATTTTTTGGTTTTTTTTCATTTGGCGGATATCAATCGAAAAAGACCTGTTAAAACATTTTTGCCCCGCTTTAACCCTTCTTCTCTACCAGAACGTAAATTGCCTAACCTAAAACCAAACAAACCTGCTTAAAAACATGGCTTAAACGAATTATTTTGCCCCTTTTTTTATCACGTAAATCAAAGAAAGAATACTCCTCCTTGAAGAACCTGCTTTTCATATTAGACGCATAACCCAATGCAAAGATGCAGCAAAGGTAGCCTTGTCTCCCCATGTTTTTGTATTTTTTTTTTCCGGATAAATAGTTGAAAACATAAAAAGCATCAAAAAAACATAGGATAGGGTTTTGGTCACATGTTTAAAGCCTGTGCTTTTCGTAAATAATTTTTTGTTATATAGAAGTTTGAGAAAAATGCAAAAGGTGTTCTGGCACATCGAAAGCAAGCCAAATATTTTTTATTGTAGTAACCGAGCGTCCCAAAAGTTTAAAATTAGGAACAGCTCTATTAAGACACCTCCCGGATTTAGTAAATCATTTAACCTAGTAATTTGATGGTTCAGTCGGGTACAATGTTCCCACACATGAACAAGGTTAATACTCAAAAGTTTTTCATCCTTAATTCATGTATATTTTGGCCTTTTAAAAAAACCCCTTTTTTCAAGCAGCGCTTCTGACGCCGCTTTCCTCGGCTTGGTTCCACGCCACTGATCTGGCCAGAATTTCTTTTCGCATAATTTTAGAAATCCCCCTGTTGCTGGTCACCAACATCTAAATGGTTTTTTTTTTGTAGCTTGCGTGTCTGCTTATAAATTCCTAAAGCTTATGTTTTGAAGATTTTCTTGTTTTTAAACTATTTGATGGCTTTTTTCCGTTAACGCGATTTTTTTTGGCTATCGGTATGAGAAATATAATCTTCACTCTCGTAAGTATTTTCTCAAGAGCCTCCGGCTTGGGGAAAAGTTAAAAGCATATCGAGGTTTTTCGTCAATGCCTGCTGAGTTCAAACTCTTCTTTGGAAACTGAATAAGTCCTTTTAGTTTTTTTAAATAACACTTTCATTATAATTTGCGTAGCTACATAATTGTTTCTTTTTAATGCGCTAAGATAGTTTTAAAACTGACTCCTTTGAAACTGAATCTTTAGCTAAACAGTCCGTTTTCATTTCATCGGAATATACTTTCTATGGCAATGTATAATTGGCTAGTGGCGCAATAACGCTCGTATCTGGATTGAAATAATGGTTGAAGGCTCATCGTCATACTTCTAATAGTTTATTCCGGACAGTCGCTAAAATGGCGGTAGCTATATTTAAAGCTTTTATAGAAATAGCAACTTCGTAAAATGAAAAAAGAAAAATTGATCCTCATGTATTTTTTAATGGAATAAATCACGTAAACTCTGGTATGGGATGTAGTTTTTGAAACTTTGTAATTGATATAGTTTATAAAATTCATCAGCTTTCTTTTGAAATCTGTAAAAATAAGACATGTGAACGTCTGGGCAAACTTCGTTTTAAACTTCTTCCTTTTACAAGCTTATAATCCTTTCAAATTCTAGGCGCAAATCCGTATAAGGGAATACCAGGAATGTACGATACCTAATAAACCAAGGAAACTAATTGCCTTTCTCATGAAATATTAAACCTAATTTACAAATACTACCCTCAAAAAATCAGTCCAATATTTCAATAGCACATAACCAAATACTTCAGCTGAAAATAAACAAAGTTCTCAGGTAAAATTAAATATCCCTAAGCAACAAAACTGTCTAGCAGGCAGAACCGCCAATAATGAACAGCCACGCTAAAGCGCTAGTAGGTACTTTGGTAGCTTAAAAATTTTAATTTACCTCCCAGTTTTTATTCGTTGCTGAACTAACTCCATCTACTTTCCGCTTATAGCTTCAAAACAACTACAAGTCAATTCTAAATGTGTTGAACTTTTTTAAAAAATTTTTTTTTTTTTAACACGACATCCTTATAGTATATACAAATAGAATTAAACAGACCTAGCTTTGTAGTAAAAATACCAAGCCACATTTTACCAGCTCTTTTACAACATTTATTTTGTACCTTAGCCGAAAAAATCCATTCTTTAAGGGGCTTATAGTACCCAAACCAAAGCTTAGCATGGCAAGCTATTCCTCTATAAAAACAAAAAACCCTCAATTGTTCAGCGTGGAACAATTGAGGGTTTTTATTCTTTAACGGTTATTTAACCTCCCTAAAAAAACCAACAATACACTAATATCACTTGGCGAAACTCCACTAATTCCTGGAAGCCTGAAGAAATAGTCAGGCTGAAATTTTAGGCCCAAGCTTTTTGTCTCGCTTCAGTAGACAAAGACTTTTAACTTAGCGTAATCAAAATCCGTAGGGAATTTTTACATTTTCTAGGCGATGTAATTTTATCTTGCATTGTTTTTTTTTCTTTAGCAATATAACCCCGCATATTTTAATTTTGTAACCATCGCCTGTTTCTTAACACCTCACTATTGAGATTATCTCTTTTTAGCAAAATTTAGGATACCTCAAAGGCAAGCTAGCATATGCCCCATGGTAAATCATTGGGCCTAGAGAACGATTTTAAACATCTTATCGATTGAACTTACCAAAGCAAAGAATTTACGCATCTTCTAAAATAGGATTTATTAAGCGTCCGGTAACACCTAGTATCTTTAAAAAAACTGAAATAACCTTTTCGGATTTCTCTAACTTATCCTTCCGGCCATACGAACCAAGTCGATCTTCCCTAGCCAAACGAATAGAAAATCCCTTTGGTGTTAATCTTAAATCCGCATTAATCTTTTGAACGAAGTAAGGTTCTATATTCCGCTCTTTGCGTAAAACATAACGAATTATACGGTTCTTTCCGTTCCCTTTCGTTATAAAGATCAATCGAATTAAAAACACCAATGTACGCTTCATCTCTTTTAAGAAATTACATCCTCTTTTTCATTTATCTTTTGGTGTGCAATTTTTACCCGCCATTAAGCGCCTTGTGAGGCGGCCTCTTCATAACCGGTTGTTCCATGATCTGAACCTGCAAAAATACAAGTTTAGCACTAATTTTAAGTTCTAAAGTGTTGTTTTAGCTGCGTTGGTGGAAATAATCGTATTTCATAGCAATAGCCTGGTCCTAAAAAACTTTTAACATTTTCCAAACGTACCACAGATCGCAAAGCTTTTAAATAGAACATCTCGGCAGGGAAGTTGAAAAAGCCATTCACATAAACCTCCACCGATCCCAGCCCTCAGGTTTTCCACAAAATAATTGGTGACCTGGGTCTTTATCTGCAAAGCGTTTATTTTATCTTCTATAGACGGGCAATACTCGGCCCTAACTTTTAATCCTCCATTAAACATCTGGCGATCTATCAAAACCTTCCCTCAACCAATCATGTACCAAAGCACTGGTAATGGCTTCATATGGCATTCTCGCTGAAAATTTAGTTTTTTGGTTGGAGATAACTAAAATTTTTCTGGGATTCTCATCTCCTGGCTGGTGGTATCCATTTTCGATAGTCCCCTAAAGGATCTACGTCTACAGAGGCGGTGTTTCCTGTCTTCATTCTGCGCTTTCAACCTAAACCTACTAATTGCTCTGTTATTCCGGTGGGCCGCTTTTTCTCCTGCACGGCCCCCACCTAATTGGCTTATCTCCAATATGAATTAAAGCCATTTTAAAAAGGTAACCATTCGTTAAAATACACTCTTCGCATAAATACTTAAACCTAAAGAGGTTTTTTCACCCCAATAACTTTATTGTTTTTTCACCAACCAAGCTAGAACCATCTCCTGTAGAAATCTACATTTAGAGTAATTTTCCCAAAGGCCATACGCCATTTCTCTGCAAAACGCATTTCTATCGGTTTTTGGGTCTTGGACTCCACCCATCGCGGGACATCTTTTGATTTATTCAAACATCTTAAATTGGATCAGCGGATTTATCAGACACAGATACCGACTTATACCCCCTAAGGCGTCAATCTCCCGAACAATTTGTCCCTTAGCAATACCTCCATGGCCGGATTACAAGACATTTGGCCCCTATGGTTTGTAGGTTCATTGTCCACCGAACCAAAAACCTTCGATCCGCATATTCGCTGCCGCTTGCCGCTGCTTCGCAAACCTGCCATGACCTGCTCCCACTACTATTACATGCGTAACTCTTTTCAAACCATATCTTTAATTTGTTCCCACGTGGAACAATTTTATTTTTTCGTCTTCCTTTCGTCTCTTCCCCTCACTATCCTTTACAGATTTATCCTTATACTTCATGAGATGAAGCAACCCATGTTGGCCATTACCCGAATGAAAGTTTCTTCATCAATGCCCACCTGATAATTACCTGCATTTTCCTTTAACTCTTTTCCTGTTGAAAATAAAAATATCTCCAGAAACGATGTGTTGCCTTCACAATAATCAAAGTGATAATGGTCAGGTATACGTTTTCATGATCTAAATACTTAAATGTTTATATCCCATAGGTATTCATCACTACACAAACACGAAGGCTATTGGACCCACTTCACACTTTTCGAATAATAACCCCCTTAAGGTTTTTTTTTAAACCCCCCAATCTGCATAGCAGACATTCGTTATTAATTTCAAAATCTATTCGTAATTAAAATCAATCATTCTTTCTAAAATACTCTTTTATTCTCTTTTTAAACTTTTGGCGCAAAGGTAAGGCTTGTCGGTTTAAAAATTCTTCTTCTTGCTTAAAATCCATAAAGATTTTCGGCTTCGTCGTAATGGATTTACAAATTACCTCTTGCCCGTTACTTTCACGTTCGTCTTTTCTTTCCTTGCTTTAAAGCGGCACCCTTCTAATTTCAAGCATTGGTTTGTATCGTCTTTGATTAATCTATTGTACTTTGTGTTATTCCATTTTCAATAAGTTATTTTTGAAAATCGGTCATTCTGTTTGCAATAATTTTTGGGCAAACTCCGATCTGCATTCTCAATTAAATATGTTTAATTGTTTCTCAGTTTTTGTTTTATTAATTCTTGCTGTCTTGTAAATTTCATAAATTTCTTTCATTTCCTCCTCTGAGATCCATTGATTGCCAGAACACACCATTGCCATTGGTACCAATTCTCAGTTCCCTTGAGAATCTCCTTTAACACTTCTCCTTTCCCAATTTGCCCATTCTTAGTAGACCTTCCCTCGCCTTGTTGGCCTTCCGTACCCTCTTGACCATTTTTGACCAGAAATTCTCCTTCGCTGTTCCTTCGCCTTCTTTCGCTTGCTCCCCATCTTTTCCTTTTTCACCTTGAAAGAAGAGGAAGAACCGTCCCCTTTTTTACCATTCTCAATTCAACTTATTCGGGCTTTTAATAATATCAGGCAATTGAAAATCTTCCCCTTGACCTTCGCCCTTTCCCGCTTGCATACTCTGATTCCATATTTTCCAAAATCGAAGCCAACAGATGCAGAAAGGGTATTTCCCCAGAGGTGAAGTACACATATTTTTTGGTAACAATATTCCTTGGAACATATTGTTTTTCAGATTATAGCATCCATGGCTTTATCTGTATTAATACAACACTTCAGAAACCTCTGTATTAATATTTTTACAGAGATCTCTGGGAACCCTCCAGGGATAAGGCAAATAAAACTATCATCGATATGAGAAAACAAAAGCTTTTAATCTTGTTGTCTAAAATAGCCTTAGCTTGATTCCTTAAATGCTCCTTCATCGGTTTGTTAACATGCTCTAATAAACTTTCTTGTTTAAAGGTAAACACAACTAAATTATTCTAGAATTTGACAGCAACACTTCAAGCGTCTTCTGCCACTGATGATCCCCCACTACCTGTAGAAAGATTTGGTTGCAAACGCGCAGCCATCTCTTTCCATTTTATCTGCTGCAGGATTTTTGCTTTTTAGCTGCTTTGTTCCCCGTTTCTGATTTGATTACCCCTGATTCTGGGAGACTCTTCTACGCCTTGCTGTTTATTAATTTCTTGCTAAAGCCCGACTTTTGATCCGCTTTTACATCATTCGATTTTGTTCAATCGATATTCAAATCCAAAGGCTTCTTTTAAGTCCATTATTATCTGCTCTAACTCTTGTAGTTCCTTATCTAATTCATTTGAACTCCTGATTTACTTTAGACTGGTTTTCATTGCAAATTGTTTTCTTTAAACTCCAGGATTTTCCATGTTTAGAGAGCAACCTTGGCTTCTCTCCAATTTTTTCAAAAAAATAAATCCCTAGCCAGTTGCGAGGCTTTTTTCTGTCACCATCAGTATTGGCTTAGTCAACTCTCACAATGTTTCTAAATTACGTTGACCACTTTTTTGCTTTTTTTGCCAAGTCCTCCAAACGTTTTCGATAATTCGTCTTTATTAATTTTATCCGCCACGTTTTGCAATTCCTCTAGAGCCCTTTTATTCTTTTCTGTTGCAGCTCTTGACGCTCTTAAAGCGTTTTCTTGCAGCAATTCATTTAACTGGTCTTCTTTTTTGTAAATTTTTAAGATTTTCGCCGCAAACTGGTTTGAAAAATTTTTGCATTTGAGCTTTTCTTGAACCTGTTGATTTTCTAAAAAACCTAATTTACCTTTTGTTTGGTCATTAAAATTCAATTCTGACTTTTCTTTTTTGATCCTTATTCCAATTCTTTCATAAAGATGTGCTTTGTTTTTTTAAACTTGTTCACAGATTTTAATCGAAATTAGAAATTAACTTTGTTGATTTTCTAATTGTTTATCATTAAGGTAATTTTCTCATACATGTGATGCTTTAAAGATGCTGCTTTTCGTAGCTTTAAACTTTCCGTTAACTCCATCATTATCAGTGACTTCGAAATAACAACCATAGGAAAACATTTTTCCTGGAAATCCATACCCGAGGGATAGGTATAATAAAAGAATCCATCACCTCCACTTATTGGGTGTTTAACGACTTTTAATTGGTCTTTTTGGGGCTTATCCGTTTCAAAATAAACCAAAAGAAAGAGACTTTTAAATCGCATAACGTCTGCAAATCACCTTTAATGAATAATGCGCGAATTGGGTTGTAATGAAATCTAAAACTTTGTTCCACTTGCTATTGATGGTATTCATCTTTTTATAACTTTAAAAGCATATTCTAAACTTTCAAAATCAACAATATGGCGGTTTGATGTACTTATCGGCATACTCAAAGCGAAATTCCGAATTACTTTCGTTAAGAAAAATTGATTCGCCACTCTGTATTAAACCATAGGACCGTATCCTCTTACTTTAAGAAGTTGAATTTCATGTCGTAATTCCTGCGCTGTTATACGCAATTCACTTTAGTAACCTTCAGAATAATAGCATTCCACACCTTTCAAATAGTTCAGTTTGCTTATTGATATACTTTGGATATTCTAAAAGTAAACTAAAAATCTAAAATGCCAGGTGTTTTCTAAACTTCTAAAGAATACTCTGAGACGCTTCAGTCTCCAGAAAAAAAATCTGAACTTTTTTGATTTTAATGGGGACTTTCCTTTTCATAGGTAACAGTACTCTTTCCCTTGTTTGCATCCTATATTCAAAGTGCCGTCGATATCAATAATAAAACTTCTTCGGTCGAACTTTACCCTTGGTCATCACTTTAAGCGTAAGGATCTTCCTTTTGTAAAAACCGTCATTTTAATCGTTTAACTAAGTACAAATGAAAAAGGAAGCTGGTGCTTCAAACCCCATGTTGTAACATTAAAGTACTCGATCATAGCTCCCAAAAAAGAACTAATATTACGGACAACCCAACAAGCGATAATAAGCAAAGGGCCAACCACCAAATTTCACCCTGTTTAGTTGGCTCTTAAATTTATAGCTTTTCGAAAAATTAATGACCCATAATTTTTTTGGAACGCTGTTCAATACTAGCTCAATAACAAATTCAGATTGCTGGGGCTGATTCGCTAAATCCCAACAAATTTATAACTTATCATTAATTTCGGAGAAAATAGTTTCCTATGATTATTCCATGCGGTACTCTCTGTTAGTTCCCTTTTTAAATCTTTAATAAATAAAAACACAGGTACCAGTATACTAAGCTCATATAGCACACAAAAATTCTAGTAACGACCAACGCACCAATAAAAGGATTAATCTTCCTAAAGACCCTAACCATAAAAAATACTGCCAAACTAACCACGAGGAAGAATATAAGGGCACCAAGACTTAAAAAAAGAATAGCCACCTTTTAAACAACTGAAGTGTATAATCTTTTTTTATACAGCCCTGTAATTTATCTTGTACTATGTTATAATTTTATTCAAAAAAGCTTACAATTTTTTTAAGCTAAAGAATACTGAAAAAAGAAACTTTATGCCATTCGTATACTAATTTTCACACATATAAATTTTAGTCCATACCGAATAAAAAAAATATAATTTTTTAGTTAATTATCGGCTAATAGAGCCTTTCGTATTATTTCAGCTACACCATTGAATTAATTATCTTTACACACCAAAATTACAAGCTATGCCCACCAAAAGTTCGTGTTCGTTTTGGCACCAAGTCCAACTGGGCCCGCATTACATACTTGGAGGAAGTTAGAACTGCACTAATAACAATTATTTATTTGCCAAAAAAAATATAAAATTATAAAAAAAAAAAACGAGCATTCGTCCTTCGTATAAGAAAGATACAGATCAAAATAGGTATGTCCGAGGGCGCTTGAACAATATATCATGCGACGCCTTAAATTGGTGCCAAGAATACCTTTTGATGAAGGACCAGGAAAGGAGTGGTAAACTTTTTGGTCCCCTAACGTCAAAGTGAAAAACGCCAAACCACCTGTATAACAAAATATGCTGGAAATGGTACTTATAGAAAAGGGGACAAGCCTACTATGGCCTTCGATACTACTCCGGAAAAGCTAGATTCCACAAGGACAAATCAGAAGAACAAGAAAAACATTTATATAATATTGGCATAACCGTTTTTTAAGTTAGATTAATTCGTTATCTATGCTACCAGTTAAAAGTACAGGAACGTATCGCTGCCGGAGAGGATTATGTGAATTCGCTTTTTACACCCCGATGGAAAAAGTTAAGCACCTGTTAGATACTGTCCGAGGCACTAATGACTATTGAACAACCAATGTTCTAGATGCTAAAGTTCTTTTTAGAGTGATGGTTGCCCCACCTACCATTTGGCAATTATTGTTGTGACCATTTAATGGAAAATTTACCCATGTTATCGTGGCGAGGAATGGTTTTAACCGTTCATTAGCCCTCCAACCAACAATTATATGATGCTTTTGAATGAAGGCCAACCAGAGTTTGCTCATTTAACCCTTAATCATGAACCTGTAGGTAAGGAAAATTAGCAAGCGGCGATGGGGAAAAATTAGGCTTTCCTGTGTTCCCTTTATCTTGGAAAAGACTCCTGTTGATATAAAGAAAAAAGGCTATTTTCCAGAAGCAGTGCACTATTTCTTAGCATTATTGGGCTGGAACCCTGGCACAGAAGCAAGAAGTATTTAACTTTTAGAGAATTGGGTTGGGTCATTTTACTTTAGAACGGCGTGTTTCATAAATCAAAGGTGCTCGTTTTGATCCAGACAAAACCAAATGGTGTATACATCAACACTATTTGCAAGAAAAAAATAGTTTAGAATTGGTTCCTGCCTTTCAGGCGCTACTCTATCGAACATAGTGTTTTTACACCAAGACGCACATCACTTAGAAAAATAATCGAACTTATTAAGGAACGCGCTACTTTCGTTTCGCGATTTTTGGGACTTAAGCATTACTTTTCACTGGCCCGACTTCCTATGAAGATAAGCGTTAAAAAACCAATGGGAAAGAATGATTCTGCTGAAATAACAATGAGCAACTTGCTTCCTATTTTTGAACGCTATTGAAGGACTTTTTCTTCCTTAACTATCGAAAAAATAGTAAAAAGACTGGATAACTTCACAAGACTTTATTCCTTTGGAAATGATGCCACCCTTGAGATTGGTCAATTGTCGGAGACATGAAGGACCCTCATATTTTCGATATCATTACCCTATAGGAAGGAAGCGACAATGCAAAGAATAAAAAACAGGCTTATAACCGTTTTAACATAATCACCTAAGTCTATGTAACAATAACTGTAAGTATATACCCTATAATACTAAACCAGTTTGGGTAACTTCATTCCATAACTTAAAATAAACTATGAATTTTTCTCCTTATATGTACATTTGCTTTGGTCATTTTATTCTGCATCCTTTTTTACCGAAAGCAAACAACAACGCGCTGAATCATTGAACGTTTTGGTTAAATTCCAGAGCGTTAGAAAGCATCTGCTTACATAATGAAAATTCCCGATGTAGATACAATTGTAGCCCGCGTTGGATTAAAAAATCCAGCAATTAGATGTAGTTATTGAAACGAAAAACCTTTAGATGATTTTTCGTAAATTAAAGTTTCGGTAGCAATATGTTGTTCTAAGAGAACAAAGTTATACGACGCGTTTTTACCAATAGAATATCCACATGATGGCAGATAACCTCTTTTGTTTTTTGACGTGGTAAAGAAGCGGAAGTACAAAAAATGAACTCGATGATGTCTTTGTTAAAAAGATGATATTTGCCATCGCTGGTTTAAAACGAGAACTACAACAATACTGTCTGTTTACGGGGTACGATATTATCAAGAACCTTGGTTAACCGACATCGATCCTGATGCAAGGTGAAACAAGCCATGAACCGTATTAACGCTTCTGAAACGTGAAAAAATAGGCAGCCCAATTTGAAGGTGATGCAGGCACGTAATTTTAATCGTTTGAAAAAGCAAAAGCCCGAGCTGAATCAAAACGTTTTGCAAGGTTATGGGTATTGCAGCATCAGCGAAGAGAAAAATTGCCTAGAGGTTTAGAAGACATCCGTTGAAGTATTGGAATAAAGTAGGGAATAAAATTCACAAGAAGCCTCTGCCTTAATTGTGGTTTTACCCACGCATTATGATACCTTAACAAGTCTTAGGAGAAACATAAGCCAATGCTAATTTAATATTGTTGCCAATTCTCACAAGCAGGAAGCGGATATGCTCAATAAATGGTGGCTTCGTTTACAGGCAAGTAATATGATTTGGTGAAAGCATTGAAGAAAAATAAAAAGCTTACCTCCCTAAGAACAAAGACTAAATAATCACAAACTTTTTCATAAAACTTAAAAAAATAAAGATAGCAGGGTGAAATTAAGAAACGTTCTTGAATTAATCAAATCATACATAATTTTTAACCTGCTAATGGTTTAGAAACATATCAGCACAAACAAAATCCGATTGATCACTCGGATTTTTTATTTTGTCAGTTTTGAATCTTCAGTGCTTCAGAAATTCATTTTACAACTAGGACGGCCCCATCATTCTACCAGCCCCTAAGGCTTTCAAGGAGTTAGGGTGGTATATCATTAAAAAGCAAAAAAACGCTATTTAAAAATGATTACAGCGCACTTGAAAATACTAGGAACACCAAGCATTGTTGTTATTTTATACGCTCTTAAAACAATGTGCTATGGAGCCGTTTTTAATAATGAAATACCCAATCGTTATTTTTGTTTTTAATAACAGAAATGCTATTCTTAGTTTTTATCTTGGATTTTTGCCCACGTATCTCTTAAACCCAACGGTTTTATTAAACACCTAAATTTTCAGCAGTACTATCTTTATCTACTTAAAATATCCAATTATCGTTGAAATTGAAAATATCTTCCAACTTTTGCATTTTGTAAACTTGGTTCCAATAGCCGGTAATAAAGCTTTAAAAGAATCCAGGATTTATAAAAATCCATAAAAATCTTTATCTTATGTTGGTTCTGGAGTTCATCGTAAACAAACGGTCATACATTCCTATTTCTGCAGTAACTGCATGTTGAATAGAAACGCGCAATTGCAAGGTACCTTTTTTACCTTTTCGTAAACTTTCTTCAGCTGCCACACCCTTTTCTTTTAGGGTCATAGGTACATTGAATCTGCAGTAACAGTAACCAATCAGCATCTTTTAGTACAGCTTCTCGGCTTTAATATACTGCCATTCCTTAAGGCGTACCTCCCTCCGCCAGCTTAAGTCTGAAGAAATTTTTTTATCCGCTTCTTTCTTTAAAATCTTCTGTTCATAAATTAATTCCTCGTGAAAAAGGTACTTCTCTGGTACCTGCCGTTCATCCTCAGGGATTGTTTCTCGCTGTTCTTCTAACCATTCTTCTTGTTCCCCTCTGGATATTCGTAAATGACAATTTTACCAAGGATGCTAAAACAGCCATAACCCGCGGTGCAACTTTAATTAAATGTTCTCCGAATAGAAAATTCAAGTAAATGAAAACATCACACATTATCGCGCTTCGCAATTTCCGATTGTATTTTTGCAAAATTTCACAAATAGCTTCGGCGTAATAAGCCTTTTCTTCCTTAAACCGAAAATAGTGGGGCATTCTTGGATCATCCCAAGCCCTGTAACGACACTTTTTCGACTAATTGAAGTAATTTTTCGCTTACTTACCACGTATGACTAAAGTTTCTTCGGGCAAACTCCCTTTGCTTTGGGCGCACCTTATTCGGTTCCAATGACTTGGTCTAAAAACCAATCATAGCAAACTCTCTATGCATCGCAATTCAAAGGGTACAGAAGGAGTGTGACACTTGCTCCAAATAATCGCTTTCTCCCATGGGTCCAAATCGTACAATGGGGTAATACACCAATCGGTTATTTGTTCTGTGGTGGGGCTTTTTGTGTAAAATGCGTAATATAATTGGATCCCGCATAAGCATATTGCTTGATGCCATGTCCCTATTTAGCCCGTAAACATGGTCTCTGCCCCCCGCTGGTATTTTCCAGCCTTCATATCCGAAAAAAGGCTAAAATTTTTCTTCGATGCTAGCGATTTCTAAACGGACGTCTGTACC
>Ga0163217_1054519_pt1 | contig 13017 bp, 8 predicted proteins | sample SynspAceP_FD_185933 | JGI IMG/M metagenome (GOLD analysis project Ga0163217, IMG submission 185933) | Saline lake microbial communities from Ace Lake in Antarctica - Synechococcus sp. Ace-P (PacBio error correction) | ecosystem: Environmental > Aquatic > Non-marine Saline and Alkaline > Saline ...
GAAAGGAGAAGGGGGGAAAATTCCCCAAAAAAAACCCGAACATTTTCTCCAGGAAAACAAAGGCCCAACTGGGTCGGAAATGCAAAAATTCACCCCTTCAAAAAGCGGAAAAAAAATTGATGGAAACCCCCTGGGGAAAAAAAAAATGGAAAAAAAAGGTCCCAACATCATGGGATTCCTCGGCATAATTGTAAAAAGGCCCAAAAGAGATTGGCTTTAAAAGCTTTGAAGGTTCGCTCAGCCGGTGCGATGAAAAACCCTTTTGGCTTAGGATTTGGATTTGAATGATTGAGACCCCATCATGATTCCCGACCAAAGGCTTTGTCCCCTGATGCAAAACAAGCAGGTTAACTCCAAGCGGCTTTTTTGGAAGGAAATGATTTCAATGCGATTGATTTTCAAAGTAACCAATGAAAGTATGAAAGCCTTGATGAACGTCCTTTGCAGATTTGAGAAGAGCGGTAGATCAACATGGACGCATCAATTGCTAGAATATCCTAACAGAGCGTTTTGCCAATGATCGATTCAAATTGGTTCCCATAAAGCGGTGAGCAAAATCCCAATTTGACTGTATTTCAATCTGACCGAATGGGAAAGAAGTTGATGGAAAGCAGAACTCAGAAGGGAATCGATAGCACCTAAGCCGAAAAATTCATGAAGGAGTTTACTTTACTGGTATCACAAAGAATCTGTGAAGCGTCAAGAAAAAACAAACTCGCGAAGCTAGCCCATCAAAAATAAGTTCATCTGTACCTAGTCAGATACCTGCAAGAGGAGGAATGTTTATTCTCCTTTTGCCTTTCTTTTAAATTAAAATCGCAAATCATCGCCACACGAGCTTTTCTCCAGTGAATTCCAATCCTCTTTTCAGACCATGCCCCAGCAAGACTTCAAGCTTTAAGCAGAATTAGCCTATTCCAAAATTCTTCATTTTGCTAGACTCCAACTCGAAAGTTCTTTGCCTTTTCCATTCTTTTCCTGAACTTGAAAAGCTGAATAATCCACTATTTCCGAAATCAAGTCCAGGGGAGAAAAACAAATAAAACCATCGCTACTTGTATGAAATCTGGGCCCGCAATGACCGAGCCAACCTTGAATCGGAAAAGCCTCGTGCTAAACCTTGGCGGTGGAGTTTTTGGAGATATGGGAGAATTTTGCGCTACCATCTACAAACCGGGGAAATTCCGATTTAATCAATATCGCCAACCAACCTTTACTTTCTCAGGTAATGCCGAGTGTTGGCGCAAATTAGGAGTCGATTTTCAAGATTGAAAAAATCACTTAGGCCCGTATTCAATGAAACCCTGAAGCTGTACTTAGCGCCGCCAAAATTCCCCTAGAAACACTCCCAGATCAAGAACTCGATCAAGGTTTTGCTGAAATTAATCAAAGCATGGTTGGATTCCAGGAACAAAGCTTAGTTCGGAAGTTTGAACTTCAGAATTGGAAAGAAACTCCGATTGAAAAAGTTGAATCAAGCACTCTGTTGAGATCAAAATCCTAAAGTCGTGAACAGAAGAAACCCGAAAGAGGCTGGCCTGCCGAAAAATCCTGAATTTTTGGACATACCATCGGCATGCTTTTGAAAACTTATTATTTGGATGCAAAGCATCTGCTCCACGGGGGGCAATATGCCGTAGGAATGATCTGTGAAGCTTGGCTTTCCTCATCAAAAACTAGGGCTTTCCCTCTGCTGAATTAAATCAAATAAGTCAAGGACATTTTTTAGCAAGTTTATGGGAAAATTGAAATCGAGCAAAAAGAATTACCGCCATGTTTGGATCTTTTGCATCCAAGACAAAAAATGAAAGGTTCAATCACTTGATGTTTTTCGCTGCTTGAATGTAAATTGGCGATTGTACTTTATAATGGTATCCGTCCAAGACTCAAGAAATTTAAAGGAATTCAATCCTACTATCAGAATCTTTCCAATCGCTTAAACTTAAATTTTGAAAACTGATAACCCATGGAAATCCTTTGCCTTGCGCAGCAATCCACATTTGATACGTGTCACTATCCCACTACCTCTCCCTTCCAAAAAGCGAATCTAACCGGTAATTGGTAATCGATGCGGTTGCAAAAGGTGAAAATCGGATCTCAAACCTAGCTTGAGGCTCGCGATATCCGCAGACTAATGATCAGTCTGCTCGAAAAGAATCCACCGGATATTGTTGTTTTGATGCAGGCACTACCATGCGTTTTTTTGACTGCTTTCAAACATTCTGTAACCCAACAAAAAACAAAGTCATGACTGGAACCCCCAGAATGTTGCAGCGACCTACGGAATCCTCCGTAGATGCCCTTGCGTGAAATCGGTGCTGAGATCCATTACCCTGAATTTGGAAAGGATATCCACCGTTGGCTCTTCATGTTTAGAAGAGCAGACGAATCACCATATCAAGATTCGTGGAGATGTCCTCTAAGTCGTATAAGCAGGTTTCAGCCATGCTGATGATCGCTCCTCTACTTCCCAAAAGGGCTTGAACCTCGAAACTGGAAGGAAAAGGTAGGGGAGACAGGTGCGAACCTACATACGTACAATGTATCTGTTGGAGAAATTGCGATAGGGCAATAGTTCGGTGATGTTAAAGTACAACTTCGAAAGGGAGTAAAATCACGCTGATATTACCGATCCAGGATGTAGTATAGGGTCCCGACCATGCGTTTGCTTGTTGAAAGTGAACTCGTCGGGCGCAAGTTATTTGTTCAAGCCTTTGGCTTGTGCAATTCCGGGCAAACATTTTTTTCTTGGAAGGATTAAAAGAAAATAGCCTTCCAAGGCGGATTCTAAAAATCGTGGAGATATGATCGTCTAGGCATCAAATCTAACCTTTAAGGATGGAGGCGTTCCCTTCAGAAGAAGAAAGTGGGCGGGTCTTGAGAAACTGGGAATTTTACCCATTGTCCCTGATTTAGCTCAAACAAGTCGGCTGTTGACCTGCGCGATCTTGGTCAAAACTCCGATTTCACAGGACTGGAAAACGTCTCGGATCAAAGAGACCGATCGCGAATCCATGCGCTCAGCAATGAAATTAGCAAAAGTTGTAATGCTGCCAGTTAAAGAGATTTGAGCCAAATGTTTTTTCCAAGTGATCCCCTCGGGTGACAATGCCTCACCAAAGTACAGATTCACAACCTATGAGGATCATCGGATGGCAGGCAAATTATGCCTTTGGCGAACCAAAACCAGAAAGTGCTTTTGAAGATCCATCAGTAGTCCACAGGAATCCTATCCGATAGTTCTTCAATGGAAAGCACTGCCAACATTCTGGCCGAATCTGCAAACGTGAGAAGGCAGTCTTGAGCTCACTTAAAAAATTAGTCGATTCGAGGGGAATAAAAAAAAAAAAAAATCCCCCTGGGGGCTCATTTCATCATCAGGGTAGCTATTCGCGGAATTTTGGGCGAAGGAGGGTTAGTAGATTTTGACCTTCCAGAATACCTTTGAACTGTAGCCAAAGCCAGTAGCTCAAGACTCGCAGATTTCGGAAGTAATGGCTACATTGAAATTCGATTTGCAAGGAACGATTCTTTCCCAATTAGTGATTAATTTGACGCTACGAACTGATATTTCGTGACGAGTATTATTTACCGATAAGCACATCAATTTTATGGCTTTGCAGGCCAAAAAAACTCGAAGATATTAGCCTTGTGTGGCCTCGCCACTCCGATGGCTTTGCTTCAATGCAAAACTGGTTCTTTAGCACTATCCTGATATCAACTCAAAAAGATGAATATCGGATACCGCTTCAGTCGCTCAAGCGAATCGGGATGCAGCAATAATATTGGGCGAAGCGGCGCATCGCAAGCGAAGATCGCTGCTGAGATCTAGTGGCTTTAGAGATTTTGGCTAAAAGACATTTCGAAGACTAGTCAAGGATAAGTTACTACCTCGCTTTATCATTCTTCAAAAGAATGAAAGAACGCACCTAAGATTCAAATAAAGCTTCATTGAAGCATTAGCATAAAGAATCAACCTGGTGGATTGTCTAAATTACCATTGAACCAATGGCTCTATGAAAAGGGATTGGATTTGAAGTGAAAAATCCATAATCGATTCCAATGATGGTGAGTAAAAACCTGTGGGATATCTTTTTTTTATGGATGCGGAATTTCAAGATAGTCCCTCTCCTTTTTAGAAGAGCGATGGAGCGAAGTCCATCAACTATTTTGGTGAAGTGAAAATTTTCTGGAGAAGTAGATATGAGTAAGGAAGCAATGAAAGATTGCAGATCGAATCAACTCGTAGAAGAGGTCATTAATTTCGGCAGCGTCCGAGAATTAAATCAGAAATGATCGCAGAGAGGAAAAGCAGTGATCAATCTGGGAATAGGAAGTCCAGATTTACTCGGATCGATCTGTGATCGAGTAGCTTTGTGCGTAGCACTGCAGACAATCAAAAGCACATGGCTATCAAGAAGACATCCGAGGGAATTCTGAATTAAGGAAGTTGCCATGGTGCGGAGTTCTATGCCAGAGAATTGTGTAAAACTCAATTCAGCAAAGAAATCCTCCACTGATGGGCTCTAAAGAAGGGATATGCACCTAAGCATGAACTTTTTCTAAAACCCAGTGATCAGGTGCTGATCCTGATCCAGGCTACCCGACTTAATGCACGCAGTTAGCCAAACGCTTTGTGGCGGACCCGTTTCTAATGTTTAGACCTTACCAGAAAAGGAAGACCTATCTGGAAACCTTGGAGCAAAAAGAGCCTGAGCAAGGTTAAAATTAAATTGGATCAACTTCCACATATGCCTAGCAGGGCTCGGGGAAGCATCCAGATTAGGAGGATGAAATTGGTCGCTTTTTGCAACTCCGAAATGACATTTGGTGCCTCCTTCATTGACAACCCCTATTCCCACATCTGAACCCTGAACCCAATTCGATTTTAGCTATTCCTGGAAGCAAAAGAAATTGCTTTGGTTGGGGGGGGGGTTTAGCTGGTGGGCGGTATTTTGTTTTGTTTAGGGAATTATATAATTCCTTGAGTAAAACAATTCAATATGCCAGGTGGCTGTGTGGCATTCTTTCGCAGGTAGAGAGATTTGGGTTTGCCGCCACTCTTTAAAAGTTGAATAAGTCCAATATGGATTCTGGAATGTTTTTGAATACATAAAAAGAAGCCATTGTCAGCTTTGGTAGGGGTAAAGATTGGTATTCGGACCTTGGATGAAAATAATCAAATCCTGAAGAATTAGTCTGGAATGCTCGCCGATAAAAACTCATCCTGACCTATTCTATTAGATGCTACTTGACTTCTTTGTGTGGTTAAAATGTCCTACAGGACATCTGCCGATGCTTTTGGTAGTAGAGCTCTTTGTACGAAAAATATCTTTATCACTGTCCCGGAAAAATCTTTGGAACCAGCGGTGAGGCCTTTAATGTCAAATATCACTTTGCATGCCTGAGTTCAGATTCGTGGACGCAATCATTCGAATCAAACCTTAATTGACTATGAAAAGTACACATTATCGGACTGGGCCTTTTGGAGGTTCATTTGGAGTATCAACCAGAAGAAATTTCCTGAGCTGAAATGTGGACAGGCTCTGACATTTCTGAGCAAAATCAAAAGGACGCTTTTAAACCGCTTTGGAATCATTATCTGGAATCAAAGTAAACTCCAGACTCCGATACCGATATTTATAGATTTTAGCTACCCCCAGCAAGATACTTTGGGGATTTAATTGGACTAAAACAACTGGAGTCAAATCGGGCCTGAAACATTGGTGATTGACCTTGGATCCTACGAAAAAGGGAAACTTTGTTATGTTTAAGCTAACAATTATCCAAGGAAGCAGTTCCCTAGCAGGTCCACCTCGATCGCATGGAACAGAAATACTCTGGACCAAAGCCGCATTTGCTGACCTTTTGGATAGAAAGGTGATGATTCCTTTGGTGAACTCGTAGAAAACCGCCTTTCATTTGAAAGACAAGCCTAATGACTCTTTGATGGCCTTGAATCTCAACTCGTTTTAATGGACCCAGAGGAGCTCATGATCGACAATTTGGCTTTTTTGCTCTCATCTTCCCAATATATCCTTCTTTATCGTTAAGGGAAAACCGTTTTTGCAAAGAATGGCAGACGACAAAATATTTCGATATGGCCAGGTTCAGTTTCGCCTCACGGTAGAGATAGCCAAATCAAGTCCTGCATGTGGGCTCCAATTCTCACTGAAATAAAGACAATATTTTTGGCCGCCTTGGAATTGGGTTCATTTGCCAAACTTGGCAAGAATATCCGTGCAAAAGTAGCCGACAGTGAACGGAAAGCATCGATTTAATTCGGATTTAACCGAAATCAATAAGATTGGGGACATTTTGGATTTGGGAAATGAGCGTCCCAGAGTCCTAAATGTAATATACGACTGGAGTTTTTAAAAAAGGTTTAATTTCCATAAGTCCCGCGATAAAAAAACCATGGAAATCCCATGATTTTTCTTGTTGCGAATGAACTGTTTTTTGTACTTTTAAAAAAATAAAATATAATTCTCGATGAAAATCGACTTCTTTTTTCCTCCTCAATTTCATTTTTCTCTCTTTGGAATCAAATGTGATCAAAAACGGGAGTTGGGGAAAGTTTCGAAACTTCCAATGAAAGCCAAGCCAGGCATGAAATACTCCTTTGTAGAATTACGACGGGCAAGTTCTAATGCGCTAGAGGCCGTACTTGATCGACCTATTGAAAGAGTTTGATCCTTAAAACCAACACTGGAAGCAATTGGGAAGATTCCCAGTGAATTTCCATCATTTTCAAGCCCTTAGCTTTTGAGGGGGAAATCTATGTGATCGAGCTTAACAGGTGCCACGATATCCGCAATGAAAAACCAAATGAAAACTTCTGATTTTCAACCAAAAACCAGTACCCTGGCGTGAAGTCCAAAAGATCCTGGCAGACAGACTTCGTGGTTCGGTAAGGAGTATTTTCCAGAAACGGACAAAAATCTATCTGGTCTTGTGGATATCCAAGAGGACATTGGATGGCCAATGGGCTTGGTTGATGAATACGATCCAAAACAGAATACTGGGAACAAGTATTGCCAGATGCTCCAAGACCTCGAGAATCACCTTCGCGTCGCATTGGTTGGTGATAGAGCTTTAATGTAGCGGAGGGAGAACTTCCATGCAGCTATTGATAAAGTGCTGGAGTTGACAATTTCAAGAAGTGGATTATTATGATTTCCAATACCGGCAACATGGCATACCGAAAAAAAATGGATTGCCTACGCCTAGAGGAGGAAAGTCTTCAATGCACACAAATGAGTTTTTTAGTAGTCAATGAAATGGGAAAGCAGTACAAACCAAGAACTCTCTCACTCGGAGGTAGAAGTATTAAATACCAAAACCGTGAATGGTCCAATCTTCCCAGAATTAGAACAGGAAGGAACATGGTCAGGCATAATTTATGTTTGAAGGTAAATATATGTAGTTGCTGGATCAGCAGAACGTTTATGGAGACTGAGTTGACGATATTGAATTCTTAAGAGTGGAAGTAAGATTGGTATTTTGGTTTTTTTTAAGACTTCTCCTTTCTTAATTCTGACCGGCTCAAGGAATTCTGGCGTCACCTTTGAAACTCAAACATTGAACGCTAACAATAAATACTATGAAACAAGACCTTAAATCCCCTACTAATTTTATTGAGTTTTGCGGCCTTTTGCCCAAGACGATCTAAAATCCCATTTAATTTGAAAATTGGAAGGTATCTCGTTCGAAAGTCCCCTTTCCGACGAAAGCTATTTTTCTATCATCTGCGAAGAAAAGTTCTATGTAAAGTAGTCATCTGTTGAAGCTCTAAATCGTAAAACAAAGATCTTGCTGATGTGCTTAAGAAGCCAAGTCAAAGATTACAGATGATTGCAGACAACTATTCCGTAAATATCAATCGGATTAAATCGGAGTGGAAATCTCACGAGATAGTGGCTACGTCGCTAGACAGAGTTTTACGAATGTAACTGCAATAAAAATGAGGAAATCTCCAAAAATCGTAGAGTCCATCAAGAAGCTGGTGACAATGAGTTTAACCGTCTATTTCCAGGTAAGCAGAATCTAACCAAAAATCCCTAGAAAAGACTCAATGCCTCATAGAACTTTAAAAAATGCTGAAGGAACAGCTTTTGGTTGATCGCTCAAACTTTCGGTATCAAAAACGATCGTGTGCACCGAGTATCCCCTAGAATCTCCACAACAATCCTATCCAAGATGGGAGATGAAATGAGGTCTAGGCCAGATGCTTCTTCCAGAAGTCTTTGATCGAAGCTGAATGATCAGACTTGGTACGGAAGGTTTTATGTGAAGTATACCTATTAACGTAAGCCATCCAAATACCTAACTAATCAATCCTGCTTATTCCAAGCAGGATTTTTTTTCGCCTATCTTCAATTGGTCTAGGGATATTTATTGGCTTCACTCAAAATTTCCCAGTCTGTTTCCTTACTTTTCATCAATCTTTAGCTTAAATTAATATATGTTTCGAAAAAGAATCAAACAATCCAAATGCTGCCCAAGGAAGGCAGTTTTTCTTCTTAGGCAACTCAAATTCGCTTTTTCTTTCCGTTGCTTTGATTGATTCTCAATGCTATAGGTACCATTGGCTATTCTTATTTCGCGGATTAGGCTGCGGTGGATTCAATTTTATAAAATCGCATCGATGATTTTAACTGGAATGGCCCCGCAATAAATGGAAAATGAGCAGTCTAAACTATTTGCTTCCTTTATGCCCTTATTTAGCGGAGTCGCTTTTTTTGAGTAAACTGTTCGGTATTATTGCCTCCAAGTGTCCACCGATTATTGCATAAAATGCAACTTGACGAAAGTGACTAATCTAACTATATGATTTCCAATTGACACCTCTTCATCCATTAATCTATCTACTGCTTTTTTGGGGGTCTTTTTGAAGGTGAGTTTGCATTTGTTTTCTTCTGTCATTGTGGCGCTGAGCACTCAGCAATTTACAAATGGCACCAACCATCATTTTAGGATTTTTTGCCACCCTTCAGTCAGACCCTTTTTAAATTTTTCTATTTAGAAGGAAAAAAGGGGCCAATTGCTTGACAAAAATCAGCCATCTCCAAAGAAAGTTGCCGAATCCAGAAATTCATTGCAAGAAAGAATAATCATTTTATTGACTTATCGCTAATTTATATGGTTTCCCCGAAGCTTAATCCCCCTGTTTTTAAAGGAACCTTGAATACTTCACCGAAAACGATTTTGTATTTAGTTTTTTCGTGGAACCTTGATCTGGACAGCCTTATTTCGCTAAACCCCTGGGAATATTCCTCAATCAATAGCATCATGATTCCTAAATGTCAGATATTGAAAATGGGAAAAATTACATCATCGTCGCTTCGTCTTGTGCCTTATCGCAACTGGAAAATCATTACATTAAATTAATCAAAAAAAGGCAAATTACCGCTTTTTCCAAAAAACCGAGCTTAAGGTTTCGCAACTCTCCAGATCCAGAAATCTTTGTAAATGCATATTTTCAATCTTTTTTAGTACGCAATTTCTCACCTATGATATACCACTCTAAAGAGCGCAAAGTAACTAGGTTACTCCCATCTCGATCTATAAACCCGATCAACATAGGCGCAAATTAAAGTGAGAGTAGTTTTCCAGCGATTTAAAGATATTACCATGCTTCGATCCTTTACATTGGAAACATTACTAGCATTGTTGGTAGTAAAAGCCTCCGGTAATTTCTTGGAGCTGGAACAGGAATAGGGCCTTTCACTGGCTTGGATGGTTGATGGAATGGATATCCTCTAAGTTTGGTCTCCAATCCGATAATGACGCCGAAATTGACCAAATGTCCTCTGAGTGTTTGGAACTGGATCATCGCATAAGCATCCTTTGTGAAGATGGTGGCACCTGGATCAAAAATCTACCTAGGCGAATCTTTCGACTTAATCTTTGCGATGCCTGGCCGGAAATACAGCGAATTGGATAAACTTAGCAATTGTTTGAAATCGAGGAATCTTACGTAAATTGATGATATGAACCCGCAACCCAATTGCCTGAAGGCCATCAGAAAAGCGAAAAGCTGATCGACATCCTTGAATCCAAACCCATTTTCCACCTAGTTAAAATGGACCTGGTCACCGGCGTCCATCCTGATGACTAGGAGTCAATTAGCCACTTTCTATTCGGAATGTTTTTATCGATTCGAAATTTGAGATATTGGAATTCAAGAAATTTTAATCCAGTCCGATCCTTAGAGTCGCCAGTTGCTTTTATGTATTAGAATTGAAAAAAACCTTGCAAGAAAAATCAGTTGAAGATCCCGAAAATCCGAAAAAGCTCATTGGGTATTTTAATACAATTATGCAATAGAATGACCGATCTACCAAGTACATCTCAAAACGTATTCGTTTTGACCAATGAACTATTTGGGACAATCAATCCAAGCAGAAAATGAAGGCGCTTCTTCACTGAATCAATCGGGAACCAAAAAATACCCAATCCTATCCCACTTTATCTGGGGATATCTTTTCAATTGCCTGAAGTCCACGCGCAAAAACGATCGTGTCGGCTCTTTAACCTTTCCTTCTGGGGAATTCCTTGGTGACCAAAAACCAAGTGGATCATTGTATGCCTTCCCTAGGAACCTTTCTGCTGAATAAATCGATCATTTCCATTCCTTAAAAAATTATACACTTAGATAAGATATCTGATGGATATTCAATTCATCCCACCTCAATAACCGTTGATTGAGGATAAGAGAAAATGTAGAGATCGGAAATCTAGTCCGCTACTTTTCCCTACAATACGAAGGAAGGTCTCTCCTATTCCTACCTTCACTTCGCCGCAAATCATCCATGCAGATGCCAATGAATGGAATATTTTAGTAGAAAATGATAGGGTATCAGGAATATTGACTTGGAGATCTGACCTTTCTCCGCTGATCAACCGAAGGTAGCAAGTAGCGCTTAAACTATGTTTGCTACGACAAAGAAATCCTTGGAATGGTGTTGCAGATTTTCTTAAGCTATCAACCAGATTCAATTCCTTTAAGAAATAAAGGAATTAGAGCTATTTGTATTATCTCATTGCCGCAAGACTTGTATCATGTATTGTCAATCGGCGCAGTCCTCGAAAAGTAAAATCCTGAGAACGTTACGCATCAATCAGCGAAAAGGCAGCCTGGTCCATGCCTTCGCAAATGGGTTACATTAATCCAATTGGCTCTGCAAATACTTAAAGCATAGCAGTAAAACCTACCGATTGACGAAGTGCCAAGTGTAGAATTCAAAATTCTCCGGAGACATCCAATCCATCAGTCCACTGTCTCGATCACGTTATCAAAAAGCCCTATTTCTGTCACCTGAGCTGCGTTTCAATTACAATGTATGAGTCCAATGGAGCAGCCATTTTGGAATGCCCCTATCAAACAATATTCCCAATGTTGGCCCATACCCATCCCAAAAGTGGTCGAGCTGGTCACGCAAGTGCGAAGTGAATACCCAACACGCGCTACATTTATGATTTTACTAAGCTGAGTACTCCGAAAAGCTATGCTTAAATTCCCCCCTTCCCTCAGCAAAGTTTACCTTTGTGAATTCTGCAGTGGCAGCCAAGTGATTTGGCTATGCGGGATTGGCTTTGCACATACCAAAAAACCCGAATATTCCTTGTGATGGAGCATGTTCATGGGAATACGCAATTTCTATAGATATCAGTGACTTACAAATTCAATAAATAAAAAAGCTTTGGCAGAAAAGCAATATTCTCAAAAGCACCCATTCTGAATACTTATTTGGGGAAAAATACAAGATAAATGATGGATTTCTTGCTGGAAGCTTTATGCCCACGATGCCATGCAAGGTAATCAAAGAATTCCTGGAAAGAGCTCCGGAGCTTTTATTACGCGAGCCTATTGTTGGTAGCGGTCGGCAAAAGTTCCTTTAGCAGAAGGCCCTATTTGCAAAAACCTTTAACCCACTATGCCGAGCCCCAGGCGAATCTGCATCAGGACGAGTACAAACTGGATTTGGACAGGGTTGGCGTTATTTATTGGGTTATGAGGCACAGGAGTCATTCCTGATCTAGTCGTTTTGGGTAAAACCTATGGGAAACGGTCCATCCGATGGGAGCGGAATTCTGCCTGAAGCCATCAGCAGATTCTTTTAGCAAGGGAAGTAGAATTTTTCAGCTCATTTGGAGGCAACCCAGTTTCTTGCGCAATGGAATTCCAGTACTGGAAGTGATCGAGAGGAAAAGCTTCAAGATAAATGGCCCGCATTGTAGGCAATCATTAATGGATCACTTTTTACTATAGCTTTGCAAAAAGAGATTTGAAAGTCATAGAGATTGTCCAGAAGTGGATTAGTTTCTGGAGTGGAAATAGTGGAAAAGCTGGAACATCAGAATTCAAATGACACGAATTGGCCTTTCTGATTCAAAAATGAAAGTGCGAAATCGAATATTCGATCGCACAGAACGGTCCCTTATGACAATTAATTAAAGACGAAACCGCCGCTATGTTTTACAAGGAAAATGCGGAACAAGTCGTGAAAACATGCGAAATATTTCTAAAAGTATTCTTTAAATGCGCAGGAATAGAGCTAATAAAATCTATCCCATTCGATCTATTGAATGGGTTTAATGTATAATGCCATAAAATTTAGTAAGGCTTAACACAATTTTCTAAACCAGTTTAAATCACGGTTCTGCATTCAACAAAACAAAAGTTGGATATTAGATCTCGAAACTTCTTCTCAACCGAATGAAAACCTATTTTCAAACGATAATTTACCACAATTTTAATTGCGTTTTGCTTTTCCCTGCTCGCACCCAAACCCAATAGTTTGGGACTTCAGAAATCACCAAAATGCCTGAAGGAAAAAACTGTGTCTATTTCTGTCACCTTCGAATGACGGATTATCAAACCCAATTCACGATTGCCAACCAATCTGACAGCCTAAGCCCTTCCTGAACTTTTTACATATCACTGAAAAGTAGAAGGATCAAGGAAAAGGAGTTTAATAGGAAGAAATCCTCAGGATATTTTCAGAGAAACTG
>Ga0163217_1101611_pt1 | contig 13016 bp, 12 predicted proteins | sample SynspAceP_FD_185933 | JGI IMG/M metagenome (GOLD analysis project Ga0163217, IMG submission 185933) | Saline lake microbial communities from Ace Lake in Antarctica - Synechococcus sp. Ace-P (PacBio error correction) | ecosystem: Environmental > Aquatic > Non-marine Saline and Alkaline > Saline ...
AAAAAGGAGAGGAAAAGTTTTGCCCCTTTTTGGTTTTTTTTGGGAAAAATTTTCCCGGGGGCCCACCCCCGAAAAAAAAACGGCCTCTTCCGTGCCGGAACGTTCATCCCCGACTGGCCCAAAGGAAAATCCCGGTTTCCACCCGCCCCCCGAGTCCGGAAACGGTCCAAAACGATCGTATCCAATCCCGCGCCGGCGGGCGGGCTTTTGAATAGAGGGGGGCCGAAAAACCGGGCTCCCAAAAAGCGGCCAAACCCGGGGGGCATGTTTTCCCTAACATTTTCGCCAGAATTTTGTGTTAAAAAATCAGGGCGGCTGCGGTCCCCTCGCCAAAAATCCCCCGCCGGTCGCTTTCTCTACTACTGGTTTTTTGTGGAGACAGACCGCGCCCCCTTTGGGTTACAATCGACGCTCCATCCCGCCGTTTTGGGAGTTTTTTTTAAGGTGCGGTCAAATACACCCTACTCCAACCCCAAGCCATTTTCTCATATGCTCTCCCTCGAAACCCGAAATCATTCCAAATGCAAAGCGTCCTTTCTTGCTTCTCGTGGCCGGCTTCCTTTCGATGGCGCGGTCCTCAGACCAATCTTCTGCGGGCAGGTTCCGGAACTATCCCCGCACAGTCGTGATGAATCAAATGAATCGATCGAGCAGGTTTTGGCGAGATTTACGAGATCCCCGCCCTTCCAAGGATTGTTGATGACGGCCAAGTGGGTGTCGCCGCGAGTCTTCTCGACGTGAATCGGAGACGAATCCCGAATGCCCGAGAGCTTTGCGAGTTCATGGCCAAAGATCGAGCGCCCGAACAAGCGTGCCGCGCTCGTCAAACGGTTTTTTACTCAACATTGACCTGTTTACACCGAGGAATATTTTCGCCAATCACTGGGGCAACGATCTGGGACGAATCTTTTCTGATCGGTCGCAGCGGTGGCAATGCCAATCGCGACCTGACCAATCAGGACGGGGATGCAGAAATATCTGCGAGACCAGTTTCGCTGAAAACAAAACCTACGAACCGCTTGGTCTACGACTGGTCTCTGCCGAAAGGTTCGAACCAATACCGGGGACCGCCATTTCAACGAGTGCGGTCATTTCCTGGTCAAACAAGGTAAACGAGAAAAAAGGCACACTGAGGCAACCAGCAGCGCTGTCGCGAATTTTCTTAGGTCACAGGTGCAGTGTACGCTCCCAGTGCCACAAACCACCCATTCAAACTCAGTGGAAACAGCAAAAAAGTTCTGGACCCCGTTCAAATGATCTTTCTTTAGCCAAACTACGGGCGCTGCGAAGATAATCGACGCACTGTAATTCCGCGATATCCCATCTAGGCGGAACTTCGTCAAGAGAGAAGATTCTCGCGGGCGAGTCGGGCAATCGCGGAAGAGGCTCTTTGTTGTTTTTATGAAAATTGCGAAACGGATTGCCAGAATAGTGGCCTACCCGGTTTTCCAACCGACGGCACTAGAGATTGGTCGCCAGCGGTTAACCCTTGAAAGACACGAACCGCCGGACCGAATTGGCCGGCTGATGTTGGCATGAGCGAGTACCTCGACAAATGGGGTCCCGGTTAAACCGCATGTGGTCGATGTCCTCGGTTTTCCGGAGTTCAACCCGTCGGATCGATGATTGGGGCCATCAACAACCCTTCGTCGACAACCCGGAGCTGCTGACTCTCTCGAGCAAGGAATTTCGCGCAAAGCGACGTTTACGACCTAAAGCCAACCTGATCAGTGGATCACAAATGAGACCGTCCCTAATCAACTCGAAAGCCGTGCTCGGGAAACATATACGAGGTGGATGATCCTTCGATGGTTAGGTCGCCCAAAGTTCTCGCGTGTTTTACCTTCGTCAAAATGAGTCGCCGAAGCAGCTCTACGGGTCGCTTTGTCGCCGCCTCCGATGCGAAAGGCAAGGCAACTATGCCGAGCAAGAGGCCGAACGATCCTTACCGCAATTGGTTATCCCAGTTTCGTGGGTCCGCCTTCGGGAAACAGAACGAGGGCGATGAACGACGACCTTCTAACGGTTTCGATTCCCAAGCCTTGAATGTTGTTCAACGAGCGTTGACAGAAAGAACGCGACGAGCATCGAGTCGGTTCCTATCTCGATCGGTGTTGTGTCGAAACAGGACGTTCGGCGACAGGATCGGGCTGACCGGAGACTTTACATGACCGGTTTGTCGCGGCGTCCGACGATAGAACGAAACGAGCATCGCCGGCAAAGTTTTACTCGTCGCCCGCAAAGGCAAACGAGAAGAAATGTTGCAAGACATTTGTGGCCGATCAATCAATAGCAATGAGTTCATCATGCAAGACACTTAACGTCCACATCCGACCCGTTTTTTGGACATCCACCCAACTTTTGAAGCCCTCGCCTTAGGAATCGATACCAATGGACCTTTCAACACTTCGGGGCATGTCCGTCGACACTATCATGAGTCACCTCGCCGGAGTCGTCCGCAGCAGCGGCGGGCTTCGTTCTTTTTCAATCGCAGTGCGATCCAAGCCAACCGCGGAAGGATGATGACAAAGACGCAAATCGCAAGTCGGCGATCCGTGTTGTGGATGGGCGTGGCCCCCTCTGACCATGGGAATATTTGGGATCTCAAGCAGGCGCCGCCACGGGGGGCCCGTTTCCGGCCGATCTCGACGACGCAATATCAAGATTTGCGAGCACATGCAGAGGTCTTCTGATACGTATGGACGGTATGTCCGATTGACGGCTCAGCAGATGAAGCACCTGTCGATCGTACGGAGCATGTCGCTCGCGAGGCCGAGTCAACAGACACTGACCCGGCGGTCGTACTGACATGCACGACCGGTTACTGTGCCCAACCCGAACATCGAGCACCCCGGTTACGGCAGCGTGATCGGCTGCGACGAAATTGATTTCACAACGCCCGGAAATTGGAGATCCCTCCTTCGTCTCGGTCGCGGCGCCCAGGAACCGTCCCTGGGCTTCCTGCGGCAATGGCGTGGTCCGCCGTTCTCGGTGACGAGCAATCGGAAAAACGGGGGGGTTCGCACCTCGAATGAAGTCTTGGACGTCAAGCGGTTGATGCAACGCATGGCGGGCATTGAAAATGATCAGAAGACGGGTTCGCCGCCCGGACTGGGACACGCCCGCCGAACGGAGCACGCCAAGGTTTGCAGAAACGCCTTACTGATGACGACGATCAATGGATCGTCAAAGTCGCTCGAGGAAACGGACGAGTGTGAAAGAACGTTATGTGCACGACTGGATTCGGTCAAGGATGCCTGGCTCGCTCGCCGTCTGCAGGCAGGGTGGCCGGTTTTGTCGAGGTCGATCTATCGGCCGGTGGGGACAACTCACACGCATCTTCACGACGCCTGGAAGGACCAAAAACTGCCGGAAACTCGAACAAAGCGATGAGTGGCGCTCGTGGAAGAATTTGGCGCAGCGGGAACTGCTCGACGAATACCGTGATGCATGTGGAATGGGTGAATTCAGCCGCACACCCTCGAAACAACCAGGACGCCCGGTCGCGATCACTTCGCTCGGGCATGGTCGTGTGTCGTCGGTTGGTGGTAATCTCAACCGTGGGGATTAACCGTTGGCGAACGAGCAGCGACGGCAAGGCCGTGGAAACCCGAACGTACAGTTCGAAGACTTGATGAACGGGACGGTCTGCAAAGCTCGTATCTCGACGGACACGACTTTACTAAAGCAAAGCGGTCGCCGATGAAATTCGCCGGTGGCGGGAAATTGATTAAACGAACTGATTGCGTGAGTGAACTTTCGCCCGCCGAGTTGATATGCGGCACCAGAAACGGAAATCTGGCGAATACCTTCGCGTCCTCAGGATGCGATGCCGCCACGGCGGGACGATTTGGACGCAAGGAGACCTTTCCTGCGGTACTTCGTCGAGACAATCGCTTCAAACATTCCCGACGAGGCAACGTCGGATATCTCGCCGCATCGCAACAACCTCTGGTTTTCTACCATGCGAAATATGGGGACGGCATGCAGGCATCTGATTCGCCCCTCCCCTGGCTCGACGAAAGTTGGCAACGTGGCGGGCAAGGACTGTGACCGGTGACGAGGCGCCGATGCCGCTGAGGAACTGCAATGGAAATTGGCTGCTGCCGATCGGCTCGTGAAGCGCTCCAAATGCGGTTTCTCGATAACATTCCCCGTGTGGAAATCGGCGAGGCACTCGGATCACACCGATCACGGGGCAACGCAATTTTGAAGTGCAAGCCGTGCCAAATGCGCAACTGCGCGAGTGTGTCCGGTAGACCGATTGAAAAGGCACTCGCGTCAACCGAAACCGCCGAACGCGAAGACACCAACAACCCTTAACCGGTCGTTCATCAACTATCCGTTCCTTTTTTTTTCCGACGGGCTCGCCCCGAACGCACCCCGCCCGCCGAGGCGGCTCGCCATGAAACCCACGAAACAACCTGATGTCCGAAAAACACGACGTTTGAGATCGAAGACGTGATGCTCGACGCCGCCTGTGATCGAGGTCCGTCGACCCAATCGCCACCGGGACCAAGCCGAGCGATCATTCGTCGATTACTGATCAACCGACCAACCGGGGTAATCAGGAAAAACCCCATTAAAATAAGAAAAGTCACATCAAAAGTAAGAACGCACTGGCGAGTCGAAAGAATACGATACCGTTTTTGTGGATCGCAGTCCGGTGCTCGTCGCGCCCCTCTGTGCTGGTGGCATCGGTGTGGGCTTCGGTATCGCTATCCACAATCAGCCAATATTGCGGGAAACCTGCCCCAAGCCAAAACGAATTGGCTCGCGAACTTCCGATGGCGTTTTCCCTCAAGCCGCTACGCTAAACCCCGACCGTTGCTGCTTCCGGAGAACGAAGAAACGTTACCATCCTCTGTTTCGCGTGGCGGAACACCGACGGGCAAGTTTACGTCGCGTCGGGATCGAGTTGGCCGATTTCCGAATCAAGCGAGGGGCTTGATCGCGATGAACGTTTGGGAATGTTCGCACCGACGAATCCGCCTCGTTCGGGTACAAACCGGTTGCGATCGCACCGCCACGTGAAATGACGTTGGTTTCTTTCAATCGCTAACCAACCACCCTGCAACGTATTGGTGATCGGGTCGGGCCGGCAGCAACCGAGATGCTATCGACGCGATGCGATTGCCGAACTTTAGAAGCACGGGTTTCGCATTGAGGTGCCCGTCGGGCGATCGGACCCGGTGGCAGATGATGACCGCGATCGGTCAACCGTCGAACTCCCATATCCGCTCGCCACGCGAATTCTCTCAGCGATCTCATCGCGACCGGTGGGATATCGCTCGATCGCACGATGGATAAGCGTATGGCCGTACAGAATTAACGAGAGCGCTGGCGATTCTCGGTTCAGGGTTTGGATGCGTTTTGTACGCATCGTGGTTCGTCAAACCTGCCACCAGGTCTGAAAAGAAATCTCCCGAATCCAAACAACGACTCAAACCTCCTCTTCGAATTCGCCGAATTACCCAACCGCTTCGGCGAGCACGAAGACCGTTGGTCACGAACGGCTTCGGTGCGGTTTGAAGCGCCGCCCGTCCGCTGCCAAACGTTGCCATGACCTGAAAAGTGGCGGGTCACCTAACGGGGCAAGGTCTTTCGCAGCATGAATTACTGGGGGTTTCGCAGCCACCGTGCCCCCCTGTGTCGATTCGCCCAACGCCCGACGCGGGTTGGTTCTACGACACTCCTGATGCACGGCGTCCCCGTTTGGCGCGCAGGCGGAATTACCAACGCAAGTTGGCGCGAGCGTTCTGATCGGCTCTCGCCTCCTCGCCGAAGGTCTCGTCGCATCGATGTGGAACGATGGTGCATGGCCGGCCGCTCGCGTCGAGTCCCTACATCTCTTCCGAAGGTGCCGGGCGGATTCCGATCTGCGGCAACTTCGAGAGGAAACTGGGCCAGCGATCCTCGTTTGCCAGCGATTTCAATCTTTGCGAAACGAATCTCGTTTGATAGCTGACGCGACTCGACGATCGGTCGCAGCACTCCTCGTCAAATGACCGCGGGCATGTTGATCGGCGACGAACGAAACAGTGGACTGCGGCGGTTCCGCGGTGAGTCGTTTGCCGCCTCACCAGACCGCTTCGATGGCCCTCGACCCGCGGACACCGAATCGTTTGGTGCAACAAAGTGAGATTCTCCTCGAGTTTGCTGAATCGGGGTATCCGCCGCATCTCGTAACTCGCCCAACCACCTCGGTAGCGAATCAGGTCGACAAAACAACAGTGGACTCGCGCGAGAAATCTCGCCTCCTCGCAACGGCGGCGAGCCAACCGTCACCGGCATGCTTCGCGGGATTGCCGATGCGTGCACCCTCGTCTTACCAGCGTGGATCGTCCGAAGTTGCCCCGATTCGAAAGTCGGCTGACGCACATGCCCACCTCCGCCGATTGAAGCGGGTGCCCACGCAGCAGAGAACTCGCGTCGCAAAATGAAGGACGCCGAGGTCGAGGAAGGCATTGATCCCTACAACAGATTTGTGGATCATCCGACCGCAAGCTGACCCACTGCGAAGATTTTCTCCTGCTAGAATCAGGCTGAGTGGTCTGGGACCGCTAAGAAAATTATGGGTGGCTTTGTGAGCCGTTTTAAACGCTCGTCAACGGTTGTGTGACGTCAAAAACGTGGCGAGCGGGCTGTTGTTTAGTTAGCCAATGGCGTTAGCCCCGGTTTCCCAACACCGGCAATCGGGGCAAACGCCGCATCGGCTAATCTTTGCTAAGCACATCGGGGGCAAGGTTCGGCAGAACTCACGTAGGCGAGTCTCTTCTGAGACTCGTAATTTCCCAGCGTCTCAGAGAGACGCTTGCTACGTGGTTTTCCACCGAATGAATTGTGACGTATGTCTTAACGCAAAAATGATTTAAATCAACAGCCCGCTAGCGTTTAAAACGGCTCACCCGAAGCCCCTCGATGACGACGGACACTCGTCTTGCGAACGCTGGGCCGTGAATCCAGCGTGGTACGAAGCAAGCTAAGTTTTTTGTGAGAGTCGTGATGATGCTGATTGAGCGTATCGAGTGCAAGGCCCGTTTGGAGGAATCATGACTGTGGAAGAACCAAATGGATTCCGGTATCGTCACCGGCAAACCGGCGTGGGGGAAATTCGCCCACGCTTGTTCTTTGCAAGGCACTTGGTCCGCCGAGGACTATTAGCGCTGGACACGAATCGAATTGATCGAACTGGACAACAGGACGATTGGAGGGGTCTTGCCGTACCGGACTGAATTGCAATCAGATCATTGTCGCTTTCTTGTAACCGAACGCTTTTTTCCAGTGGTCCAAATCGTTCGGGCCGGACGTGTGCTGATGGCTCCCATGCGGGTGCTAAAATGGCGAACGCGGAAAATTCCGTGAACCGACGTCCTTGTTTCATGGCGAGCGAACTGCCAACCGTCGACATTCCAAGTTTTGGGAAGGTGCGAATTTCGTGATCGAAAGTGGTCAGCGAAGATGACCCCGACCGTGATTTGGTCGCGAAACGCCGGCGAATATGCCGAAGCCGGTATTCCGAATACTGGATCGTGGACCCTCGCGATGAAAGTCGATCTTAGTCCTGGTGCTGGAACGGCAAAACGGCCCGTACACCGAAACACGCCCCTTTGCTGCGGCGATGACGTGGTCCCCGTCTCGTGACGCTTCCGGGTGTTGGAATGGTCACAAAACAAGCATCGATGAAACCTCTAGCTGGATAACATCACTGGCTTTTCATGCGACGATATCGGCGATACTCGGCATGAATCGCATCAAATCGAGAAAAAACAGCCTCAACCCCCAGATCACTCCTCCCTCGACAATCCGCTTCATCGCGCAACGTTCGACCGATCCCACCTTGGAAATCGTTTCATTAGGACAAGGGGAATGGGACATGGATCAAGATCGCAACGTTGCCGAACGCTGCCGAAGAATCGTCGCGGTCCTGGGATTGCTAGTCAATCGTCAATATCGGCCTGCAACGCCTCGCGTGATTCGTTCGCAAGAGTCCGACCGATCAAGATCGTGGCATCCGCTACTATCGCACCGAACCGTATCTCAAAATCGAAGCCGAGCTGAAGATCCTCGGTTGTAAAGAACCAAACGAACTCTGGTTGCCCGTTTGGTTCGGATTTGGCGCTGGTCTACATGCCTGATTTTATGCGAAAGAGTATTTCCATTGACGTTCGCACAGCGGAATGCGGGAATCGCCATACAGGGTATCCATGGAGGAACGTTGGAATTTGAACCGAGATCAGTAAGACCTCGAAGCCAAGACCCGACCGAAATATCGAGGCGGTGGGTGCCTCTTGAGCGCCGGTCGGAGGAAATGGTCCCACGTCGGCGAGCGATCGACCGACCGTGAGATCTCCTTCACCGTGCCCGCCCGCAACGTGCCGTTGGGGTTCTATGAATCCCGTGGTCGGTCGTGAGTTTCGTGCAACGTATAAAAAGGTTGTATGGGGATTCCGCATCTCGGCTCCATGCCCTTTGCGGTGCCCGATCGAGATGAACGTCATTCTCAGGCGTCGTGCCAGGACCCCTGCCCGCCTGTGGACAACATCCCGCCGGCTCGCTCTACGGACTCACCTTTTGTCCGGTGGTGAAAATGGTGCTTCACCCTGGACATGATGGCTTGCCACGCCGGCCATGTCCCGCGACACGAGCGGTGGGCGAACACCCGTCCGCGTCGAAAGAAAATCGTGTCCACCGGTGAGACGAACCCGAAGCCCTGCCGCCGCCAAATGGCGCCGAAGTGAGCGAGGGTTTTCTCGGCCACCAACAGCTTCGGCCACTTTGGACGATCTCGGTCAATCCGTGCAGTCAGTCAACGTGGCGATGCAATCCCGGCCGGAAACGACGATTCAGATTAATCGCCCCCGCGATCAACCCTCGCCTCTTGATTCGCACCACGGTCGAGGATGTGAAGGAACGGTTTCCCGAGAGGACCGAATCGGATGTTTCAAATTCAGCTCGGTCGAGTCCAATGACCTCTCGTCGACGCTGTCACTCGATTGCCTCCGCCGCGGTGCAGGGACACTTTTGCATGCGACGGGTGCAATCACGAGACCCGGCCAACATCCGTCTCCTGGTCGGCTTCGCGCCCCAGCGTCGAGACTCGCCGCCCGCACGGCAACATCGCCCGAACAGGATTCCCGCGTCGTCGCTTCAGTTTCGATGTCCTCACGCACAACGCAAACGAGTTTCCGAAGACAAGAAGGATTCATCAATCGAGCCGTTCGCTTGCCGATTCGGCGATCGCGCAGCACCGCGAAACTGCATCTCGGCACCCGGAACGTCGTCGAAGTGGGCGAGATCACCCGACCGGCGTGCGGAATCAGTACCACGGACGAGCACCGCGACCACGTCGTTGGTGGTGCGCTGGACCAGGTCGGCCGTGCCACCGCGACCGACTCACCACCACCCCGATGACCCGCGATGGCGATGGGGCGTGATGACGGTCTCGCATCTTGTCGCCGTCGAGGCGAGCGAGACGCGACCTCCGCGAGCACTGGGTGCGGCGTGTCGCGGGGCGGTGTGGTCATGGCCCGACGCGGTCACGGACGGTGACACGTCGCGCTGGATTCCCGCGGTCCCGACATCGCGTTGGCGAGCACCGGGGGACCTGGCCTGGCTCAGCGGTTTCGTTCCCGAAATCGACTGCCGCCCCTTCGTTATTCCACCGAAGGCGATTTTGAAACGCGCTGGAACCAGTCGCGGTCGTCGGGCACGTTGTCGGCGATCGCTGTCCACCATGATTGGAATGCGAAGCGTTCTATCCGTCACTCTTGATCCCTTCGTAGGTTTTTCCCAAAAAAAAAAAAATTTTTTGCCCCAACACCTCGTTTCCTACCATTTCAAGCTGGCCTTCCGGTGCAACCAAACGCCATGCGAAACCGTTCGGCCCCGGCAGAGCAGTGGGCGGTGTTCATTCCTCGCCGAAGGTGTCGTGCTCGGAATGCAAAGTCGGCCGCGATGAAACCCCGACTTCCACATCGGCTACGCCCAATCACTCGACGTCAGTAACCGCGTGCTGAAAAAACAATTCAAAAGCGAGCCGTTGGAAGTCGTCCAACGTGGTCGATGCGATAAGTCATCACAACAAATTTACGCCGTGATTTGCACATTATATAATTTGCGTTTTCAAAAAAACGATTGAAAAAGTATTCGCCTGGGGTTTCCATCTTCGGTTGAGATCGGGTTGCATTCCCCAAAAAAGGACACGAAAAAGCAAGCGTTTTGTGGGTTAGGTTGCCACAGCAGGAAGTGTTTTTTCATTTTTGATGCCTCATGTTTTTCCCGGTTCCCAGTGCCAACCGTCATGAGCTTCGGTGCGACGGAATTTCGGCTCAAGTCCGTCAATCGCTTTCGTCCCATTTGCTCAGTGGACCACTTGGCTGCGCACTTGAAGCATCGACTTCGGCGTGCTCACTCTTACCAAAACATCGCATTGCTTCCTTGAGCCGTAGATTGATCACACGACGGATACCGCTTTCGATCGCACCGCTAAAACCCGCAAGGAAGACCAAGTTGCTTGACGCTTCACAATACTTCAGACGTCCCGCTTGGCCGTGGCGACGAAGAAAGAAAATTTCGTTCCAGTGCATGGGAAATCGCGCTTTCCTTCGGCATTTTGAAAGATCGCTTAAGTCGTCTAACCACTTTTTGCCATTGACGCATTTCGCGGAAGTTACTGGGAGGTGCACGGTACAGCGGGGTTCGCTCCTCGACGCTCAGCCCCAGTGACGCAAGTGCTGCCGAAATATGATGCACTAGCATTGGCAACAATCCAGTATTTCAAAAGTTGGCGAAACAATCTTTCAATCCGGCAAGCCTTTGATGATGCGGGTCGATGCGATTCCAGAAATCCAAGGAGCCACCATCGGCGACGAACGTCACACTGAGAGCTTTTTCGCCGCACCGAGTCGATGGAGATGCCATCGCCGCCTAATCTCTCGGCGATCGCATCGGGACCGCGAGCAGTGTCCCGTCAATGGGTCGCTTTGGTTTTCTTGAGCATCTTTGCCGTGCTACGTGCAGGGAACGAAGATCGGTCATCAAGCTTACGGGTTCATCTGTGTCCAGTTCCGCTTAAAAAACGTTTCGTTGTTCGGAGTGGCTCTCGAACGTTGCCCGGGTGCGTAAACTGATCAGCAAGCCGTTTATTTTGTCGGTGGTTCAATTACGTGCCTGTTTTAGCGTCATTTCGCCCACGGAGTCTTCATTCTTCCCCCCGCCCGCGCCGTAATCTGATGACCGACACGCGTTTGTCTCCGAAAGTTCGTCGACGGGTCTTCATTTTTCTTGACCCCGGTTAATACAGCTTGATGCGGTGTTCGTTCGCAAGCGCTAACAGTCCGCTGTCACCGCCACGAATAGGTGATTTCGTTTGTGACTGCTTGAGATGTCGAGATCGATACCCTCACGCGTTTAGCTCCTTGTGAGCAAACCTGCGATCGAAAGGACAACAACGCCATTTGACGGGGCCACTTTGGGCTCTGCAACTCTGGGAGAGACTCTCCCTTGGCCAAATCCGAACTGGTGCGAATACGTGATGATCAAGTTCCGACCCTTGGTTCATCGTCCCGTTGCGAACGCTTCTTTCTTGGGAGCGCATTGTACAAAGGTGACCGCAGACGATCATGCCCCCGAGCAGTTGGAAAAGTTGAACGGGCGACGGCACGCTCACGGCCTTTTTTGGAGCGGACGAGAACTCTTTCCGAAGTTCGTTGTCGGCGCTTTCCAGTACTTTCCCCTCCTTGATGGTCCGGTCCGCCATGGAGTCCGTGCAAAAGCAAGTCGGCTCCACGGTGCGTTACGCTCTCGGTGAAAACCTTTTCGCTCGACACCAATTCCGATGCCGGACCGGGCAGTGGATCAAGTTCCTCTGTCATTGGCAGACCGCGTCGGTGGTGATGATCTGGAAGTAGGCGGATAGAATCATATTCCTGGATATCGACTGTAATCAAATTGCCTTGTTGTCCCCTTTCCAGCAACAGCCATTTGCCTCTATCCGGGTCCCAGCGGTCCACTTGCTAACGAGGTAGAATCGATCCCGTTCAAAGGCGATCGATTCCTAGCCGGTAAAAAGAAACTTACGGTGAAAACAGGGCGTAAGGACACAACTCATTTGCTACTAAAAAACGTCCCGTTTAGGACGGGGATCGCACCCCATTGATTGGCCTGCGGCGATGGATAATATTGAAGTCCTGGCGAAGAACCTTACCCGCAGGCCCCCAGCGGAGTTATTGGAGAGCCATGTTGACTGCGGAAGTTGTGAACCAAAGTCCCAGCTAGAACGAGTTTTCCAATCACTGCAAAGATGACTGGAGTTCGACAAACTCATCGTCATCTTTCGAATGAGTGGCGTAGAATTTGCGCTCGTGGTTTTCTAATCAACGAATCAGTCGGGATGGGGTAACCGAGGCCGGTGCTGCTGATTTTTGCAGGAACTTGCAGCATGCGAACTCAAGACGCAACTGGTGTTTGGGTCGGTGGGGGATAAGCGATCACTCGGGGAAAACATCCCCGTCCGAATAGCGGAGCCGTGGGCCGATATTCGAGGCTCGGCTCGGGGCCGGGTTGAAAGATGTAAACAAAGAATTGGTGGGCCGAGTACGCAGAGGAAGAACGTTTTGCTAGCATAAAGATGAACCTGAAGGCAGACTGTTTTTCCAAACCTTTGCGACGAAAACCACCCGAAAAATCACAAGTCCACAAAAACGGATTCAAATAACAAGTTGCGGTAAGCGTTGGCGTGGGCGGCGAACGACACGCAAGCACTTGGTGGCAACCGGGATCGTTACTGTGTCCCTTGGAATGTTCTCTCGTGATGACCACGGGATCAGGCAACTCTGGTGCCGCCTTTCAAGAACTATGGCTTTGATACTCTGTGACGAACGCGGCGCTCTGAACTCTCGGCCTTCTCTCAGATCGCCTCGTACGGACGGGGCTTTGATGTACAAACACATATCGCAAGGGCAGGTTGCCTCGATGGGAAGACGTGGGACACCAAACTCTGGCACTGAAGGAAC
>Ga0163217_1056312_pt1 | contig 13015 bp, 18 predicted proteins | sample SynspAceP_FD_185933 | JGI IMG/M metagenome (GOLD analysis project Ga0163217, IMG submission 185933) | Saline lake microbial communities from Ace Lake in Antarctica - Synechococcus sp. Ace-P (PacBio error correction) | ecosystem: Environmental > Aquatic > Non-marine Saline and Alkaline > Saline ...
GGCGCCAAACCCGGGGCACACGAAAAGATCCTGCCCCAATTGCCGCCCAGTCCGGCCTGTTTTCAAAGACCCATGGCCCCGCCCAGCTCTCGTGGGTGGAACTGGTTTCAATCAAGGGCCTGCTGCGCCCCGATGCCAGCGAAGGCCGAAATGGTCGCTTGCCGGAAAAGCTGCTGGAATCCAGAAAGCATTGGTTGGCCTTAGCGTGGGCAAGTTCGCTCGCCTCTCCACCGACTCGGCTCCCCACCGACCCACTTTGGAGGCCAGTGCCAGCCCGCGCGATGGCAAGTGCTTCTGGCCCACCCTGGCCCTACCTGCACAACGGCAAGCTCGACTATCCGGCCAGGATTCTCAGCTACATGCCAGGATCCCGCCTTTGCATGCCCTCATCTAACAGCACCTACAGGCCACGATCTGCCGTGATCTAGGTCTTTTTCGGGTAGCCAGATCCGTTTCGAGTCCAGCCAGAGCATCCGAGGCCGGAGCCTCGACTCCAAAGCAGCCCAGTCAAAACTGCGGGATGGCCCGCTCACCGCCGAGATCAACGTAGCGTGGGTGGTGGATGTGACTTGCCGGAAAGTCGAAACGGCGCATCCAAATCGTCACGCACCACCGCCTGTTGCGTGTACTGGCAGGGCCTTGTAGCCGCTGTGGCGACGGATCGTCTGTTTCGCCGTCGATCGGGGTTCGAGCTGAAGATGCAGGCGCGAAATTGTTCACGAACGCCCATCACCGGAATTGGTGACAACCCACTGACCGTTGAAAGCTGAATTTCCGGCACCGAATGCCCGGCGAGTGGGCTCCCAAGCGCCTCCCACCACCTCGCCATCAGCCGATCATCACGTGATAACTGACCCTGATCCTCGTCCTCGGGGATGGGGGTCTGGAAGGTCTGCACGGCCGATTCCATTCCAAAAACAGTTTCGTGCAGCACCACCATCTGGGCGCGGGTGGATCGATCGGCGGTTTGCCGATAAGCAATCGCGGTCCGTACGGACGCCGTATTGGTCGGGATCGACTGCGTAGACCGACGCATCGCTGGTTTGAGACCACGAGCACTGGTGAGTCGAAGGTTCTCGCCCTGGCTTGGGTTGTGGTGCAGCGGCGGCCCACGGGCTTGAGCCGGGACGGTGGCTTTCGGAGGCGCGGCGCGGCGGCGGAGAGGCCGGCCTCGACCGGCGCGCCTTCTCCCGCCCATTGACGTTTTTCCAGCAACTGCAAGCAAGACGTCCGCTGACCTCCCCCCGCTCCAGCGGTGACAATCACGGGCCACGCCAACCAGCCGCCGATCCCGCCAACGCCGCAATCCCCACCATCACCAAGGCCCGCCCGCTGCAGGGAGAACCGCCTGAAGCCGAGGCGATCCAAGACGCGGACACACTCAACACGGCAAGGAGCCCCCAGCCACTCGGTCCGCCGCCGCAAGGCCTGGGAGAGCATTCGGATCCGGGATCAAGCGTCACGCTTCCCAGCCTCGGCGGGGACCACGCAGCCTGAGCTGACGCGGCAGCCGCGCGGCTTGATCGTCCAGCTGTTGAGGTCCGGCCAGCGACGAGCAAAGGGGGGGCGGTCGTCAGGGCGCGCAATCGCAGCCATCGATGGCAATCAGCTCATCACCCACCGACCAAGGCCGGCCTGTTGCCCAGGGCCATGGCGCTTGGCACCCGCTGCACCTTCAATTCAGCCTGCTCCGTTCAACAACGGAAGCCCGTGTTGGATGGCGCTGACCACCGCCTGAAGCTGAAGTCCCACATCGTGAGATAGGCGTCAAGATCAGGATCATCGAAGCTTTCGAGCCTCGCGGCAGGTCATCGGCCGAATCTGGCGCTCGGGCAAGATAGTCCTGAACGCAAAAGTTCTTCGCTGTATGCCCTTTCCACAGCCGACCGAGGCTGCGCCACAAGGTCACGCAAGACTCGGCCAGGCAACTGGCGGCGCGCCGCAAGGCAAGATCGAGGACCAGGGAAAACCACGCACCTTCAGGTAATAGCTGATCTGGGAATGCATCCGCTGTAGGCATCTCTTCGATATCAAGCTTCACCCAGTGCTTCCTCCCGCTCTGGCGCAGGGCCTGGCCCTGCAGGCGTCCAGGTGTCAGCCGGTAGCGCTGAATCCGCGCCAGAGATCTTCAAAGAGTTGGCGCTCGGCCTGCTTGCGTCCGCCAGCAGGGGGCAAGAAACTGATCGAAATAGCTTGGTGACCCTCGGCGAACCAGAGCGTCGGCACGATACGGCCGTTCGTAATCGATCGGCGGTAGAGCTCAGCGGCCGCCTGCGCCATTCCACTGGTGGAGATAACTCGTGGGCAATCAGCTGCAGCAGGGCGCCGTGCCATCCGGCTTGGCCAGGGCCTGACGGCTGAACTGCAAAACACCGTGGAGCGGTCCGTGTCAGCCCGCCGTAACCATGCTCCAGCAGATGGCAGAATGAAGAGGTAATGGGTGCCGTCCGGCACCGCTTTACCCATCAGTCGCAGGCAAGGCCTCACAGACCGGCGGCCACATCCAGCAGCAGTGACGGGAAGCGAGAGAGGGAGCCGGCCTGAATCGGCCGGGACCGTCTTCCAGCTCACCCAACGGAGCCGCGCCGAGCACTCGAAAGGGGAGGAACGCCATGGGGACCGGCCTCGATCGGGGTATCGATCAGCTGGTCGAAATGCTCAGCCAGCCACTGCCAATCGCTGTGAAGCCGCAAGGCAACAAAGGGGGACCAGGCCTCCCGGTAGCTGAAGTGTCAACCGATGGGGCGTCCAACGCTTCTCCTTCCACCCTGGAGAGCAACGGCCCGCCAGGGGCCAGAAAACCGTGATCAATATCGAGCATGGCAGGTGCGCACAACTGACTCGGTGGCCAGCACGGCATAGAACGGATCTCGATCGAGCCGAGCTGCTCCAGGGGGCCAGCCTGCCAGCTGGCCGGGCAACGCGCCGCGGCACGGGCGTTTGGGAAAGCATGGGTGGTGGCTCGCCAAGAATCCATGCTCCTGCAGACCTCCAGGGAATTCAAGGTGGCCGGACGTAATCCCGCAACAAATAGGAGGTCCTGGGAGTCCAGGGGGCCCCCCCCCCCCCCCGGGGGGCCCCCAGCGAAAGGAAAGGGATGGTTGGCCGCGGCGTGAAGCGCAGACCGGACCCAATGAGGTGCTGGCTGACCAGGCCGCAATCAGGAGATCTCAAGCTGGCGCAATCGTTCAAGGAGGCGGGGTGAAGAGTGGCCATCGGCCAAGTGCTCCATGGCCTCGGTTCAGGGCCATCGCAGGGCATAAGCGGTAGGGTGAATCTGGGCGATCAAAACTGCTGCACGCAGGATCGGCTCAGCCGTTGCAAGATCTCAACAAACCAGAAGCAAAGGAAGAACAAGGAGAGAGAGAGAACAGCATCCGCTTTGACCCGGTTGCCAGCCGAGGGGCTGATCACGGTCCGCCAGTACCCCGCGCAATTCCACCGCAATCGCTTCCCCGGCAAAGCCGGTGATCGCAAACACCGCCGAGAATGGGTTTGAAAGCCAGATCTTCGAGCTGGCGGCCAGCGGGACGCGGTGCGAATGACGTTTGGCAGGTATGGAGAGGTGCGACATTGAGCCCGTTGCCTGCCTGAGCCAAACCCTAAGCGAGGGCAAGATCCATCCCATGTGGCCATTGCACAGCCATGGGCCACAGCCAAGCCTGCCACTGGATCAGCCCCTCTGAAGGCTGGGGGTGATGGCCGTCAGGCCATGGATCCAATTTCCGAAGCGCTGGTATCCGCTGCGGCACGGACCGCTGAACGCGTCGGTGGAGCTGCGGTGGTCACAACCACCGGGTCTGTGGCGCCCAGCGGCTGGGCCGAGCGGCTTGCTGTGGACCTGGCGTCAGCCTTGAGTCAAACCGGCCTGTTATCGCCCAGCGGCTATGACTCTCGATCAGGCCCTGATCGAGGCTTCGCCGCACCCGTATCGACCTGGTGGTGATGGCGGGCTGGATCGGAATCGTCCACCTCCCAGGCTGATCGAAGCCTTCCATGCCGGCTTTTTGAACATTCAACCCGTCGCTGCTGCCCCAGCTTCCGCGGGCAAGAACGCCGTTCGGCCGGCCTGGCGGCAGGGGTGACCCTGACGGCTGCACCGCCCACTTGGTTAGTGAGTGGTCGATGGCGGAGCGATCCTGGCCCAGGGCCGCTGTGCCGGTGCTTGGAAGGTACAGCTCACCAGCAGCCCTGGCGAAGCGCAATCCAGCGCCAGGAACATCGGCTCCTGCCGCTGGCCGTCGCCCTGGCTGGCTCAGCGCTGGAAAAGGCTCAGGGATAAAAGGGCAGCAGCGGCGAGGCCCGGTTTCCGCCGGCAGGCCGGCCATCAGGTTGATGGCACTTGCACCCCCTGGCCCGCCCTGGCCCTTGACCTAGGTTGTCGATGGCACAGAGCAGAATCAGCTGACCGGTGCCGCTTGTCAACCTGCACCGACAGCATCAGCGCCCGATGGTTTGCCGCCACCAATTTGTGGAGGGATAGGTGCGACCGGCAACACTCCACGCAGGGGTGTTGCGATAGGCCGCCCTGAGCAAGGTGGTGCAATCTCGGCTTCAGGCGGGATCGCGCAGGCTGCCCTAGATCCGTGGCCCAACAGGCCGCGCACCATCGCATCAGGTGGGGCGTGAACTGGAGCTGGATCGGCTGCATGCCGCCAGGCGGCGGCCTGCTCGATTCTCACTTGGTGTGGCGTTGCCCCACCACGCCGAGGGCACCACCGCCTCACTGGCTTCAGGCCAGCGAGTAGATGTTCCTGATGGCGGCGCGGGCCTCCCTCCGGAACCAACCGGTTTTTGGCATCGATGATGATGCCCTTCGTTTCAATCAGACCCTGCTGCAAAGAAGGGCAGCAAGGCGGCAAAAACAGCGTTGGGAACAACCGGGCGCAGCCACCAGACGGGCCTGACCAAGCTCGCCTCCTGCTTCCATTCGGCATGAGCATAGACGGGCTCCTCGCAAGAGGGCGTCATCAACGCGGGGAATTTGCACCGCCTCCTGCTGTAGACCGCCTGCCAATAGCGCCAGAGCGAACGTAAGCCGGTAGTCGCGAGAAGACGACCACCCGGACCCCCGCTCCAGGAGGCCGGCACAGAGCGTGGAGGCCAACCACACCGCAGGCTGAGCACGACGAAATCGGCGGCCGCTGCGATCGCATCGGGGTGAGGGGCTAAACTATCAGCGGGTCGCCTGGAAGCGGCCAGGAAAGGTTTGCGAGTTCACTCCAAGGCGGTTTTTGCCGGCGGCTGCGGCTCACGCCGAGAAAGGTGACCTCCAGGTGGGGATGACCCTGAAGGACGGCGCAGGGTCTGCAGGCCACCGTAGCCGCTGGCACCGATCACCCCCACCCGCTGGGCTGCGACGGATCTGGACAGCCGGTGCCTCGAAGGGCAGAATCGTACTCGGGCGCCATCCTTCACGGCCCTATAAAGGAAAAAGAACACAGGCGCCCAGCCCATGGCCCCGAACCGCCCTGACCCCCCGATCCCAAGCTGAGCCCAGCCCCGGCCCTCTCCTTGACACCCCTCTCGGCAGCCCGGCAGCCCGCCAGTTTCCGCGCTCAAATCGAATCAGCGGATTCGCTTCGATTCGTGGCCGGACGGCCTCGCCGCCATCCCGCAATGGCGAAGATGTGGTGGTGGTCGACGATGAAAACGGAAAAACGAAGGAGACCTGATCTGCGGCCGGCCAGTTTCGCCACCCCCGAGCAAGAATCAAATTCATGGCCAACCCGAAGCCCGGGCCTGAATCTGCCTGGCGATGGAGGGCGAGCGGCTCGGATGCGCTTGAGCTGCCAACTTGATGGTGGATCCGCAATAAGCAGCCGACAGCAACCAGACCCGCCTTCACCGTCAGCAGGTGATGCCGGACCTGAGAACGGGGTCAGCACCGCATCATTCCGCTGAAGATCGGGCCCGCACGATCCAGTGGCAATCCATCCCCGCAGCCAACCCAGGGATCTGCGCCGTCCGGGCCACAATCTTCCAGCTGTCGGGCCCGGAAGGCGGCGTGCTCAAACGAGCCGGCATTATCGGAGGCCGCCGTGGATCTCTCCGCTCTCGGGGCCTCTATCCAGCCGGTAGCCTGAATTCAGATCAGCAATGCTCCAGCAGAACGCAGGCCGTGCCCGCTCGCGTAGCTGCCAGTTGGGGGAGGCGGCGCCATCGATCCATCCACGTTCTGGATCTTCGCAGATCACCTTCCGGCCTGGATGATAGAGCGCCCGAGAGCCGGGGAGATTCGCACGGCGGCCTCCGTATGGCCGGCCTCGTTTGAGCACGCCGCCTTCCCGGGCCGCCAGCGGAAAGATGTGGCCCGGGACGCGGCAGATCCTGGGTGGCTGCGGGAATGGATTGCCACCTGGATCCGTGCGGGCCGATCTTCAGCGGAGATGCCGGTGCTGACCCGTTCTCAAGGTCCGGCATCCACGCTGACGGTGAAAGGCGGGTTGGCTTGCTGTCGGTGTTGCGATCCACGACATCAGTGGCAGCTCAAGCGCATCTGAGCCGCTCGCCCTCCTATCGCCAGGCAGATCAGGCCCCGGGCTTCGGTGGCCATGAAGTTGAATCTGCTCGGGGGTGGCGAACTGCCGGCGCAGATCAGGTCTCCTCGTGTTCCCGGTTTTCATCGTCGACCACCAACCCACCATCTCGCCATTGCGGATGGCGGCGAGCCCGTCGGCCCCACGAATCGAGCCGAATCCGCTGACGATTGCAGCGCTGGACTGGCGGGGGCTGCCCGGGCCTGCCGGAGAGGGGGTTCCAGAGAGCAGGGCCGGGGCTGGGCTCAGCTTGGATCGGGGGGTCCAGGCGGTTCGGGCCAGGGCCTGGCGCGGTTTCTTCCTTTATAGGGCCGGTGTAGAAGGCATGGCCGCGGTAACGATCCTGCCCTTCCGAGGCACCGGCATGTCCCAGATCCGTCGCAGCCCAGCGGGTGGGGGTGATCGTGGCCAGTCGCTTACGGTGCACTGCAGACCCTGCGCCTTCTTCAGGGTCAATCCCCACCTGGAGGTCACCTTTCTCGGCGGTGAGCGCAGCGCCGGCCAAACGCTGGAGTGAACTCGCACTTTCCTGCGCGCGTTCCAGGCGACCCGCCTGGTGTCAGCCCCCACCCCCGAGTGCGAATTCGCAGCGGGCCGCCGATTTCGTCGTGCTCAAGCCTGCGCGAGTGGGTTGGCCTCCACGCTCGTGCCCGGCTCCTGGAGCGGGGGGTCCGGGTTGGTCGATCTCTCCGCGACTACCGCTACCGTTCCCGGCGCTATGGCAGGCGGTCTACAGCAAGCGGAAGGCGGGCAATATTCGCCCGCGTTGATGGAGCCTCTGCGAGGAAGCCGTCTATGGCTTGCCGGAATGGGAGGAGGCGAGGCTTGGTCAGGCCCCTGTCTGGTGGCCTTGCGCCCGGTGTTTCCCAACGCTGGTTGTTGCCGCTGCTAGCCTTCTATGCAGCAGGGTTGATTGAAACGAAGGGGAATCATCATCGATGCCAAAAACGGTTGCTCGGAGGAGGCCGCGCCGCCAAGGAACATCTACTGCCTGGCTGAAGCCAGTGAGGCCGGTGGTTGGCCCTACGGCGTGGTGGGGCACCGCCACACCAGTGAGATTCGAGCAGGCCCGCCAGCCTGGCGGTGGCCAGCCGATCCAGCTCCAGTTCACGCCCCACCTGATGCCGATGGTGCGCGGCCTGTTGGCCACGGTCTATGGGCCGCCTGCGGCGATCCCGGCCTGACCGCCGAGGATTGCACCACCTTGCTCGGGCGGCCTAATCGCAACAGCCCCTGCGTGGAGGTGTTGCCGGTCGGCAACCTATCCCTCCACCAAATGGGTGCGGCAAACAATCGGCGCTGCTGTCGTGCAGGTGGACAAGCGCACCGGTCACTGATCTGCCTGTGCCATCGACAACCTGGTCCAGGCCAGGCGGGCCAGGGGGTGCAGTGCCTTCAACCTGATGGCCGGCCTGCCGCGGAAACCGGCCTGCCGCTGCTGCCCTTTTAATCCCTGAGCCTGTTTTTCCCAGCGCTGAGCAGCCCAGGGCGACGGCCAGCGCGCAGGAGCCGATGTTCCTGGCGCCTGGAATGGCGCTCCGCCAGGCTTGCTGTGGCTGTCACCGTCCAGCACCGGCACAGCGGCCTTGGCCAGGTCTGCTCCGCCATCCGACCACCTCACTAACCAAGTGGGCGGTGCAGCCCGTCAGTCAAACCCCTGCGCCAGGGCCTGGCCGACGGCGTCCTTGCCCGCGGAGCTGGGCAGCAGCGCCGGGTGAATGTTCAAAGCCTGGCTTGGGAAGGCTTCTGATAGCCCTGGGGTGACGATCCGCAATCCACGCCCGCATCACCACAGGTCGATACGGGCTGCGGCGAAGGCCTCGATCAGGGCCTGATCCGAGATCCTGCCGCTGCGATACAGGCGGTGCATCCAAGCTGACGCAGTCCCACAGCAAGCCGCTCGGCCCGCCGCTGGCGCCCACCCGGGTTGTTGACCACCAGCAGCTCCACCGACCGCGTTCAGCGTCCGTGCCGGCAGCTGGATACCAAGCGCTTCGAATTGGATCCATGGGCCTGAGCCCAATCACCCCCAGCCTCAGATAAGGGATGATCCAGTGCCACGGCTGTGGCTGTGGCGCATGCTGTGGCAATGGCCACTTGGATGGAATCTTGCCCCTCGCTAGGGTTTTGGCTCAAGCAGGCAAGCGCTCATGTCGCACGCTCTCCATCCTGGCCCACGGTCATTTCGCGACGCGTCCCAGCTGGCCGCCAGACTCGAAGATCCTTGGCTTTCAACCCATGTCTTCGGCGGTGTGACACCGGCTTTGCCGGGGAAGCGATTGCGGTGGAGCTGCGGGTACTGGGCGACCGTGGATCAAGCCCCTCGGCTTGGCAAACGGCAAGCGGAGTGTTCGCTCGGCCTGGTTGGAGATCTGCAACGGCTTGAGCGAATCCCTGCCGTTGCAGCAGTTGTCGGCCCAGATGCACCCACCGCTATGCCCTGCGGATGGCCCTGAAAGAGGCCATGGAAGCACTTGCCGATGGCCACTCTCACCCCGCCTCCTGAACGATTGGCGCATTGAGATCTCCTGGATTTGCGCCTGGTCAGCCAAGCACCTCATTGGAAGTCCGTCTGCGCTTCACCGCCGCGGCAAACTCCTTTACCTTTCGCTTGCCCGCCTGACTCCAGGCTCCTTTGTTTGCGGGATTACGTCCGCCACCTGATCCCTGGAGGTCTGCAAGGAGCCATGGTTTTCTGGCGAGCCACCACTCATGCTTCCCAAACGCCCTCGTGCCGCGGCGGCGTTGGCCCCGGCCAGCTGCAGCTGGCCCTGGAGCAGCTCGCGCCCGATCGAGATCGCGTTATGCCGTGCTGGCCACCGAGCTCAGTGTTGCGCACCTGCCCATCTCGATATCTGATCACGTTTTCTGCCCTGGCGGCCGTGCTCCTCCGGTGGAAGGAGAAGCGTTGGATCGCCTCCATCGGTTTGACACTTCGCTACGGAAGCCTGGTCCCCCTTGTGCCCTTGCCGGTTCACAGCGATGGGCAGCTGGCTGGCTGAGCATTTCGACCAGCTGATCGATACCCGATCGAGGCGGTCCCTAATGGGTTCTCCCTTTCGAGGTGCGCGCGCGGCTTCACGTTGGGTGAGCTGGGAAGAACGGCCCGGCCGATCAGGCCCGGCTCCCTCTCGTTCGCTTCCCGTCAACTGCCTGCTGGAATGTGGCCGCGTCTGTGAGGCCTAGCCTTGCGACCTGATGGGTGAAGCGGTGGCCGGCGGCACCCGATTACCTCTTCATTCTCCATCTGCCTGGCAGCATGGTTACGGCGGGCTTGAGCACGACCGCTCCACGGTGTTGCAGTTCAGCCGTCAGGCCCTGGCCCAAGCCGGATGGCTTACCGGGCGCTGCTGCAGCTGATGCCCACGAGATATCTCCACCAGTGGAATGTGCGCAGGCTGCGGCCCGCTGAGCTTACGCCGATCGATTACGACAGGCCCGTGATCGTGGCCGACGCTCTGGTTCGCCGAGGGGGTCACCACAGCTTTTCGATCAGTTTCCTTGCCCTGTGGGCGGGACCGTCAAGCAGCCGAGCGCCAACTCTTTGAAAAGATCTTGCGCCGGATCTCAAGCCGTCTACCGGCTGACACTGGACGCCTGCAGGGCCGACCCTGCGCCAAAGCGGCGAGGAGCCTGGGTGAAGTTGTATCGAAGAGATGCCTACAGGCGATGAATTCGCCCAGATTCAGCTATTACCTGAAAGGTGCCGTGGTTTCCTGGTCCTCGATCTTGCTTGCGGCGCGCCGCCTTGCCCTGGCGAAGTCTTGCGTGACCTGTTGCGCAGCCTCGGTCGCTGTGGAAAGGGCTACAGCGAAGAACTTGGTTAGACTATCTTGCCCGATGCGCCAGATCTGGCCGATGACCTGCCGCGATGGTCGAAAGCCTCGATGATCCTGATCTTGACGCCTATCCTCCACGATGTGGACTTCAGCGTTCAGGCGGTGGTCAAGCGCCGAATCCATACACGGGCTTCCGTTGTGGAACAGGGCAGGCTGAAGTTGAAGGTGAAAGCGGTGCAGCGCCATGGCCCGGGGCAACAGGCCGGCTGGTCCGTGGTGAATGAAGCTGATTGCCTCGATGGCCTGCGATGCGGCGCCCTGACGACTGCCCCCCCTGCTCGGTCCGCTGGCCGGCCTCAACAGCTGACGAATCAGCCGCCGCGGCTGCCTGCGTCACTCAGGCTGCGTGCGTCCCCGGCGAGGTGACGATGGGACGCTGTGATCCCGACCGAATGCCCTCTCCCCAGGCCTTGCGCGGCGGACCGAGTGGCTGGGGCCTTCCTGCCGTGTTGAGTGTGTTCCGCGTCCTGGATCGCCTCGGCTCAGCGGTTCTCAGCTGCAGCGGGGCGGGCCCTGGTGATGGTGGGGATTGCGGCGTTGTGGCCGGGATCGCGGCCTGGTTGGGTGGCCCGTGATGTCACCGCTGGGCGGGGGGGAAGGTCAGCGACCGTCCTTGCTGTGTGGAAAACGTCAATGGCTGAGAAGGCGCCGGCACGTCGAGACGCCTCCTCCGCGCGCGGGCCGCTGCCTCCGAAAAGCCACCGTCTGGCTCAGCCGCGATGGGCCGCCGCTGCAACCACACCCAGATCCAGGCCGAGCAACCTTCGACTCAACCCAGAATGCTCGCTGGTCTCCAAACCACATGCGTCGTCTACGCATCGGATCCCCACCAATTTCGGCCGTCCGTCGACCGCGATGGCTTTCGCAACTCCGATCGATCCACGCCCCAGATGGTGGTGGCTGCACGAAACTGTTTTTGGAATGGAATCGGCCGTGCAGACCTTCCAGACCCCCTCCCGAGACGAGGATCAGGTCAGTTATCACTGTGATGATCGGTCTTGAATGCGCGGTGGTGGGCGCTTGAAGCCCACTCGCCGGGCATTCGGTGCCGGGAAATTCAGCTTTCAAACGGTCAGTGGTTGTCACCAATCCGGATGTGTGGCGTTTCGGTGAGACAATTTCGCCTGCAATCTCAGCCCGATAACCCCGAACTCGACGCGAAGACAACGATCCGCCCATAACAGCGCTACAGCCCTGCCCCAGTACGACGCAACGGCGGTGGTGCTGACGATTGATGCGCCGTTTTCGACACTTTCCCGCCAGTCAAACATCACCACCCACGCCAGTTGATCTCGGCGGTGAGCGGGCGATCCCGCAGTTTTTGACTGGGCTGCTTTGGGAAGTCGAGGCTCGCGCCCTCGGATGCTCTGCTGAGACCGAACGGATCTGGGCGAAACCGAAAAAGACCTAGATCCACCGCTCAGATCGCTTGGCCTGTAGGTGCTGTAAGATGAGGGCCATGCATAAGGCGGGATCCTCATGTACTGAGAATCCTGGCCGGATAGTCGAGCTGCCGTTGTGCAGGTATGCCAAGGGTGGCCCAGAAGCCTTGGCATCGCGCGGCCTGGCACTGGCCTCCAGCAAAGTGGTCGGTGGGGAAGCCGAGTCGTGGAGAGCGAGCGAACTTGGCCCACCCAGCAAGGCCACATGCTTTCTGGATCCTAGCAGCTTTTCGCGGGCAGCGACCCATTCTGCCTCGCTGGCATCGGGCGCAGCAAGGCCTGATGAACCAGTTCCACCCCCGAGAGCTGGGCGGGGCCATGGGTCTTGAACAGGCCGGACTGGGCGCAATGGCAGATCTTCGCCCGGTTTGGCCCGTTTGCAGCTCATCAAAGAGCACAGCCGCCACCAGCATCGGGTTTGACCCCCTCTGTTTTCGACTCCCTCAGGATGATCGGCTGCAGGTGCTTCCAGCGCTGGAAGGTGTGGGCCCGCAACGGCGTGAGCTGTCGAGGCGCGGGTGAAGGAGGTTGGGCCAGCTCTGCTGGGGGCCCATGGACGCCCAAAGCGGCGTGAAGCTTCTGGAGTTCCTCCTGGGGTGAAATCAACGGGGTTCGGCCGCTGTCCCTCCAGGCTCAGGCGAGGCAGAGCTGCTGTCGCTGCTTCCACCGGTTTTTCGTGCACCACGGTGGTGATCTGAAGGGAAGGGGGCGGCTGCCTGCGATCAGCCCAATCATGGGCAAGGCTGGCCCACCGTGCCAGCACTGGAAAAGGCATGGACCAAAAACGTTTTGTACACTTGGTTGGAAATGAATGCAGACGTGGCGCACGTTCCGTGAAGATTTCAAGGATCCTTCATCATTTTATGCGTGAGTCTCTGGCTTGATCCAGTCCTGGGTCGTTTTAAGCGCTGTCCATTGCGCTGGGAAGCTTTGGCTTGGACGGGGCTTTGGCCTAGATGGAGCTTGGCCTGGAAAACGTTACGATAGGTTTCAGCTGTTCAGACCCGATGAACCACCCTGGTCGGATGACGCTTTCTGATTTCAATCCTCCGAGCCCCGGGCTCAGTGGGAACGCTTTTTGTGCGTTGCCTCTGGGCACCACGAGGGTCTGGCCTCTGGTGGATGTCAGCCGCATGGGCTGAACCGACCAAGCCGAGGCGTTGAGGCGGCCTTCAGCCGAGGCTTCGCGCGATGC